>Ga0187878_1002821_pt1 | contig 14980 bp, 13 predicted proteins | sample June2016WEW_17_1_FD_132979 | JGI IMG/M metagenome (GOLD analysis project Ga0187878, IMG submission 132979) | Peatland microbial communities from SPRUCE experiment site at the Marcell Experimental Forest, Minnesota, USA - June2016WEW_17_150 | ecosystem: Environmental > Terrestrial > Soil >...
GAGAACTCACACAGCAAAAACATAAACGACTCGAGAACCTAGCCAATACCACTTGAACGCCACGCAGAAGAGCCACCCCCAGAGAAACACCCACGGGGCTACAGACTTTTCATAGGTGGGTAGCCTGGTGCGCACACACACGCTTTTTCCAGGGCATCAGGGCACGCCACTAGGACGATGATGCCCTGAACGTATTGTAGGAGAGAAACGCGACATAGCCGAGTGCCGTGAAAACCGTGAACCATTCGAGTATTGATGTGTACGCTAAACCAACAAGGAGTAGATTGATCACGGCCACAATGAGGCCATAATACCCGATAGGTCTGATGAACTTGCGATGAGTCATGAGCGAGACGTTCGCCAATATCAAGACAAAGAGATTGGAGACGAAGAACGCTAGCGACCACAAGTGGTGTATTGCTCCGGCGTTCTCGGAGAAAACCCCAATCATCATCAATGCGAAGGCAGCGATGAACCCGACTGCTTGGGTTATCATTACCAGCGACTTCCTCCACTTCTCATCCGTGTACCAGTAGTAGAATCCTGCAAAGAATGGAAACAACGCAAGCCCTGTGAGAACGCAACCTACATTGTAGAAGATCGCACCCTGAGGATTATAGCTCGAGTTTCCTAAATCGCTTAGCCAGTCACTCATAGGGCTGACGGGCCTCGGAAAGAGGACTATCGATGTGAAGGTAAAGGCGCAGTAGAAGAGAATGACTAGAATCCCTGCGATAGGAAGCACGGCCCATTTCGACGTTCTACTAGTCAATTTTCGTCTCCCCACTCAGGATCTCTTGGGACGACAAGATAATACTTGCCTAGTGGGAGGCGAACCAGTACGACGAACTGAGATCGCCCATAATTGCGCCATCATCATTGCACCGCTGAGCGGCAGATCTTATCAGACAGATTTCGGATCCAATCATCTAGGTCTATTCTGCCAAATTAAGGAACGATCTCGATCTTTCGTAGGTCTGCCCCTCTTGAGCTGAGGTCCGACAAATGAAAGTCCGGCTGGACGCGTGGAGGAGCAGCTCATAACTCCGGCACGGATAGTTCTGCTGAATATGAGGTGGTGGGCCGGACCGGGATCGAACCGGCGACCTTCGGCGTGTAAAGCCGACGTTCCAGCCAAGCTTTGAGCTTTCTAACCAGCTGAACTACCGGCCCAGACAGGCTAAGCTTGCTTTCTCCACGTGATAACGGTTTTCTCCGGTCTCGAGGAGATCGCGGCTTCACGTTCATCTGGTGGGACGACAGACGTTTGCTGGGCAGCTTAGTCGCAACGGAACGTATGCTCTATCCGGATACTTGGTGCGATTGGATGAAGTGCCTCAACCCATTCCTGTTCAGAGAGGTCTAAGGTTTCAGATCCCGAGTCGGCCTCTCGAAGCTCTTGTCCATGAAAGAGAATGGGTACGGCGCTCCAGAAGTGTCCAGCGACACAATATCGCTGACAGGTCTCCTCGGAGTGTTCTCGGGGGACTCGGCCGCATAGCCGACAGGCAAGATAGCGACAGGACGCTTGCCTCCAGTTGCGCCGACTGCTCTTGCCGCGGCTTCTTCGTCAAATGCTCCTACCCATGTGGACGACAGTCCGAGCGATGTGGCCGCAAGCATCGCATATGTCGTCGCTATTGCAGCGTCTTGGAGGCAATAGAGCTCAGAGCCTCTGCGTCCGTACTTCTTTGAAGAACGCTCAGGATATGCGATAAACACAAAGCAGACAGGAGCCTCGGAGACGAAATTCTGGCCGAAAGCTGCCCTCGCCAACTTGTCCTTGAGCATCGGATCCTTCACAACGACAACCTCGTATGCTTGAAGGTCCCCTGCCGATGGCGCTAAATTGATGGCTTCAATTATCCTGCGTATCTTTTCTTCCTCTACGGGTTTCTTCTGAAACGCCCGCACCGAATGCCTAGCTTTCACGACTTCAGAGTAGTCCATCTTTACTCTGCCATCGGCGGAAGGGACTCGAGATGATAAAGAGGTACCGCTTGAGACCATCAGGCTCAATTCATTGTTGTATCTCTAGATCCCGAATAGTACGAACAGACCGGTTAGAACGCCCACGACGAGAGTGATCGCAATCACGATAGGCACGTTGCTTCTCATGATCTCGCTCTCAAGTTTCGCGTCTGCTCCTATGGTGGCGGCGGCGTTGTTTATCTTGGAAGGCGTGATCGCCGACGCAATGCCGCCCCCGTTTGCGTGTGACCCATAGATCGTCATGAAAGCAGAGCTGTTCTGCGCCGCCCCAGTGAGCCCTATGCCCTCCGCGGCCTTGTGCTGGATCGGGAAGAACATCACGTTGGAGCTTGCTTCGGAACCTCCGACTACTGCTCCGAAGAGGCCAAGCCAAGGCGCTACAAGCACGAACAGTGGCCCGAACACCGCAGCCAATGTCAATCCAACCACGTTGTTCATGTTCATGACGGCGAATGCGCTTGTGGGGATTATCTTTCCGTTTGAGATGCTCATCGCGCTCCACTCCATCACATAGGCGACCCCGAAGAAGAGAGAGTATGCGATGAATGGTTGCCAGATTCTCCTCAACCATAGGCTCAAAGTCTTCCTGAGCTGCTGTCGACTAGGTTTCAGAATAGGTAGTGAGAGGATTGTTGCCGCGAGAATCCAAGTGTACACCTGAGCAAATGCATCAAGGTCCAGTGGCTTGTCGAAGATCCAAAGAGCGGGCCCATCGAGGCGCCTCAGCCAATCTGTGACCTGAGGAATGCTGACTACCAGTGCTAGAACTATGAGGATGAGCCATGGACTGATGGCTCTGAGTGTTTCTGCTCGATCGATCGGTTCGCGCCCTCGCACGGGCTCCGCAGCCAAGTTCCGGAGTGAGTAGAGTACGAGCATCCCAACGAGTCCGGCTAGAACTCCGATTAGCATGATCGGCACTCGGATGAGCCCAAAGAGGAGGCATGAGGATCCGATCGAGACGCCAGCTATGATTGCCGAGACGACGCCCTTTCTCACTGACGATCTTCCCCCGACGACCCAGAGCATCGCGATCGAGACTAGAACAGAGACAACTGGAAGGAAGATGTTTACTTTGTACGCAAACACGAACTGGTCGAGTTTGAAAAGGTCCGCCGGCAGACTGATTGGGACTGAAAGGAGTGCGTAGGACGTAGTTGCATTGTAGCCTAGCACCGCGATAGCTATTGCAGCAAATGGTGAGAATCCCATCGCAACCAACAAGGGAGGAAAGAGTGACGGCGTTACTACTCCAAGCGATGTTGCGAAGGATCCGAAACCGACTCCGAGGAAGAGAGCCTGCTGTTCCTTCGTCGTAGCCGCGGCTTCTACTGCGGCTGAGATCTTCTCGAGGGCTCCGACCTCCCTCATGAGGAAGATCATCAGCATCGTCGCGAGCACTGAGATCGTTATGCCGAATGATTTGAAGATTCCATAGATTGCTGCGCCGAGAGCCACCATCGGGTTAGTATTGAAGTAAGCAACAGCCAAGACGAGATCCACTGCCAGACTTACTATTGCCATGGTCGCCCCGGATTGTCGAAATTCCACAATCCCAACGAACACTATGATGAATGCGAGAATCGCGAGAACAAATCTCAGGTTGAGAAACGCGCCTGCAAAGATCAGGGCTACTAAGAGCACCAGGCCTATCGCGGATCTTTCCAACTTGATTCCGCTCCGTGATCTACTCTTTGGGCCTTAGGTCCACGACACGGCGAGCCTTGCCTTCCGAACGTGGAAGAGCTCCCTCTTCAACCAATTCGACTCTGGCGCGTATTCCGAGGGTGGCTAGGAGATCGGTTTGAACCTTCTTCAGCAGCTCTTGATCGTTCACCTTGTTTTTGGGCGCCTCAACCTTCACAGCCAAGTGGTCAAGTTCCTCGCGCGACACAACTATCTGGTACTGATCGCCAACTCCGGGCACATTCATTAACACATGTTCCACTTGGCTCGGAAATACGTTCACGCCGCCAATAATGAGCATGTCATCGCTCCTTCCCTTGATGCGCTGAATACGGCTGTGATATCTGCCGCATCCACATTCTTCCTCGAAGACTCTCGACAGGTCTCGTGTTCTGTAGCGGAGCAGAGGCATCGCTTCGCGTGAAAGCATGGTGAATACAAGCTCGCCGTCTCTCCCGGGCTCAAGAACTTCACCAGTCTCGGGATTGATAGTCTCGACCAAGAACTCGTCACCCCAGACATGAAGGCCGTTTCGTTGGTCGCATTCTATCCCTACGCCAGGGCCGTACAGTTCGGACATGCCGAAGCAGTCATGGGCTCTCAGGCCGAAGGCGTCTTCAATTCGCTTTCGCGCTTCCTCGCTCCACGGTTCCGCTCCGAAGAGCCCAATCCTGAGCGCAAAATCGGTTCTCGGGTTGTAGCCCTCAGCTCGGCTTGCTTCACACAAGTAGACCATGTATGAGGGCGTGCACGCCACCACCGTGCTTCCGAGGTCTTTCAGCAGCATCAGTTGGCGTTTCGTGTTTCCGACGCTGGAAGGTACGACGGTTGCGCCAACTGCTTTTGCCCCGTAGTGGAAACCAAGTCCGCCTGTGAAGAGTCCGTACCCGTACATGTTCTGGACGATGTCGCCCTTTTTCACGCCTGCGACATCGAAGGTCCGGCCCATCAACTTGGTCCAGCGTTCAAGGTCCCCGCGAGTGTACGCAACGACAATCGGTTTCCCTGTAGTTCCGGAAGAGGCGTGGAGACAGTACAAGCGACGTGGCGGAACCGCGAGGATGCCCAACGGGTAATTGTCCCTCAGATCCGTCTTTGCAGTGAACGGTATCTTTGCGACATCGTCGAGCGTTCGGATAGACTCGGGCTTCACCCCGGCCTCGTCGAAGCGCTTCCGATAGAATGGAACGTTCCTGTAGGCGTATCGCACGATCTTTCTGATCCTTTCTTGCTGGATGCTCCTCAACTGTTTGGGCTTCAGCAGTTGCGCATGGCGATCGAACAGGTCCTATCCCTCTCAGTTCGAGCAACCCGACGAAGGATAAATGACTTACGAGCCTCTGAAGCAACGAGACCCTCGCTCTTGAAGCATACAAGGTCAATCCTAAAGCACACAAGCCACAATTGCAGCACCCAAAGCGTGACAGGCGATGTCCCGATCAAACTCCACGAGAATGTCGCTTATGGAAGCTGACGCGGTTCTGAAGTCACTTTGGGATCAAGATGCAATCGCTTGGGATAGATACTGGGTGCCCGTCTTCAGACTCTTCGCGAGAGATCTGGTTAAGGATGCCTCACTCTCGCGGGGAGACGTAGTTCTTGATTTAGGAACCGGTTCCGGAGTTGCAGCTGTCGAAGCGAGCAGAGCATGCCCGGCTGTGGGGCTTGTAGTGGGGATCGATCGATCAGATGCGATGATCGCGCTCGCTCGAAAGGAAGCCATCAAAACACATCGGCAGAATGTGAGATTCGTCAGGATGAGCGGAGAGGACTTGCACTTTCCAGATGGGTTCTTTGATGCTGCAATCTCTAACTGCGGCATCGGCATCACGGACTTTGGTAAGGGCTTGAATGAGATTCTGAGAGTTCTTAGGCCCGGCGGCGTCTTGGTGTTCAATGATTGGCATCTAATTGATGTCAAGCCTCATCGGATATTTGGTGAGGTTCTCGGTAAGTACCGAACCGCAAACCCATCCCCACAACTAGCTCGTGAGAGATTAGCACTCGCTGGAATGGAGAGCTTCCACCATTCATTGAGCTCCAAGACACAGCTGGAAATGGTTCATGATTCAGGGTTCGAGGATGCGCAGCTGAGGAACCGACGGTATGGAGTTCGGATGTCAGGCGTCAAGGACTACTTGAAGATGAGACTATGTCGCGCAACCATAAGACGAGAGATCTCAGAGATGTCTGCGACACAAAGTAAACTCTTCCTAACAGAACTGAGAGAACGCCTCCGCGAATTCGCCAAAGGGAGCGGTCTAGTTTTCGATTGGGATGTCTTCTACATACGCGCAAAGAGACCCAAGTCCTATTAGTGCACTTGCATCATTCTTGAGTGAGGAGCAATGGTCAAGAAAGCCATGTTCATGCCAGGGCATGTGCCCGAGGGCGGTGCTTGTATCTCAAGCTTCATCGTCGCCGAGAAGGAGGGCAAGGTTCTGGTCGGGAAGATGAAGAACCCGGATACTTGGGTGGCGAAGTTCCTAGTTGGGGCCAACTTTGCCCCCAAGTACGCGGCGTCAGGAAAATGGTTGTTGCCAGCTTCGCATCTAAAGTTCGGCGAGTCCCCGGATGAGTGCGCTAAGAGAGTGCTGAAGGAGCAGTTGCTCGCCGGAGAGCCGCGTTGCACTCTTTTGGGTATTCAGTCGCACATTTCCGGCGACCCAAACGACGTTGAGAATGCTCATTGGGATCTCTGTGTCATCTACAAGGTATCAGTCCCCGAGCCCATTCGGGTACCCGAATGGTTTTCCGAACTCCGCTACGTCTCGGCCAAGGATCTGAAGGCCAGCGACTTCACACGTGGCCACGGAGACATCCTAGAACAGCTAGGGCTCTTAGGAAAATGAGGGTAGCGCAGACCACTGCTGACATCTGTGGGTGCGCTCACGCGCAGGAAAGTGCTCGCCCTCATTGGTTTTGCATGCTCGCTCTTTCATGCGTGGGCGGCTTCTTCGACTCGATCAAGCCACTCGCCCGTCAGGGCTTCGAAGAGCTTAGGCTGTTCCATTTGTAGAGAGTGACCGGCGCGATCGAGCACGACATATGAGGCGCGAGGATAGCTCTCAAGGACCTTCCAAGCGTCCCTATATCCGCAGATATTATCCTGCCTTCCGTGAAGGAAGAGAGATGGCTTAGTGAAGGGCTTTGGGAGCGCGGCTATGTCGAATGAGAACGCGTAGTTCTTCCGGAGACGGCCGAGAAACTTATCATCCGCAACCTTGACGCCCGGGATTATGTCTCGCTTCCAAGCTTCAAGATGCTCTTGGGTCTGAACGACTGCCAAGTTCTTGAATCCAGAGATATTCTGATCGGCCACGCCCTCGAAGTCTATCGGCTCCCGGTGAAGAACGCAGTGGGACGGAAGATCGCGCGTCTCCTCAGGACCCATACTTGGAACTAGCAACAGGAGGCCGTCCATCCGGTCGGCGAGGCGGTGCACCAAGCCTTGGGCGAGCAGGCCTCCATAGGATAATCCTGCTACCGCGAACTGCCCGTTGGGGATCACGCGACCAATGAAGTCAGTAAGAACACTGAGGACCTGGTCCTGAGTCACAAGCCACTCAGGGCCCTCTGTCTTCCCCATCCCGGGAAGATCAGGATAGATACGCCTCCAGTGCTGCCGTTTCTCGAAGATCGGCTCAAATGCACCCGCCACCGCCCGATGGTCGAGCGGCCAACCATGTAGCGCAAGAAACGCTCGCCCTTCACCACGAACCTCATAGTGAACCGTGATCCGGTCAAGTCGACATTCCATCTCTTTCCGCCACGACATTTGGGTCAGATACGTAGTGTCCCTGTCCTCTAAGGTTTGTAGCACTATTGTGGACGAAATGGAACAAAACAGCACAATTCCTATCGCGATGGGAATAGTCTGGATAGGAGCATTTGTTTGCACACTCAGAGATGAACTTCGCAAGTAGTTGCACGCATTCGTACATGTCGCCGATGCCTTCTCATGGAACAGTCACCGAGGCAATCAAAAGTGAGAAGACTCTGTCACCGCTGTCTCGCACCACTGCCTTACGGGCATTGTGAAGTAGACACAAGGATAGACGGACTGCGAATACTCGCCCAGACTAGTCTTCCTGCACCTCTACCTGCATCTCAGTATTCTGCACCAGCGATAGTGCCTGCATTTACTCCGTGCTGTTGGCGAAGAAATCCTGGGTAAACACCGCTTTTTCCATGGAATTGTCATTCAATAATGAAAACGCCAAAGCTATACGGCAAGATCGCCTCGTTAGGCCTGTCTCCACCGAACTGCTCATGAATACGATTGGTCGAGAGGAGGTGAACTTGTTGAAGCTTAGTGCAAGAAACATATTGAAGGGCAAAGTCAAGAGCATCCAACACGGTGCCGTGAATTCTGAAGTCATTGTGCAGGTCCCCGGCGGCATTGAGATTGTCTCAATAATCACGAAGACCGCTGCTCAGAACTTGCAGCTCAAGGAAGGCAAGGAGGTCTACGCGATCGTCAAAGCCACCAACGTGATCATAGGCACAGAGTGAAGGCTCTTCTGCTCGTCGATACACTCGGAAATTCATCCGACTTTTGTTAATCAATTAGCTCACCAGGGGTTCGACGGCTTGCGGAAAAGCGTTATATTCGGCAGAATACATTGCTCCCCCAAGTGTCCATTCATGAATCGATCAGCTATCACAAAACTGCAAGCTTCACTGCTGATTATCGTGGTTATCTGTGGAATAGCTGCAGGAACATACGCCTACTATTCAATGATCGTACCCGCTGCAAAAACCCGCCTTATTGTCTCGACAACAACTAGCCTCTACGAGACAGGATTCCTGGATATGCTGAAGACGAAGTTCGAGGCAAAATACCCCAACATGAACGTGTCCTTCATCTCTCAAGGAACCGGACTCGCAATACAGACGGCAATGCGAGGTGACGCTGACATGCTCCTTGTACATGCCCCGTCACAAGAGTATCCATTCTTGAAAGGCGGATACGGGGTTAACCGCAAGATCGTCGCATACAACTTTTTCATAATAGTTGGCCCCTCAGAAGACCCAGCTGGAATCAAGGGCAAATCCCCTTCGGACGCATTCAAGGCCATTAGGTCCGCAGGACTTAACGGAACGGCGATCTGGGTGTCGAGAGGTGACAATTCCGGGACCTATACAAAAGAGGTGAGCCTCTGGAAAGCAATTGGCTTGGATGTCAAGCAGCTCCGCCAGGAGAAATGGTATCTGGAAGCTGGAAGCGGCATGACCGCTACACTCAAGCTTGCCGACGAGAAACTCGGCTACACACTCAGTGACACCGCGTCATACCTTCTCAACTTCAACAACCACAACATCGTCCTAGTGAAACTGGTTGAGGGAGCAAAGAGCATGCTGAACGTTTACAGCGCTATTGCAGACGACCCTAGGAATGCGAACATGACGAAGACAAACTTTGATGGTTCCATGATGCTCATCAAATACCTTGCCTCAGATGAGGGTCAGCAGCTCTTCGCAGACTACGGTGTAAGCCAGTACGGAAAGCCGCTCTTCGGGCCCTACCTCAAGCTACTCCAGACGAAGAGTGACCCGTTGGGCAACGACCCAACGCAACTCATCCAGTGGATAAGCGATTATGCGTTCTTTGAAGGGTCCGAGTGCCCGCAACAGTTTAGATATCAAGCAGAAGGCCTCTACTCGACACAGACTCCGGTGCCAGTCTTGCTCGTGAGCATCGTGGCCGGAGTCGAGCAGAGGAAAGCAGCCGCTTGCATCCAATCATTGAAGGCATAATCCAAGCAATCAACCTCATACTCACAGGCGACCCTGAAGTTTTCAGCATCGCTGCACTGTCCCTGTATGTCTCGGTACTGGGGACTCTCCTCGCCTGCACTTGGAGCATCCCCGCTGCCTTAGCCCTCGCTCTTCGCAAGTTCCAAGGCAAGCGAATCCTCAAGGGACTCTTCAATGCTTTCATAGGCATCCCCACAGTCGCACTGGGACTGTACCTGTACTTGCTTCTTTCAAGGGCCGGCCCTCTCGGATACTTTCAGCTGCTGTACACGCCAAATGCCATCATAATTGGGCAGTCCGCGCTCGTCACGCCGATCATTGTGAGCTTCGCCACCGGCGCACTGGAATCTGTTGATCCTGACTTGCGAACCCTCGCGCGAACGTTAGGCGCCTCTGATCGTCAAACGTACAATGTTATCATCAAGGAAGCATTCTGGGGGTTGGTACTTGCGATCCTCGCCGCTTTCAACAGAGCATTTGCGGAGCTGGGGGTTGCGATGATGCTGGGCGGCAACATACGAGGCTTGACGCGAGTTCTAACTACAGCGATATCTTTGGAGACCGCGCGAGGTGATATTGCGTTGAGTATCGCCCTCAGTTTCATCCTACTGGGCATGGTCATGTCTTTGAGTATAGCGATCAACCTCGCTAGGAAAACGTCGCAATGAGCCCTCATTTAGAGACGCATGATATCAGGAGAGAGTACGATAGTGTACTTGCACTCGACCGAGTGAGTATTGGGGCACATCTTGGACGAGTGACAACGATTGTTGGGGTAAACGGTTCAGGTAAAACAACTCTCCTGAAGATCTTGGCTGGTCTGGACACACCAACCGCGGGCGACGTATTGATCGAAGGCCACGAGGCAAACCCAACTCAACTCAGAACACATTCTACGATGGTCTTCCAAAGAAGCGTGATGTTCGGGACGAGTGTCTACAACAATGTTGCTTACGGACTAAGGATAGGCGGAGTTTCCAGTCGTGAGATCTCGCAGAGAGTCAAGTCAGCACTCACAGTCGTGAACCTAGACGGGTTCGAGAGGAGACATGCGCGGAAACTCTCAAGCGGCGAGCAACAGCGTGTCGCCATGGCACGGGCACTATCATTAAAGAGAGATGTCTTGCTGATCGACGAGCCTACTGCGAATCTGGACCCAGCTAACGCGATGATTATCGAGCGAGCAATCAAGGACTCTGCTCAGTCCAGGGCCGTCTTGCTCAGTACGCACAACCTTCCCCAGGCTCGACGGCTCTCCCAACATGTGATCCACCTGTACAAGGGGCGAGTAGTCGAGGAGGGCGAGCCGTCTCGTTTCTTCACGAATCCAAGCGATGAGAGAACCAAGCTTTTCATCGAAGGAGAGCTTCAATTCTAGAGAGCCGGTTCGCATCGAAGATGAAGAAAGACGCGCCTAAAACGAAGCTTGAGCCATCCTACACGGTCTCACTCAGCATAGGCAGTCGAAGTGTTATTGGCGAGCTCGAAGCCCGCATGTTGCGAGCGATAGAACAGACGGGAAGCCTCTCGCTCGCCGCACGTACTCTAGACCTGTCTTACCCTTTCGTCTGGAACACGATCTCTCGAATCGAACGAGCCGTGAACCAGACGATCGTAGTCAAGGAGCGCGGAGGTCAGAAAGGGGGACGAGCAGAGCTGACAAGGCAAGGAAAGGATCTCCTGCAGGCCTACTCGGAACTCGATTCCAGAGTACACTCCTTCGTCAAAGGAGGATCTCTCACGAAAGGATACATGCCCGAGACGGGGCGTGTCCGTCCGAACCTTTCCTTTGTGGGCAGTCACTGCGTGGTAGTTGAGAAGATACTAGGCTCGCTGCACGCGAGTAACCCAAGAATGACGTATCAAATGGTCAACGTAGGATCCTGGGCCGGCATGACTGCAATGATGCTGAGAGAGGCGGACATAGCTGGCATACACGTGTACGATGAAACCGAATCACGATACAATGAACCGTTGCTCTCGAAATACTGGCTGTCAAACACGTGTACACTGATCCGTGGCTACCAGAGAGAACAGTGCCTCATGGTCAGGAAAGGAAACCCCAAGAAGATCAGAGGAGTTGAAGACCTTCTCCGACGCGACGTGAAGCTTGCTAACCGAAACGTTGGATCGGGAACCAGGATCTTGATCGACCTGAAGCTCCGAGAGCTTGCAAGAAAGAAGGGACTTACTCTTGACACACTGACGAAGCAGATAAGAGGATACGACTCGGAGATGATGACTCACAGAGAGGTCGCGGCGGCAGTCGTCACCCGACGAGCGGATGTCGGCGTCGGTCTGACATCAGTTGCATCCGAGACAAAGTTGGATTTCATCCCTCTGGCAGATGAGCTGTATGATTTCTTGGTCGAGAAGAGGCTGAGGAACCCATACGCACATGATTTCTTTGATTTGCTGGCATCCAAACGTTTTCAGAGAGAAATCGAGAGCTCTACGGTCGGAATCAAGTTCCTCAAAGAAAGCGGCCGAGCAATCAGTTAGTGAACTTCCTGCCAGCTTTATTCGCATGTACCTAGCGTACTAGGCATGATTCCGAATTGTCAGACGATGCACCGGAGATGACCTGTCCTGAGTGCGGAGTTCCTATGTCGTTTCTTCGCGAAAGGACAGAAGTGACGATTGACGGTATGCGACATTCGTTACGGGACTTCTGGTGCTCTCAGCATGGGCTGTGGCATTACGATGTGGACACCAAGGAGCTGAATCGCAAGGAAGCGTCGGACTTCGAGGAGGTCTGAGCGAGCAAATACAATCATGACAGTACAGTCTTCCGAGATCGCCCCACCCCAAGCTGAAACTCAAAGAATGAAATTCGATTTGCGTTGGAACAACGATCTGAAAGGCAGTCCGATCGATTGACATTAGAAGATGCAGCCCGAGAAACCATATATATTTGCAGGCAACTGCGACAGGGGCACCGTAGCTGTAGACGGTGAAATGAGATGGCAAAACAAGCTGCAGACCTGTACAAGGAATTCGATGTTCACATAATCCCTCCCAGCTGGAAAGACAGAGCATGGGATCCTGACGATTTCAAGACCTGGTACGCGACAACCGTGCGGGACAAGAAGGCGATCGAAGCATGGTGGGAGAAATGGGCAAACGAGCTATTCTGGTTCAAGAAATGGAATACAGTGCTGGATGATAGTCACCCCCCATTCTACAGATGGTTCGTCGGTGGAGAAACAAACCTCGCCTACCTAGCTACAGATTGGCAGATTGAGCTCGGCAGAAAGGACAAGACGGCTCTGATATGGGAAGGCGAACCCTGGGATGAGGCCTCTCAGAAACCAAAGGAAGTCAAGAAGTTCACGTACGGTGATCTGCACAGAGAATCGAACATAATCAGCTACGCCCTTCGAGAGAAGCTGAAGGTCAGGAAAGGAGAAATCCTCACGTTCTATGTGCCCATGATTCCGGAGCTTCCACTGTATATGCTCGCGGTTCAGAGACTTGGGGCACGTCACAGCATTGTGTACAGCGGCTTCAGCGCGGAGGCACTTGCCACGCGAGCCATGGACTCTGGCTCGAGGATAATTGTCGCCGCGGACGGGCTTTGCAGAAGAGGGAAGACGATAAGCCTCAAGCCCATCGTCGATGAAGCTGTGAAGATATGCGCCAAGAATGGTCACAAGATCGAGAAGGTAATAGTGATCAAGAGAGTGGGCCAGGAGATAGCTTGGGACAAAGAGACAGACATCTGGCATCATGATCTGATCGCCGATGTGCCAAAGAACGCAACTGTCCCCGCAGAGAAATGCGGGTCTGAGGACTTCTCGTACATACTCTACACGTCGGGCACAACGGCTGCTCCTAAAGGGGCTCAGCTTCCTGTGGGCGGATACGCGGTCGGCCTACGCGCCACCATGCAGATGATATTTGATGTTCGCGAGGACGACGTTTACTGGTGCACGGCGGACATAGGGTGGGTTACGGGGCACTCCTACATCGTCTACGGACCGTTTCTCATGGGCCTGACTACGATAATGTACGAAGGCGCGCCTGATTTTCCGAAGCCTGATAGATGGTGGAACATACTTGCCAGACATGGAGTGACGCTGTTCTACACCGCGCCCACCGCAATCAGAATGCTCATGAAGTTCCCCGAAGAGCTGGTCCTCAAATACGATCTGTCAAAAGTGCGAATCGCTCATTCCGTTGGTGAGCCCATCAACCCTGAGGCATTCAGGTGGTTGTACAAGAATGTGGGCAGAGAGGACATTGTCTCCTCGAGTACTTGGTGGATGACGGAGACGGGGCACATGTTGACGGGTCACTATCCTGGACTAGGGAGGATCTTTCCACTCAAGCCCGGAACAAACGGCTACCCGCTCCCAGGCGTTACCATGGAAGTTCTAAACGACGACGGGGATACTTGCCCACCCAACACCAGAGGGTACTTGGCAATAACATCCCCTTGGCCAGGAATGCTCATGACGTTGTTCAAGAATCCAGAAAGATACATTGACACCTACTGGTCAAGATTCAGGGGCAGAACCTACTTCTACACTGGAGACTTTGCTGTAAGAGACCCAGACGGATACCTGTGGATTCTGGGAAGAGCTGACGACGTCCTCAAAGTCGCCGGCCACAGAATCGGAACAGCTGAGATCGAGTCGGCCATGACAAGGCATCCAGCCATTGCAGAGTCAGCGTGCGTTGGCAAAGATGACCCTGTAAAGGGGCAGACGCCGTTCATCTTCGCGGTTCTCAGGCAAGGATATGCACCAACTCCGGAGCTAGCAGCCCAGGTGAAAGCCCATCTGAGAAGCACCATCGGCCCTCTCGTAGCGTCTGATTCAACAATAACCTTCGTCGATTCGGTGCCAAAGACTAGAAGCGGCAAAATCATGAGAAGACTACTGAAAGCAATAATCGCAGGAGCCACCCTCGGAGACGTCACGACGCTGGAAGACGGAGTGGCTGTCCAAGAAGCGAAGAAAGCCTACGACGATCTCAAAGTAGCTCTCGAACGCAAGTAGAGCCAAGCCTCCCAAACCGATGGCTCGAGATGTGACAAGGTCCAGAAAAAGATCGGCGAAACGGGTTGGGGAAAGAATCCCCCTCCCAACTTCTATTCCAACTGACCAAGAGTCACTCGGGTGTGGTTCGCGGTTCCCAGATTCGTGCAGATGACTTGACGAGGTTTTGGGCTCTAGTACTGCGCGTACTGTCAGCTCGTATCTAGAGCCTTGATGGATTTTGAACTGCTCGACGAAAGAGACGACTGGACCTCCTAACCAAGGTAACTCGTTTTGGGGAATCGCTCTCGCATCGGTTCGACCAGGGGAATCTAGACGACCAGCAACCTGACGAATTCAATATCATCTGCCTTCTGGAACACCCCTGTCATTTCTTTCACTCTGTCAGCTTTGCCCTCGAGCAAGAAAAGCTCCAAGCATTTGCCCTCCTTGAAACGGTTGTGCAACTGAGTGTGGATTATGTCTTGAAACGTGTGTTTCACGTTGGTGACCAAGCTCTCTGCTTCATGCTCGTGGATTAGCAGGAGTATTCCCCTCAC
>Ga0187878_1002825_pt1 | contig 14970 bp, 8 predicted proteins | sample June2016WEW_17_1_FD_132979 | JGI IMG/M metagenome (GOLD analysis project Ga0187878, IMG submission 132979) | Peatland microbial communities from SPRUCE experiment site at the Marcell Experimental Forest, Minnesota, USA - June2016WEW_17_150 | ecosystem: Environmental > Terrestrial > Soil >...
AGGACTTTCGGCGAAGGCTCTCCTGGCGAATTGTTCATCGTCCCCGGCTCCAGCGGCTACCTCGAGATCGTAATGCGCGACCGGTCGGCGGCTGCGGAGTTGCACCTCGGTCCGGGCGCGCCGGTCGGCGTCATTCTCAGCTAAATTAGTCGCGAAACTCCTTAACCCTCCGTCCTGGACTTGGACTTCGACCTGGACGTGGACTTGGACGTGGACACGCACAGATAAAGGGCGATCTGGGAAATGTTATGTCTGGAAAGTTTACCTCGGACAAGACCGTCCACGTCCAGGTCGAGGTCCAAGTCCAGGTCCAAGCGGCTCACTCGGTTTTTCGATGTAACCAATGAATTTCGCAGCAGAAACTAGCTGACCCATGAGATTGGCCTTTCAAGCTTCATTATTCCAGCCGCCGCCTCGCGACGCCTCGCTGCGAGTAGGCCCCGCGGGGTGGAACTATAAGGACTGGGAGGGAATTGTCTACCCCAGAGGCGCGGGCAAGTCCTTTGATGCCCTGGCCTATCTGGCCGACTATTTCGACACCGTGGAAATCAACAGCTCCTTCTATACCCCGCCGCGGCCGCGGGACGCCGTAGCCTGGGCGCGGCGCGTCCGTAACAATCCGCGCTTCCGGTTCACCGCCAAAGCCTGGCAAAAGTTGTCCCACCAGCGCGAAGATGCCAGCGACGCATCCATTGCCGCTGATTGTGAGGTAGTGCGCCGTTCGGTTTCTCCCTTGGGCGAAGCGGGTGTGCTCGGAGCGCTTTTGGTGCAGTTCCCATGGAGCTTTCGCTACGCCGAGGGCAATCTGGTTTATCTCGAGAAGTTGTTTCGACTGCTGGCAGACTTACCGTTGGCCTTAGAGGTCCGTCACGGCTCATGGGATCGAGAGGATTTTTATGTTTTTCTACGCGAGCAGGGAGTGGCCATCTGCAATGTGGACCAGCCAGTGATCGGTGATTCACTGGGGCTTTCGGGGCGTGTGACCTCGCGCCTTGGCTACCTGCGGATGCACGGGCGCAACTACCGCACATGGTTCCAAAAGGATGCCGGGCGCGACGCGCGCTATGACTACCTCTACACCGCGCCCGAGATCAAGGAGGTTTCGGGCCGCATCCGCGCGATGAAGCAAGAGGCCGTGGAAACCTATGCCATCACGAACAACCATTTCCGCGGCCAGGCCCTGGTCAACGCGATTGAGATCCTCGAAGAGCTGGATGCTCACCCGCCGGCAGTGCCTCCTCCGCTGGCAGCCGCATACCCACGCCTCGTCGGTGTAGGTTCCGGCGTTCCGAAGACACGTCCTGAATAGCACGAGGCAGCATAGCCGCGACCAATATTTAACACCAAGACGCAAAGACTCTAAGACGCCAAGAAATCGGCGATTCGAGATTGGAAATTCGAGATTTTTCAATTTCGAATCTCGAATTTCGAATTTAAGTAAAGATTAAAACTTTTGGCGCCTCGGAGTCTTGGCAGCAAAAACCCTGTCCGTCTGGCAGAGGACTTGCGGGTAAGTGGCACGATGCCGGCCCCTGACCCATGGTCAGTTTTGCCTTGCCACCCGTGGATCGGCGATGATATAAAACCTTCCGCTTCTTTTTGTCGAGGCGACGAGTTACTGGATGCCGGGGTAGCTCAGTCGGTAGAGCAACGGACTGAAAATCCGTGTGTCGACGGTTCAATTCCGCCCCCCGGCACCACAACATCAACAACTTACAGCCACCCCACTTCCCCAAAACAGCCCACTTTGCCCGAAACTTTGCCCGTGAGCATCAAGCACGTGCTCCAAGCTCAAAGGCTTGCCGTGCATGGACAGGGCTCAGGGAGGGCAGCACGAGTGTCCGCCGAATATTGCGTCATTTGGCAATAGGAGATCGTTATGTGATCCACGTGGCCGGCAATTCAATCGAACCGAGGATCGAGGACGGTGACTTGATCCTGGTTGATTACTCAAGGCCCCCCCGCCCGGGAAATATCGTCATCGCCATAATCAACGGCCAAGCGGTGGTAAGGATGTTTCTGCGCCAGAACGGCCGCATCATTCTGCATTCCACGAATCCAAAATTTTCGGATACCGCGATCAAGGAAACCGACCAATTCGTGATTGCCGGCATGGTGCTCAGGATCGTGGAAGGGGTGCTATAAGACCGCCCGAAACCTGAGTGTCTAATTTGCTCGTCGCTGATGCTGCAAATCCCAGATTGCGGAGGTGACAGGATCAAGCCTTTGGTCAAGCTGCCTCAAAGTTTTCCGGGGATTCCTCGCCGCACTTAACCAAAGCGCATCAACCCTAAGCACCTCTGGCTGCATTGCTTCACCATGTCACCAAGCATGCGGAATTGCCATCAATAAATCTATGTCGAGTGCCTGTTTGACAACAAACATATCATATGTTATATGTTAATTTAAATGAAGAGATTCCAATGACGCTTGCTTCATAGGGATTGATGTGGACAGTTCGATTGGGCCAAAACCAGGTGGCGATTATTCTGAAAAAGTCCGGCAACTGCGTGGCAGGCTTGGCCTTACCCAGCAATCATTAGCTGATTGTCTCGGTGTGTCATTTGTAACCGTCAACCGCTGGGAGAATGGTAAGGTGACGCCGTCGCAGCTTTCTTGGAATCAGCTTAGAATTTTGGAAATCGGCGGCAGCGAAAGCGAGAAGCTTTTCAGAAACAAGGTAGATGTGCCGCCGGCGATTCTGGACTTTACTGCACCACCCGAGGTCCTTAAGGTGCTGGCCGAAGGGGAACGTCTCTCCTTCGGTCACCTCATGAATCCTGCCTTCGCGACAGAGATTTCAAGTATTGATCCGCTGCCGCACCAACGCATAGCCGTCTACGATCATATGCTCAAGCAGGCTCGGTTGAGATTTCTCCTGGCCGACGATGCAGGAGCGGGCAAGACGATTATGTCCGGCCTCTACATTCGCGAAATGCTTAACCGCCGTCTGCTGCATCGGATCCTCATCGTGGCGCCCGCTGGGCTCTTAGGAAACTGGCAGCGCGAATTGCGCACACTCTTCAGCCTCTCCTTTCGTATTGTAAGTGGGAGTGATGCCCGCAACGAAAATCCATTTATCGGAGAAAACAGCAGCCATGTGATTATCAGCGTGGACACGCTGGCAAGCCCCCGCGTTTTCGCGCGCTTGCGGGAACCAAATGTCATTCCATATGACCTCGTCATTTTTGATGAAGCGCACAAACTAACCGCAGACCGAGGGTCCGACTTTCGAGTTCGTAAGATCGACCGGTATTGTGTCGCGGAAGCGCTGGCTGGGATTCAGACTCATGATCCGACTTGGCGCTTAGGCTGGAGGGCGCACCATCTGTTGTTGCTCACCGCGACCCCGCATATGGGGAAAGATTATCCCTATTATGCCCTATGGCGCTTGTTGGAACCCGAAGTGTTGGCGACACCAGAGGCATTCAGCGAATTTCCCGCCCAACAGCGCCGCCTCCACTTTATTCGGCGCACCAAGGAGGAGATGGTCTACCTTGACGGCCGGCCGCTTTACCCGAAACGGATCTCCGACACACTGGGTTATGAGTTGAGCCAGGGAGAGACAAGCGAGCAGGAACTGTACGACGAGACCACAGATTACCTTCGCTACGTATATAACAGGGCAAAACTCCTGAACCGTGAAGCGGCGCGTTTAGCCATGAGTGTTTTCCAACGACGCCTGGCGAGTTCTACCTATGCTCTCCTGCGCTCCTTCGAGCGCCGTATCGAAAAGTTAGATGCTGTGATTGAGGATGTTCAGAATGGCACCCTGGAACCCGAGCAACTGGTAATGCTGCAGCAGCGCATCCACGAGGATGAAGACGTCTTCAACTCCAAGACGGCCGATGATGAAGATTCGAGGGATGGCCGCGAGGAAAACGAAATCGCGGAGGAAAGGCTCCTGCAAGGCGTGGTTGCGGCGTCCCTTGCTGACCTTTTAGCCGAAAAGGAACAGGTCCTCCATCTTCTTCACTTGGCCCAGCGTGTTCACGACGCCGGCCATGAGTCCAAATACGACAAGCTGCGAGAGGTGCTTACCGACCCAAAATTTGGCGGCGAAAAGTTCATTGTCTTTACCGAACATCGGGACACAATGGAGTTTCTGGTGAAGCGTCTCAACGGCATGGGGTATACGGGGCTGGTGGCACAGATTCACGGGGGCATGGGCACGCGACCCGATTCTTCAAACGGTCTGAGCGAGCGTGAACGGCAGGTCGAGTTTTTCCGTCGACCTGTCTCCGAGGGCGGCGCCCGTTTCCTGATCTGCACAGACGCCGCGGGGGAGGGTATCAACCTACAGTTCTGCTGGATCATGATCAACTATGATGTGCCCTGGAACCCCGCCCGCCTCGAGCAGCGTATGGGCCGCATCCATCGATACGGTCAGAAACACGATCCCGTGATAATTATGAACCTCGTCGCGCCGTACACGCGTGAGGGGCGGGTTCTCAAAGTCCTGCTCGACAAACTTGAGAAGATCCGCAAAGAGCTGCAATCTGACAAGGTGTTCGATTGTATCGGTCGGTTATTCGCGGGCGTCTCCATCAAGCAGTACATGGAGATGGCAGTTACCGGAGACGTCGAAGATGTGGCTCGTGAGCTGGACGGGCGGTTGACCAAGGAGCAAATCCAGGCTCTCGCCGAGCGCGAAAAATCCCTGTATGGTTCCGGCGGCGACGTCGCAAAGGATTTGCCACGGGTGCGCGCCGGCCTCGAGCAGGAAGTATATTTTCGCCTGCTGCCTGGATACGTCAGGCAGTATATTCAGCAGGCTGCGCCGCTCGTGGGCATCGAAGTTGAAGATGACATGGAGGGCATTTTCTCCTTCCGGCCAGTAAGATATGTAGACGCGACGTCTCGTCGCGTGGCTACAGACAAGCGGCGAGACGCCGCTTCTACCGATCCGCTGTTGCCATTGCTGGAGCTTTACCCCGAAAAAGCGAGGAGCCGGTTTTCGGTTTCACGCCCTGCCGATCCCAAAGAGGTTGTATGGCTCCATCCAGGTGAACCGGTATTTGAGGGATTCCGGGCATTGGTCAGTGAGCGTCTCGCGGATGAAGGGAAGCGTGGAGCCGTCTTTGTCGATCCGACTACCGAAAAGTCATATCTATTCCATTTGGCACTTCTTTCCATCGTCCGCAAGGCTGATCCGGAGGTAGCGCACCTGGCCAAGGAGGAGGTGTTAGATTGCCGTCTGGTAGGAGTGAAGCAATACCAGGGATCGGAGGTCGCCCTTTGCCCCGTAGAGCATCTATTGCTTCTTAAAGGTGGGAGAGGCCTCCCGGCCGCGGCGCGGCGTTTGGCAGTGACGGCAAATGACGAAAAAGAACTTGCCGGAGCATATCTTGTTGACCGCGTCGCCCGCGAGTTGGCCCTGGAACGAAAGAGGAGCCTGCTGGAGAGTCTGCCCGAGAGGGAGAATTTCATCCAGCGCGGATTTGATTACCAGGAGGCTGAGCTTGCCGGGGCCCGCGCCAGGCACTCGGAAAAGGCGCGCGCCGGCGACCGCAAGTCCATCGAAGCGCTCGATGATATACGACAGCAGCAGCGGGAACTGGCCGACCGCAGGGAGAGATCCCTCGCGATTTTGCGGCTCGAACCTGAACTCATCACACCTGGAGCGGTGACGTTTCTGGCGCATGCGCTTGTCGTGCTTTCCTCCGATCCGGCTGACCTGAAGCAGCTTGATGCGAATGTAGAAATCGCTGCAATGAAGATCGCCCAGGCGTTCGAGGAAGCGAGCGGCGCCAGTGTGCAGGACGTTCACACACCGGAACTGGCCCGCACGGCCGGTCTCCCGGAAAATCCCGGCTTTGACCTGCTTTCGATTCGGCCAGGAAACGAGAAGCGCGCCATCGAGGTCAAAGGACGCTCTACATTGGGTGATATCGAAGTGTCCGCCAACGAATGGGCCAAGGCGTGCAATATGCGCCACGGCTATTGGCTTTACGCCGTCTACGACTGCGCCACACCAAGCCCAAGGCTGGTTCGCGTGCAGGATCCGTTCGGCACCCTGCTCGCCAAGGCGAAGGGAAGTGCCTTGATCAGTATTCGAGAGGTCACCACTGCAGGCAAGGAGGATGTCCTATGACCTACCCCGGCTTGTTCGATGATGGCAGTCTTCCGTGGGAATTGGCGGATAACCTGCGCAGTCTGAATCCGCACTGGGAACGCAAGCCTGGGCCGCCTCTGCCGAGTTTTCGGAGATGGATATTCACTCGCCTGCAGCGGTTACTCACTTCCGGCCTGACGCCCGCCGTTGTTCTCCGAGGGCCGCGCCGCGTGGGAAAAACCGTCCTGCTCCGGCAACTTCTCGAACAACTGTTGGCTGATGCCATAAAACCCGAGCAGATTCTCTATGTTCCTTTCGATGAAATTGAGAGTCTCCAGAAGTTGCACGATCCGGTTTTGACCATCGCCCGATGGTTTGAGCAGCGCGTCTTGAAATAAAAGTTCAACGAAGTCGCCGCGAATGGATCAAGCGCGTACCTCCTTTTGGATGAAGTCCAGAACCTCGATGCCTGGGCGCCGCAGGTGAAACATCTGGTTGACAACCACCGCCTTCATCTTCTGGTAACCGGCAGTTCGTCATTGCGGATTGAGGCTGGGCGCGACAGTCTGGCCGGACGCATCACCAGCATCGACTTAGGGCCTCTCCTGCTTCGCGAAATCGCCCATCTGCGTTTTGGCTACGTTTCGACTCCGGCCTGGAGCGAGAATGGGACAAATTCCGTTTCCAGCCCCGACTTCTGGCTCGAAGCCGTTGAGCTATCCCGCCGGGAATCGGAACCCAGGCAAAAGGCATTTGCCGCTTTCTCCGAGCTGCGAGCGACATGGCTTCAGGAGGTCGTGCCTCTCGATCCCCTGATCCTGTCGAGCGAACCCCATCTTTATGATCTGGCCGGCCACATGGCCGAAAGCACGCTCGGCTATTTCCTGGCCTCCATTCCAAATCTGGATTTGGCTCATTTCCCGGAACGCGGCGCTGAGCCGGAAGTAGATTTCATTTTGACAGTGGGCCCCCGCCGTATTCCGGTCGAAGTTAAGTACCGCCGGCGCATTGACCCGCATGAGGATACCCGCGGGCTGCGCGCCTTCCTCGAAAAAACCGTGTACAACGCGCCGTTTGGCTTGTTGGTTACGCAGAATGACGATGTCATGGTGCCGGATCCGCGGATTATTCCTATTTCGCTGTCTTCGTTCTTGTGGCTCAGGTGATTTCAAATGGCTGATTTTTCCCGACTTATCGAGCACGCGTTTCCGCTGAAACAGACTTCGCTGGATTCGGTGCATGAGAAGAATGTGCGGCATGGGCACATATCGACGCTGCACATCTGGCCGGCGCGGCGGCCGTTGGCGGCGTGTCGGGCAGCGCTCATCGCCACGCTGCTGCCGGATCCGAGCACGCAGCCCAAGCCGGAGGGCATGTCCGAAGAAGAATGGCACAGGGAGATCATCCGCCGACGCAAAGAACTGTGCGAGAAAATCGGCGGCAAGGTGGTTAAAAGGATCGAGCGCAAGAAGATGCCCAATGGGCAGACAGTCGAACGTGAAAAGGAGATCACCGAGGGCGGCATCCTTCATTGGGGGCGAGAGACCGAAAACAAGGAAACCTTGGATTGGTTCCGGCAGGAGATTCGCAAGGCTTACGGAGGGCACGCGCCTAGAGTACTGGATCCGTTCGCGGGCGGCGGGGCAATTCCGCTGGAGGCAATGCGCCTCGGGTGCGAGGCGACTGCAGTGGATATTAATCCGGTCGCGTGGTTTATTCTGAAGTGCACGCTCGAGTACCCGCGGAAACTGGCTGGAAAGACGCATCCTCTGCCGGAGTTCATCCTCGAAAATGAAGAATTCATGAACGCCTTCTACAAGGCGCATCCGCACCTTGCGGGACGGACTAAACGCACCAAGAAGCAGCAACTAGAATTTGCCCAGAACCTATTCCTGAAAGATAGGCCGGATTCAGGGCGCGTTCCCAATGCCGACCTCGCCTGGCATGTGCGCGCGTGGGGCCAGTGGGTGCTCGATCGCGCACGGCGAGAACTCGCTCGCTTCTACCCGACCTATGCGGACTTTGAACCTTTGGATCGGGGAACTCCAACGCCTTACGAGAAGCAGCCCATGCGGCTTGTGACGTTACAGGAAGACGGCACGCCGGACATTGGTGCGTTCAACGGCGAATTCAGCAAGGAATACCTTGCAGAAAAACGCAGCCCTCGCTGGATTGCCAAGCCGACGGCAGCCTACCTCTGGGCGCGAACGGTTAAATGCAAAAACTGCCGCGCCACGATCCCGCTGCTTAAGACGCGCTGGCTTTGCAAAAAGAAAAACAAGCGCGTGCTCCTTACAGTAGAAGCGGCGTCCCGCTGCTTGATTGAAGACACGCGACGAGACGTCACGTCTACAGATTTTTTCGACCCGGATGAACCCCTCGACAACATGACCGGTAACTTGCCCCACTGGCGGCAAGAAGGCGTGATGTATTTTGTCACCTTCCGGCTGGCGGATTCCATGCCGCGGGAGAAGCTGAAGCAATGGACGGAAGAGCGTGAATTATGGCTAAAAGCCCACCGGGCGCCTCACGATGAGAGAGCCAAGCGCGAATATTTCCGGCTCTTCCCATCTCGCTTCCAGGAGTGGCTGGATAACGGATACGGGGAATGCATCCTGGATCGCAGGGAAGTAAGATCGCTGGTGGAAAACTCACTGAGGTTTTTCAATGGTTCAAGGTACGACCTCGATGAATTCATCGTCCTGCCCAATCACGTGCACGCTCTCGTCAAACCGCTCGCTCCAAATTCACTTTCGGAGATCATCCATTCCTGGAAGTCCTTCACCTCGCATAAGATCAATGAAGTGCTGGGGAGAGGCGGAACAGTCTGGCAGAAGGAATCATTCGATCATATCGTGCGCAGTCCGGAGCAACTACAGCGGATACGCGACTACATCCGCGACAATTCAGTAGAAGCGGCGTCCCGCCGCTTGAACGAAGACACGCGACGGGACGTCGCGTCTACCTTCGGCATCGAGACAAACGTGCCCGTCACAAGTGGCAACACAGCCCAACGCCGCGAGCACGACAAGCGCATCGGCGCGGGGACCATGTCTCGCTCTGGCGCGAAGTGCCCGTGCTGCGGGGTAATCATGTCAATGGAGGATATCCGGCTGGAAGGCCAAGCCGGGCGCTTGGGAGCAGTCAACACTGCGGTGGTCGTGGATGGCCTGAATGGCAAGGAATATCGCTTGCCAACAGATCATGAGCTCGAGATGGCAGAATCCGCGGAAATGAACCTTCCGGCGCTTTATGCGGAAATTCCGTTTGGGTTGCCAGAGGAGCCCTTGGCAAGCAAGGAAGCGCTCGGATTTCGCGTACCACTATATGGTTTTGACAAGTGGTTCAAGCTTTTTACAAATCGCCAACTTATGGCGCTAGGAACGATCGTAAGGTGGACGCGGACGTCGAAGGATGCTCTGTTCCACACTGGTTATCCGCTCGAATGGACAGAAAGCATCGTCCCTTATTTGGCGAACATGTTTGATCGGCTTGCCAATCAGTTGAGCAATCTGGCAAGGTGGAATCAGGGCGGAGAAAACATTGAAGGCACGTTCGCACGGTTCGCTTTGCCGATTCTCTGGGATTACGCGGAATGCAATCCCTTAGGGGAAACAAGTGGGGGGTATCCCAGCGCTTTTAGGTGGGTAACGCTCGTCGCCGACCATCTTTGTGAGGCAACTGCAAACGCCCCACAGCCAAGCGTTTTTCTTCAAAGCGCAGTCGGTATTTTGGCGAGCGGTATTGACTGCATCGTAACCGATCCGCCCTACTATGATGCCATCCCGTACTCGGATCTAATGGATTACTTCTATATCTGGATAAGGCGAAGTCTGAACGGGCTGGATGGAGACATAGACGATGCATTTAGAGCAAATCTATCCCCCAAATGGAATTCGGCAGAGAATGACGGCGAACTGATCGATGATGCCAGCCGTCATAATGGAGACAGAAGCAAGTCGAAGGCCGTCTATGAAGATGGCATGGCGCGTGTTTTCCAGGCGTGCCACAATGCTCTCAATCCAAATGGGCAGCTAGTTATTGTGTTTGCCCACAAGCATCCGGATGCATGGGAAACCCTGGTTTCAGCTATCATTCGGGCAGGTTTTGTCGTAGATGGCAGTTGGCCCATTCAAACTGAGAGGGGAAGCCGAACTCGATCACTATCATCCGCCGCCCTTGCTTCTTCCGTCTGGCTTGTCTGCAGGAAGCGACCCGCGGAAGCAAGACCCGGCTGGGACAACCAGGTTCTAGAAGAGATGCGTGGGAACATCCGCGAGAAGCTGCGCGATTTCTGGGATGCCGGAATTCGCGGGCCGGACTTTGTCTGGGCCGCCACCGGTCCGGCGTTAAAGGCGTTCAGCAAGCACCCGGTCGTCAAGAAGGCCAATGAGCCCGGGACGATGACGGCGAGTGAGTTCCTGACCCACGTCCGACGAATTGTGGTGGACTTCGTGGTTGCCCGTGTTTTAAGTGGAAGCGACGTCCTGTCGCTTGAGGCAAGCGGCGAGGACGCCGCTTCTACCCTCGATGCCCCGACTGCCTACTACCTGCTTCATCGCCGTGACTTCGGCATGGACGAGGCCCCGGCCGGCGCCTGCATCCTCTATGCGATCTCCTGTGGCATATCGGATAAGGAGCTGGCCGGCACGTGGGACCTTATCAGTTTTACAAAAGGCAAATCGGTGGATGAAGCCGAGGACGAAGAATCCGATGCCGAGGAGGATTCCGGCAGCAAGGTCAAGCTCAAAACCTGGGCACAGCGCAAGAGCCGCTCGCTCGGCTACGAGGCACCGGGTGGCAAACCTATTCCCCTTATCGATCGCATCCACTGCTTGATGCATCTATGGAAGGGGGGCGATCTCTCCAAGGTCGATGAATATCTCGACAGCAACGGGCTAAGGCGACAGGAACTCTTTAAGCGGCTGCTGCAATCCCTCATCGAGCTCTCACCTCACGGAAGCGAAGAGCGCTCGCTCCTGGAATCTCTCAGCAATCATGTGCATGCCAGGGGTGCTGTGAAGGACAGAGGCCCGATGCTCTTTGCCACAGAGGTCACGGAGGACGGTCGGGATTGAAATGGGAGATGGTTGACCGCGTGGGTAGATTTCGCAGACACTGTCTGCGGAATCGGAGGTGCTGACAGTATTTCCGACAGCGTCAGGAAAATTGAAGTCATAATATGCCAGACGCTGCCTGGCCCATTCGAGGGCAAAGTAAAATGCCCGACAGTGTCGGGCAAAAACAAAAAACAGGAAACGGCAGACAGCGTCTGCCAATTTGGTAACAACCTCCTTGGGCCGTCAAATATTGACTGCCCAGCGCGCGCTCCGTGTGTGCTGGTCAGAAGCGGAGACAAAAACATGATTCGTCTGATCGAAGCTCTCAACTATCGCTGCCTTCATTATGTACGCCGGCCGTTAGCTCCATTCCATGTCCTGGTAGGGCCCAATGCCAGCGGCAAGACAACTTTTCTGGACGTGATTGGATTTCTGGGCCGGCTGGTCTCGGACGGACTGGAGGCAGCAGTTTCCGAACGCACCAGCAATTTCGATGATCTCCTATTTAAGCGGCAGGGCGAATGCTTCGAACTGGCAATAGAAGCGCTGATACCAGACAAGCAACGCCAAAAGCTCAAGAGCGAGTTTGAATCGATTCGTTATGAGATTTCCGTAGGGATTGAACCCGGGGGTGCGTTCGGAATCCTCCAGGAAAAGGCATGGCTGAAAAAAACCAATGTCAATGGGTACAGCCAATCGCAAAGGCGCCTATTTCCCGAAGAGCCAACAGCTCCGGCTACAATCATTACAGGTACTGCAGTGAAGGGTTGGCAAAGAGTCTTGAGCAAGGCAAAGGGAGGAAATGACAACTTCTACGTGGAAGTTCGGGAACCAGGTGGAGGAAAAGGGTGGTTTCCTTCCATTCGGCTAGGTCCAAAGAAATCAGCTCTCGCCAATCTACCCGAGGATGAGTCCAAGTTTCCGGTTTCAACATGGCTGAAAGGACTTCTGACTCAAGGCGTTCAAATGTTCGTGCTCAATAGCCTTTTCATCCGAAAAGCCAGCCCACCGAGGCAAGGCAGAGGATTCAAGCCGGATGGATCCAACCTTCCCTGGGTGATAGCAAGCATGAAAGAGGAAGCGCCTGAGCGCTTTGCCGATTGGATTGATCATATTCGCACCGCACTGCCTGACATCAAGGATATCCAGATCGCAGTGCGCGACGATGACAAGCATGCCTATCTGCTCATCCATTATGAAGGCGGCCTGGTTGTGCCTTCCTGGATGGCGTCTGATGGCACCCTGCGCCTCCTTGCACTTACTCTGCCGGCGTTTTTGCCCCACTTCCTCGGTGTTTATCTGATCGAAGAGCCGGAAAATGGGATCCACCCAAGTGCAGTTGAGACCGTTTTTCAGTCACTTTCATCGGTTTATGATGCGCAGATTCTCCTGGCTACCCATTCTCCTGTGATCCTCAGCCAGGCTAAAGCAGAGCAGGTGCTCTGCTTCAATAAGACCAAAAGCGGCGCCACGGACATCATATTGGGCAGCGCGCATCCGAAGTTGAAGGACTGGAAAGGGCAGCCAAACCTAAGCGTACTCTTTGCCAGCGGGGTACTCGGATGACCCAGGTCGGAAAAATGGATCTCATCATTCTAGTGGCAGACAAGAAAATGGAGGCTGCTATAGAGGGCGCTCTCGCGCGGAAAGAAGCGTTGGGGATTCGTTCTGTATCCTGCGAGATTGAGCGCCATTCGGAGAAGGATTGCGGTTGCCGGACAAACGGTGTTGAGTTCCTGTCAATTTTTGCCAGGCAATATGAACATGCGCTGCTCATTTTCGATTACGAAGGTTGTGGTGCCGAAGCCACACCAATTGAAGAGCTTGAGTCTAAGTTGAGGGCTGACTTGGGCCGTTGTGGCTGGGAAGATCGAGCTGACGTGGTCATTATCAATCCTGAACTCGAGATATGGGTCTGGAGCGATTCCCCTTGGGTGGATGAAATCATGGGTTGGAAGGGCAGGGTTCCTAAGCTTCGACAGTGGCTGCGACAGAAACACCTGGACTATTGGCCGGAGTCGACGGTTAAGCCATCGCGGCCTAAGGAAGCTTTCGAATCCGCGCTTAGAGAAGTCAGAAAGATCCCTTCTGCTTCTCTCTTCAAACGCTTAGCCGAAAATGTAAGTTTCAATAGCTGTACGGACCCAGCATTCGCAAAATTCAAAACCACCTTGCAGAAATGGTTTGGAGAGGAATGAAATGGGCAAGCTCCTTTGGAAACCCTGGCATGAAGTGGTCAAGCTGCGAGAGGACCTTCGTTCAGGGGAACTACCGCTCCACATGTTTGCGGCCGACCTTTATGAAGTCATGATGCAGCGTGGCAAGCGGCCAATCTACGAAATAGCGGAGAACTTCTTTGCACTTACCTTCCCAACCTACAATTTGCGCCGGCTGGTTCGGGATACGGTGTTGCGCCTTGCGGGCAAGAACGACAAAGCAGTCCGGCAGCTGGAACTCACCTATGGAGGAGGGAAAACCCACACCTTAATTACCCTGTGGCACCTCGTCCACGATCCCGCCAAGCTCCCGAACCTCCCCGCAGTGGGGGAGTTTGTTCAGGACATCGGGCAGGAACCGCCACAGTGCCGCGTCGCGGGCATCTGCTTTGACAAACTGGACGTTGAAAAAGGTATGGAGGTTCGCTCGCCGGCAGGAAAGACGCGGACGCTCAAGCAACCCTGGAGCGTGCTGGCTTATCAGCTTGCGGGAGACACCGGCTTAAAACTGCTCCACCCGGACAACAGAGCCGAAGAGCGGGATTCTGCTCCCGCGGAAAACCTTCTTACTGAGCTTCTTGAATTGCCGGGCAAAGATGGTTTGGGCACTCTCATTCTGATTGACGAGGTCCTGATGTACGCCCGGGAAAAGGTGGCATTAGATCCTCAGTGGCGGGCAAGATTGACGAATTTCTTCCAGTATCTCACCCAAGCGGCGCCCAAGGTAGAACGGTGCTGTCTGGTAGCGTCTCTTCTGGCGACCGATCCACGCAAAAGCGACATACTCGGCCGGGAAATCCAGGCAGAGCTTTACGATATTTTCCAGCGCGAACGTGAAGAAGCAGTAGAGCCTGTGGTCAAGGAGGACGTTGCTGAAGTTCTGCGGCGCCGCTTCTTCAAACCTGAGACGCATTGGGACCGGGAGTTGTTCCGGCAACATGTGGTTGCTGCTCTCAAGGGTGTAGCTGCCGTGGATGATCAGACGTCCAGGCAAGGAGCGGAAGCGGAGGAGCGTTTCCTAAGAAGCTATCCTTTTCATCCTGATCTGACTGAGGTCCTCTATTCCAAATGGACGCAGCTGGCACGATTCCAGCGCACTCGCGGCGTCCTTCGAACCTTCGCCTTAGCTCTGCGTGAGGCTGAAAGATGGGACAACTGCCCCGTAATCGGGCCTGCGGTTTTCCTGGGCGCGGCTGATCGGGAGGGCCTGTCCGAAGCTTTGCGAGAAATGGTCAATGTTGCTGACACTGAGGAATGGGAGGGAAAGAAGCAGGCCTGGACGGGAATTCTTGACAATGAACTCGTGCAGGCGCGAATGATACAAGCAGAATCGGCCGGATTGAAAAATCGCGAAGTCGAACAAGCGGTTGTAGCAACCTTTCTTCATTCCCAACCCGTGGGCCAGAACGCGAAGACGCGAGATCTGCTGGTGTTGCTCGGTTCGAGCCGCCCAGACAAGATCGAGATCGAAAAGGGACTCTCTCGCTGGGCCCAGTCGAGTTACTGGCTTGACGACCTGTACACCGGAGCGGCTGAGGGCCAGTTGCCTGGAACCTGGCGGCTTGGCAACCGGCCAAATCTGACGCAGATGCATGCTGTAGCGGCCAAAAACATACCTGATGACACAGTCCGCGCCCGG
>Ga0187878_1002829_pt1 | contig 14960 bp, 12 predicted proteins | sample June2016WEW_17_1_FD_132979 | JGI IMG/M metagenome (GOLD analysis project Ga0187878, IMG submission 132979) | Peatland microbial communities from SPRUCE experiment site at the Marcell Experimental Forest, Minnesota, USA - June2016WEW_17_150 | ecosystem: Environmental > Terrestrial > Soil >...
AAGTACGCCTGCGGGGCCCTCGGTCGCGCGCCTTGTATCCATGCCCGTCTGCGCCGCCTCGCTACGAAACCTGGTGAGAAAAGCGGGTTAAGGCCGACAGCGTCGACCAAGTTATCCAGGGCAGTTGCAACATCACGATGTGGTGGGAGAGATGGGTGCCGGACCTGGAAAAATCATTGAATCCAGTGATGTTGAATTCAATGAGGGGCAGATAAATCGAGCTTGCGTTGAGCGTTTGCCGCCATCCGGTTTATACAGTGTGTCCATGCCCAGAGCGGGGCGGGTGATGTAGCGTGGCCGAGACCCCGGCGAGGCCAGATCGACAGCTTCGACGGAAGGCCAGGGGATGACCGGCTGGTGGCAAAAAGGCATTGTGGGCAATAGGCCTGCCACGGCCTCGGGGCCGCCAGGGGATCGTGATCTACCTTATTTTTACCAGTTTGCTTCCCACTCTGTCGTTCGCAGGATCGTAGACGATTACTTTCATCGTCTGGCCGGCCGCCAAAAGCGGGATCGGGATGGAACAAGGAATTCCGGATTGCATGAAGCTCCGGTAGGATTCCTCGCTCGGCTTGAGGCTCACCGTCCTCCAATCCTCACCCACCGGCTCCCCGCGCCCGTTCGAATAGAAAATTGCAACGCGCAGCGTCGCTTCATGCCGATCGCCCACGGTCACAAACCCGATCTTGCCGGGGTCGATCTTCACGTCGACCCTGGTCTGGGGCTGGCCTTGTTCGTCCTTGATGGCCGCCGTGCTGACCTTGAGTGCGATATCCTCGAGATCCGATTCGTAGGCAGCGGCGGCTGCAATCCGGCTGTAGGCGAGGAACTCCTCCCGATCGTACGGAAGAATGGTGTCGCGCGCGTAATATCCGTGTCGGAAGTACACCTTCACTCCCGATCTGCGCACCTTCACGTCGATGTTCCGGTATTTCCCGTCCCAGGTGTCGTCTAGTGGGTAATAGCCCAGCAGGTACTGAACGCGTGTGGTTGCGTTGATGCTGTCGAGCACCGGACCGATCGCGCTGTAAATGGACGCCCGTCCGCCGGTGAGGAAGGAGATTTCTCTCAGGCTCTGGATCGCCCAGGTCACCCCGGGTGGGGGTGAGGAGGGCACCGGATCCGGGCGAGTGACCGTCGGCACTCCGTTGGGCCCCTTTTCGATTTTCGGGAAGCTCGACACGGGCAGCTGCGTTGGGGGTGTGCCACCTGTTTGAATCGTGTCAATCACGACCCGGGCATCGTTGGCCACTGCCGCGATTCCCATATCGTAGCGAATGTCTCCTCTCGGAAAAAAGAGTCCCTTTTCCGTAAATAGAAGCAGATGCTTCTCGCCTTCCATGTAGCGCAGATATTCAATGCAGGTCAGGAGGTTGCGCACATCCTGCTGCGTCGCGGCTGATGAGCTGGCAAATTCTCCAAAACCCATGCCACCGGAGATTAAGCCCGCCTCGAGTTTGTCGAAAGGACTGATCGACGAGGCCTCATCCGACCGGTTTGCCTGAGCGGTGACTGTGCGCGCATCCTTGTCCCACTTGGCTTGATTCGGAACTGCCTGCGGCGGCACGCGCCGCGAGGCCAGTCCTTCCGGAGCAAAGATCATGTCGATTTCAGATTGAAACGAGTTGGGAAGCTCCTTGCTTCCGTAGATCGCGGCCAGGCCGCCGAAACGGGACTCGAGCTGTGATTCCAACTTCTCGTTCACCTTCTTGTAGCGTTCGAGCACCTGAGCGATCTTTTCCCGATCGGGGGTGAAGTCGGTGGCGCGGTTGTAGGCAAACACCGCCACCTGGTCCTGGGGCAGGAGTTCCTTGCGCACGAAGCGGATCAGATCATCGACACATTTGAAAGAGATCTGATTGCGACCTCTCCCCATGAGGATCAGAAAAGTGCGTCCGTTTTGCGGGGCGAGATCCAGGGTCGGCACCTTCCGGAGCATGGCCGGCCGATCGGGCGCCGGAGCCGCAGCCGCAGCCGTCAGTTTCTCGATCGAGAAGTGCCGGATCTCCTGCTCGCGCCCGTTTTCGAATATCCGGAAGTCCTCCTGCTTCAAATCCGCAACCGGCCGGCCGTTGAGATCGGTGACCATCACATCCACGGGGATCAGCCGCACACGAACGCGTACGGTGCCCGGCGGACCAGGACGCTGATCCTGGGCCTCAGGCTTCTGGTGACCTGCCGCTGCAATGACACCTAGCGCGACCACAGAGACCATCATGATTCGTCGAAGGTGGATCATGTTTCCGCCGCGCAACTGGAGCGGGAAATTCTTGGATGGAGTCCATGCCTTGCCCTTTTTCTCCGCCAGGGAAGCAGCGGACAGCATTAGAATTGGGAGGCGCTACCTCATACTGTACGCCCGCGTGGACCGTTCGTTCGCAAGTTTCTGCAACGATCCAGGCATTGCCCAATTCGAGATTCGAGATTTAAGCGGCGAGGCTCGAATGGACCTGTGCCTGGCGGGCGATGCTCGAAAGCGACGATCCGCATTTCCAGGACCCGCTGCATCGCATGAAGCTACCCCTGTGATCTAGGGATCACCGGCACTGCGGCCGGATGGAGACGCGGATTTGTCGCCGACCGCTTGGAGCGGACTACCGATTGTCTGATAACCCGCCATTCTGCTTGCTTGGCGGGATCATTCCCGATCGTTCCTGCCACAATCTATGATATCCTGCTCCCGCCGAGGAAAAGCAATTCATAATCCGTATTCATATCTTTGATGGGCGGGCACGTGGAAGGGACTTCTGGCTTCATTGCAGGGAAAGTCCAGGAAGTAACAGAGCGATCATCCGTTTGTTGGACGGGCAAGTGATCAGCGAGGAACACCGGCAGGCTGACTCATGAAGGTCATCACGCTTACCCTCCGAAACCTGCGCAGACACCCGCTCCGCTCGATCCTCACCTGCAGCGGCATCGCCATCGCTCTGGCAAGCCTCTTGGCGCTGGTCATGGCATTCGTCAGCGTGCTGAACACGTTGCTGATGTCCGTCTCCGAAAGAACCCCCGAAATTGGACTGCTGTCCGCGATCGGTTGGAGTTCTACCCGTGTGATTACGATGATCGTGCTCGAGGGCCTGCTCATGGCCTCCGCCGGGGCCGTGTTGGGAGTCGGGCTCGGATTGCCTGGTCTCCAACGGATCATGGCTCATCCCAAAATAGGAGGGTTGATTCAGCCCGAGGTAACCATAATGCTTATCGTGCAAGCGGTGGTGCTGGCGCTCGTGATCGGCGCACTCGGGGGCGTCTATCCTGCATGGCGGGCTACGCGCCTGCGACCCATGGAGCTGCTGCGCAACGAATAAGGACGCAGGTCCGCCATCCCCGTCGTTTGGGGATTGGGCCGGCGGGGGGGCGGAGCCGGCAGCCAGGGCGTCACGGGCGATCTCGCCCGGTCCGAGGCGCGCGATGGCAGTCACCCCACAAGGAAGTAGGGTGCTTCAGAAGGCCGGGCCGCTCCGCATGACCTGTGATTGCGTGGCCATCGGGATCCACAAAGTAGGCCATGTGATGTTTTCGCCCGCGAATTCCTTGACCGCGACCCGCAGGATAGAATAGGTCGTACCGTTCAGCGTAAAAGTGCGGCTCAGGATATCGGATGCATGTGCGAAACGTCGTTCCCAATACCTAGAGCTGATCACGGCCACCGGGTGCCCGCCCGGCACCTTGCCGGTTGCCACTCCGGTGTTGGATTTGTCACTCGTCACTTGTCATTGGTTTTCAAAGGAGGCAAGCATGCCCAGGGCAATTTCAACTTCGCTACTAGCGATGATGTTGCTATCCCAATTGACTGCCGCTCAGGAGCGGGCCACTCTTACGGTTGGAACCGCGAAAGCCGAACGCGGGCGGAAAGTAACCGGGTACATCGAGGTCCCACCCGGAAGCGACGCCGGGATGCGCATTCCGGTCGCGGTAATTAATGGCGCCAAGCCCGGCCCAGTGATCGCTGTCGTCGCCGGGCTACACGGGACGGAGTACGCCTCGATCCTCGCGCTCCAGGGGCTGATCGCTGTCCTGACCCCGGCGCAGATATCCGGCGGTGTCATCGTCATTCCTCTCGTGAATGTGCCTTCATTCGAACAGAGGGTCGCTCACCTGAACCCCACCGACGGCAAGAACATGAACCGCGTCTTTCCCGGAAAAGTCGATGGAACCCAGTCGGAACGCGCCGCCTATCTGATTACGAAGCAGGTCGTGGAGCAGTGCGATCATCTTATCGATCTGCACGGCGGGGACACCGACGAAAGCCTGCGGCCTTATAGCTATTGGACGAAAACCGGCAACGAGAAGCAGGACGCGATCTCACGCGAAATGGCGCTCGCTTTCGGGCTCGATCACATAATAATCTCGACCGATCGCCCCAAAGATCCACAGGATTCGAGATACCTTGAAAACACTGCGACCACCCGCGGCAAGCCGTCTCTGACGGCGGAGGCCGGATATTCCGGCACCACGGACCCGGAGGATATGGTCGCGCTCATGAATGGGTGCCTGAGCGTGATGCGCTATCTCAAGATCCTGCCCGGCGAACCCATCAAGACAGAGAATCCCGTTTGGATTCAGAGAGTCGAGAGCGCCATCAGCGATCAGGCGGGGATTTTTCGCCCGCTCGTGAAGCGGGGCACGTATGCCCAGCAGGGAATGAGGATCGGCTACATCGCGGATTATCTCGGAAATACCGTCTCCGAGGTGAGAGCCCCTGCTTCCGGGATTGTCCTGTTCATTCGTGCGGTGCCTTCCGTGGTCAAAGGGGAGACCCTCGCCAATATCGGCGTAGTCATCACACCCTAAATAGAAGCAGAATGCCAAAAGGGTCGGTATCGGTGCCGCAATCGCAATCGCAGTCGGTCTTGCTGGTCCGCAAAAGCCGATTGCGATCACAACTGCGATTGCGATACCGATACCGATACCGATGCCGATGATCGCCTCCCAAAGCGAACATTGAGCCATGTCAAAACGTGGGATAAAAATCAAGGAAGATCTCGCTAACTATTACGAGCGCCGCGGCGTGCTCGACGAGCTCGAAAACGGAGCGATGGAGTTTGTGCTGGAGGAAGAGCTTCGCCGGCAGATACTTGCCGGCAAGAGATCCCGACGGCTGCAGAACATCTCCATCAAGCTCGATCCGGCCCAAATCCAGGCGCTCCGCAAAATCGCCACCATGAGGTCGATTCCATACCAGACCTTGATCCGTCAATGGTTGGCGGAGGGAATACGCAAGGAGTTCCGCTTGTGAAGTTCTCGCGTAGGACAAGTGAGGTCAGGCATTTCTGCTCCAATTATCAGGGCGAGCGCTCCGTGCTCTTTGCCGAATAGCTCACCCCCGAAATCTTCGCTCCCGTTCCGCAGGTGATGCATTGCGCGTGCGGCGCTGGATCGAACCCGCGGCCGAAGTCCTCGGCGACCAGCCGGTGGTGAATTTACATGGGATAAAGAACCGGCCGCTTACTGCAACAAGTCGATCGCGCGGCTGACCAGGCTGACCCACTCAGTCTCACTCACCGCGGCTTTCGGATTATTCCACACCCCGCTGACCACATACCATTGGCCGCTCTGCGAGCGCAGCAGGAGGTTCAGGCTGATGACGCCGGGTTCGGATCCGCCTTTGAATCCGATGTAGGCCCAGCGGGTCGAGGAGAGAGCAAGGCCGGGATTGATGGCCAAAACCTGGCGAGCGGTATTGCGCGCAGTATCATCCGCCCGAAACCAAGCCATGGCATGGCATAGGTCGATGGCGGAGGCAAACCATTCCACATTGTCAATCATTTTGGGTGTGGTGGTACTAACCGCCGCGATCAGCGCTGCGGTGGAGGCAGGGGGCTTCATCGTCTGCAAAAACGCCCGCCGGGCCGCGGTGTCATCGGCGAGGTATTGCTGCAACTGTTCGGCCGGGATGCCCCATTTCAATTGAAACATGTCCATGGTGGCAAGAAACGGCTGATCCAACGCCGGCTGGCTGTGCCCCATCACCGGCAAGATCGCCTCCACCTGCTCGCGGCCGACGGCCTTCAACAACGCGTCGGCGGCGGTGTTGTCGCTGATCGAAATCATCAGCGAAGCTAGGCTCTGCACCGTAAGCGGTGTGCCGAGCGGCCATTTCTGGAGAATGCCGGAGGGCAAGGATTGCGTCTCGAGCGGGATCACGTCATTCCAGTGGCGCCGGCCGGCGCTGATCTGTTGCGCCAGCGCCCCCAGGATGTAGAGCTTGAAGGCCGATCCAATGCCCAGTTCCTGCGCCGGTTGCCATTCCGCCAATGCCACTGGACCGCTCGCATCCAGCCGCTGCGCGAGAAAGCTGACCTGGCCCGGCAACGCCTTCATTTTATCGATGACCGAAGACAGCGTCTCGCTCGATGATACCGGCGCCCCCAACACGAACCCGGTTATGGTATGCGCAGCATTATCGTTGATCTCCAGGCTGACGGGAACGGTGAATCCCTTCTCAAAGGTGAATTGAAAGTGAGCCCCGGTCGGGCTGACTTGCTTTTCTAATTTCACACCAGTGCAGCCTCCGTATTGGCTGAAGAGCTGCCTCATCACCCTTTCCAATCTAGCGGCCGGTACTTGGACCAGGAACTCCGGCGCAAAGAGCTGGTCGATCCCGGACGGATCCGCGCGGAAATACTTCGCCACCGCTTCCGCCGTGTTCTGCAAATCATGAGACTGAGCCGCCGGCGAGGACTGCGGCGTGGACTGGGTCGCGACCGCCATCGCGGTAATGGTTAAAAACAAGCCGACAAAAAGTGATGTGCGCATCTTGCCTCCGTGTTTCCTGCCCAGGATAGCATATTGCGATTCTCGACAAGCATGGATCCAGGAGAATAACACGCCATGGCCAGCGACTAGACTGAATAGAGGCACCTGCACCGAGGTGACCGCCCGGATCCTGCGCCGAACGAGAGCGCTTGACGGCGCCGGGCCGCGGGCCGAACTTCTGGAAGTCCGAATTAGATGCATTTCGGGTCGCAGGCGGGGTGCGGCCGTCTAAATCGCCCACATAAAGGGCAAGAAGGAGTAGGCAAAGCTGTTTTCTTTATCATCAATCTCCGGATAGAGAGCCGTGGTTGCCGAAGATCGCTGATCAGGTTCCTCCTCGCCAGCCTGCACTTTGGAAAATTTATCAAGCCCGTTGATCTTTTTTAGTGGCCCCGGCTTCTACGGTGGAGTAAAACGGAATGAACTCTCTGATCATTAAGGAGGCTCCAATGCGCAACATCAACATGGGACGGGTAATTCTCGGCGGATTGCTTGCCGGAGTGGTCATGAATATCGGCGAGTTCGTGCTGAATATGGTGGTTTTGAAAGATCTGTGGAACCAAGCCCTGCAGTCTCTCAACCGCCCATCGATGGATTCGACATCCCCAACGTTGTTTATAATACTCAGCTTTTTCTTAGGGATCATCGCAGTGTGGGTTTACGCAGCGATTCGATCCCGTTTTGGCGCTGGTCCATGGACAGCGATTTGCGCCGGTTTGGTGGTGTGGGCGCTCGCGAGCCTGTTCCCATCGGCCGCGATGCTTCCGATAAAGTTGTTCCCCAGACGGCTGTTATTCTACACAACCGTTTGGCAGTTCTTCGAGTTGCCGATCGCTACGCTCGTCGGCGCTTGGATCTATAGAGAAGAGGCATAGAAATTTAAGGAATGGAGACAGTCCCGAATGTGAGAACTGACAGCGCGGCCGGCGGAGGCACACTCTGAGGATTCCCTTTGGTTGTGGCCGCCGGCCGCGCCGTGTATGTCGTGGTCCGAAAGTTATCGGATTGGACGCAGCTCATCCCGGGTCAGCTGGCCGTCGCCGTTCTTGTCGAGAACCTTGAGTGCCGCCGGCGCGTTGGCGATTTCGTCGGCATCGATGATGCCATCAGAATTTGCGTCCAGCGCGGCTAGGAGGGGCGGCTCCGGAGGAGCACCGTTTCCTCCCTGCGCGCCGCCGGCGGCCATCGGCCGCATGCCCGGGCCGCGTCCAGTGAGACCCGCGCCGGCTGGCGGCTGGCCTCGCATTCCCCCTCTGCCGCCGGGCGGTCCAAACAGTTCGTCGGGGGTCAGCTTGCCGTCCTGGTTTTTGTCGAGAGTTTTGAGTGCCGCCGACGCGTTGGCGATTTCGGTGGCATCGATGATGCCGTCATGATTCGCATCCAACACATTAAAGAGGCGGTTCTCTACAGATGGACCCAAGCCGGGACCGCCACGCGGGCCGAACAGCTCGTCGGGCGTAAGCTTACCGTCATGATTTTTGTCCAGCGTCAGAAGTGCTGATGCAGCATTGGCGATTTCAGTCCCATCGATTACCCCATCATGATTTGTATCCAATGCGGCGAATACGGGTTGCGGCGGCCCTCCGGGGCCCCGGCCACCTGTGCCATTTGCCGCCATCGACTGCATGCCAGCGCCCCGTCCCCGGAACGCGCCGCCGGCCCGCGGACCCGGTATGCCTCCCCGGACGCCCAGTGGGCCGAACAGTTCGTCGGGGGTTAGCTTGCCGTCCCCGTTCTTGTCGAGAGTCAGGAGCACCGCCGGTGCATTGGCTATTTCCTGCGCGTCAAGGACGCCGTCCTGATTTGTATCCAGAGCAGCCATGAGGGGGATCTGCGGCTGCTGGGCCGATTGTCCTCCCGCGAGCCCCCAGCGGTATTGCAGTTCGCCCGCCGGGCTTGATAGGGCTGCCGCAGCGATCACTGACAGCGCCAGTACCAACCCTATTAAGAGTGATTTCCGTGTTTCCATAACTCATCCTCCGTCTTTCGTCTGGAGTTCGTTCCGGTGCGGCACCTTCAGCTTGCTGGTGAGCGCCGGCAGCCCATAAACCGGACCCCTGCATCAGTATACGCAATCAGCATTGCATGGTTTGTTAAAACAACTGCCGAGATGTAAAGCGGAAGTTAAATTTTTCACGCAGGAAGAAGACCGTAGAAAAGTAGAAACGGCAAACACCCCATGACGTCCATGGTATGATTTTCCGGTGATACGGATCGGACCGGGAAGGTTACAAAGGGCTGCTGATTCATGACCACGATCGCGCCGTTTTTCGGGTGAGGCTGGTTTAAGTCAGCACGGTCGAGGAGGCTCCTGCCATGGAAATAAGGCATCGTTTTGACGGGCACGAGGGTGCCTTTTTTGTAGAAGAAAATGGCGAACGCCTCGCCGAGATGAGGTATGAGGAGGCCGGGCCATCGAAAATTACCATTGACCACACTGAGGTATCCGCAGTGCTGAAAGGCAAGGGCGTGGGCAAGCAACTGATCCAGGCAGGAGTTGCCTATGCCAGGGAGCATCATTTGAGGATTGTCCCAAACTGCCCGTTCGCTAAGGCCGAATTTGACAAGACGCCTGAATACGCCGACGTGCTGTCAGACTAGCGTTGGGCGAATGTGCCGTTGCGAAAGTCCCTGAGAGCCTGGTCGATCTCATCCCGAGTGTTCGTCGCAATCGGTCCGTAGCGAGCAATCGGCTCATGGAGCGGTTTGCCTGAAACAAGCAGGAACCGGACCGGCGAGGCCGCGCATGAGTGTGGCTTGACCCTTTGGGCATTGGGTGATAGTTTGGCCCCTCCAGCAGGAGGGCGTTGAATATGTGGATCCCACGCAGAATAGTTCGGGTGTTCATACTTCTGGCGTGCGCGATTGTATGGATGGGTTTGGCTCATTCAGCTTACAAGGGGCACGCTGACGACAGCGACGTCAACGCGCTGCTCACCGCATACCCGCAACTCAAAGGAACCCCCATGGACTCCTGTGCTACGTGCCACCGCAGCGGCGAAGTGCCGGATTCCGCCAAACCTGGAACATCCCGCAGGGAGAATCACTGCGACTACTGCCATGTGATGCACGTGGATAAAAAGCGTGACATAAAAGAAACGTTGAACCGATACGGCGCGGATTACCTCGCAGCCGGACGCGGCGTCAACGCGGTGCGGGCGCTCGCCGGCAAGGATTCCGACGGCGACGGTTTTTCCAACGAAGCGGAGTTTCTGAAAGGGACAAACCCGAGCGATGCTGCCAGCAACCCGTCCGCACGCATCGCGCCCTACAGGGTCTACACAGCTGCTGAACTGAGAAATATGTCTCCCGTGATCAGCGCGATCGTTCTGGTCAACACCACGAAGAGCAGGTCGGGCGATTCCTATAACGAGTACCGAGGCAACAAGGCATACGAGATGCTGCAAGCCATTGGTATCTCCGATGCCGCCGGCAGCGTGGATTTCATTGCTCTCGACGGTTACGAAAAGACCTTCACCATCGACGAGCTGAAAAAGGCCTGGCCGCAGGGCGCCCCGGTGATGCGTTTGAGCAAAAAGGACCTCGGCTCTTGTGGATGGGTGAACTACAATGCGCCTGAACTGGACGAGCAGAAGAAGCTGCCGAGCGTGAACATCATCCTCGCGTTCGAGGAAAACGGCAAAAGCCTGGAGAAGGCGAAACTCGATTCGGAGACAGGCAGGGTGATCGGCGCGGGGCCGCTCCGCATGATAGTTCCCCAGTTCCAGATCTCGTCACCGGACCTGCCGCAGACCGCGGATGCATCGTGCCCGGCTAAGGTCTCGGCTGAATACCGCTTCCACGAAAACTATGACCACAACGGCGGCAAATGCTCCTCCGCCATCGTCGCAGTCAGAATCAACCCGCTGCCGAAAGGAACCAGGGACTTTGATTGGGAGTCGGTGCGCGAGCAGTACATCTCCGACGAAAAAATCGTTTTCTACGGCGCGCTCAAAGCACAGAACTTAAATTCGAGATTCGAAATTCGAGATTCGAAATTCCAAAATCTCGAATCTCGAATCTCGAATCTCGAATCGCCGATGCGGGGACTATTTGTTGAGCTTCTTCAGGGCTTGGATGCGCTGTTCGGCGAGAGTCCGCACCGAAAGGCCGTCTGGCGTTCCCAGCGTGGCCTCTGCAAATTCCTTCGCACGGGTGTAATAGCTTTCCGCTTGGGTGCGATCACCGATTTCCTCATAGCACCGCCCCTGATAATACAGAACCGTGCCAGCACAGACACCCGACCTGTTCGGCTCGAGCCTGGTCTGCGACAGATAATCGAGTGCCAGCTTCCATTCCTTCTGCTTCATCAGCCCGCGTGCGAGGCTTAGGCTGGCATATTTCGCTTCGTCGGAGAGCGGATCCCGATCGACAAGGTGCTGAAGCATGGCCAGCACCGAATTGGAAAACCCATCCGGAGTGCCCCAGGGATATTCGGCGCCCGACAGGCGCAGGGTGATTGGGACCTTCGTCACGGTCTCCTTGCTTCCCTGGACCTCCAATGTGATGGATTGTCCCGCTTTCTTAGATCGCAGGTAACCTTGAAGCTCCTGCACGACCATGGGCCTTTGATCGATAGTCTTGATGATCGCGCCCGGTGCGAGCATTGGATTTCCACCGGCAACAGCAGAAGATAGATTCAAGACCATAAGCCCCTTTGGCGAATCGATCAGCTCAACGCCGAGATCGACCACCTGAAGGCGCTCACCGATCCTCTCCGCCTTATTGAGCTGGGAGATGAGAAAGTCGAGTGAGGCCTCGTCCAGACTGGGGAGTTCTATCAAATCAGGGATCGGATGAATTGCGTTGTAGAGCCGAAAACTATACCTGTTTCCCGCGCGCAGACCCACAAGAAGCAGGTCGACCCGCAGGACGTCGCCGGAGATCCTCTTGAGCAGCATGTCGGTATCCGCCGCGCTCAGCCCGTCCTGAAGAAGCTTCTCAACCGGAAGGATTTCTTTTTTGCGCAGTGAGTTGATCTCTTCAGCCGTTATGACCGGGTCGACGAATGCCGAGCTGCGCACGCCGATCCTCCTGGCGACGGTATCCCAATCGGCACTCACCGGGGTCAGTTGGTTGTTCTGCGGGTTTTGCGAGTAGATGCCGAGAAAAGCGATGGTGGGCCTCAACTCGCCGCTGACTCTGGCAGCCTGCCCGGGGCGCACATTGACTTCTTGCACATACTGGCCCGAACGATGCACAACGTGGATGCGGTGAGTGCCGACGCAGACATCCTTCCGCAGCGGAGTCTGGCCTTGCAGGGTCCCGTCGAGCCAGACCTCGGCTCCCGGCGGCGTGGAAGACACCTCCAGGAAGCCTGTTTCTGTCTTCAGCTCGACGCGGCGCAGCTCAGGACGCACGAGCGTCGGGTGCGTCCAATCCACATCCTGCTCCGGCACCGCCAGCTGCACCGTGAGTGGCTCATAGCAGGCGGCTTGAAACTCGATTTTGACCGGTTCGCCGACCGGAACCGCGGCAAGCCTGAAGAAGCTGGCTGCAGCCTGGTCCATTTTCCACTGCTGAATGAGCGATGCCAACTCCGACTGTCTGTCCGTGGGGAGGGATGCCAGCCAGCTGCTGTAGGCTTGGCTTACTCCCAGGGTCACGCCGTTGAGAATGACCGTGGTTGCGGGAGCGTTGATGGAAACGGGAATCTCGACCGTGCGCCGGCGCAAGGCGCGCGCGCCTTTCAGAATCTCTGAGGGATGGATCAACGCTTCAAATTCCTGGTCGAGATAGCCCTGCAGATGCATTTGCAGGCGATAGGATCCGGCTATCAGCGGAATATCCAAAGGCGTCTTACCCAGTTCCACTCCAAGATAGGAGATCGTTGCTCCCGGAGGCGTGGTTTGCATTTCGAGGCGTCCCCCTTCTGACGACCGGATGGTATCCAACAGGAGCTTTTCCCGCGGATTGAAGATGCTCTCATCGATTTTGGGATTGGCAACCAGAAGTTCGCGGAATGCGGCGTTGATCGCCGGCTCGGGTGCAAGCAGCATGACTTGGGTGCGGACTGAAAGCAGGAGCGCATCCTGATAAATCCTGGAGGTTGCCTGCGTCAGCGTTCCGCTTTCGCGCAATTGACGCAGTTCGGCCAACAGCGGATCCAGTTTTTGCGCCACGGCTTGAGGCTGCGCTGATTGAAGGTCCGTAGCCTCCCTCAAAGTTTGCGCCATTCTTCCGACATCCTGTGCCGCCGGAGCCGAAGCCTGGCCGGAACGCGCCGGGGCGCTCAGAATGGCGATCAGAATGCTGCAAATCAGTAGTTGTCTCAACGGATATACACCCAAGTATCTTCATTCTTGCCCGTGGCGACGATTTCTCCGGACGCGGTAATTCCCAGGACCTTGAGGTTCTTGTATTGCGGTTTCGGCTCCAGAGGAATCGTGCTTACGCGCTGTGCATCCAAACTGCCACTCCCATCATTCATGGAGAATATCTGAATGGAATTTGCATCAGGAATCAGCAAGAGCACCAAGGTGGTGTTGAGGACATAAAGATGATTCAGCGAGTCCAGTGCGAAATACTCGATGGCAGTCTCTTTCCCCGCGGTAGGAGCGGGAGTGACGCCGGTTAACTGCTTACCCTCCCGGGAAAGGATTTGAATACTCTTCCCGTCAGCGGCCAGAACATATAGATACCCGCGGCTGTCGATCCTGATGAGACGGCCTTTTATTGGGGCAAGGGACGTCAGCGCAAGCGCGCCGCCTTCGGTCGGGCTGCCGCGAAGAAGGCCCACATCCTGGTCGAGAAGATAGACATCTCCCCTGCCATCGACGGCCAGCGAACGAAGTCTCTTGAGCGGTCTTGGGGTCCCGTCGACGCTCACGGACAGCGTTCTCAGGTTACCGGTTGCCAGGTCAATACCATCTTCGGTCAGAGAATAAAGTTTTCCGGCAGCAACCGAAGCCATGTCCACCAACTTGCGTCCTGTCCTGGTTTCGAAAACCTTGCCCTCCGGCGAGACCGTTAAGATCTGCTCCTTGTCCAGGAGATTGAACTTCCCGTCATTGAAGACCAGTGCCTGCGGATCCTTGAGCCCGGAGGTGCCCACGAGGCGTGCCGAGGAAATCTCATCATAGAAATCGCCAACGGCAAGCGGCGAAGATCGGGCGAAACGGTAGATCGCCAGAACATAATCCTGGACATTGCCATAGATGGTCGGCAGTGGGGAGACAGCGAGTGCGTGCTGGAAATGCCGCACCGCGGCTTTGGCGTCGCCGCGGAACGCGGCGCTTAATCCAAGAATCACGTGAGCGTTCGCAAGCAACGGTGAGTAAGGATCAGCTTCAATGATTTGCTGAGCCAGCGTTTCGGCTCGATTGTAATCTTTTGCGCGCAGGGCGGCGTCGGCGAGTGCCTGCGCTCCGAGTAAAGATCCTTCAAAGACAGGATCCGTGAGCGCGGCGGTTGCGCTTTCCGGGTGGCCGCGGGTGGCCGCCGAATAGTAAGCCTGCAGGATCTCAATGCGCTTCACGACTCTCGCCAGATCGGGATTGCCGGCGCCCTGTGTCTTGAGCGCCTGCAGTCGCGCGGCCTGGTCGGCGACGGTTCCAGGGTGGAGAAGCGCGATTGCATGGATAGTTTCATGCACGTAAGGAGTAAACGACGAGGATGGAGATGCGCCGGCGATAGTGTCGAGCTTGCGCACCAGTGCCGGCAGCCCGTCGGAAGACGCTGCCGCCATCGCCTCATAAAACTGGGCTTGAACCTGATCCTGAACCATCCCCTGCCGCAGCAGAAAGGAGAGAAGTATGGGTAAGAAGCTACATGGGAAAACTGCCATGAGATCCTCGCAGATGCTTCGTGGGGCTGCAAAACACTCTATCGGAATAAGCAGCACTACCTGCGCATATTAACTCATCGGCGACGCTATTATAGCAATAGCCGAGTGCCGGACAAATGGATTCACAACTTTTCAGAATACGTGTCGTCTTGGGAAAAGTCGACCTCTCGGACTCAATGACTCCAAGGCGCTATTTGCCATTTTCTGGGCAGTAGCCTATGCGCCGGGGCGCACCCGATGACGCATGAAAGGGCTATGCTCCCTCGGGAGGCAATCATCGGTATCGGTATCGGGGTCGCAATCGTCGCGCCAAGTTAAGCTTGGGGGAGGAGGAAATCAACATGAGCTGATAGAAACCTCTCGAAGGAATCCAGCTGGTGAGAGTCCAGCCCGGTCAAAGCCGTAGCGGGCAGGCCGG
>Ga0187878_1002832_pt1 | contig 14954 bp, 26 predicted proteins | sample June2016WEW_17_1_FD_132979 | JGI IMG/M metagenome (GOLD analysis project Ga0187878, IMG submission 132979) | Peatland microbial communities from SPRUCE experiment site at the Marcell Experimental Forest, Minnesota, USA - June2016WEW_17_150 | ecosystem: Environmental > Terrestrial > Soil >...
TATGGACTTTACACAATCGTAATGTTCTGTCAGTCTAAGGATGGTCGTCCAATGTCATCTTCTGTTTCAATGCCTCTCAATTACCATCCGTAGAATGCTTACGTTTAAATAGACGTTCAATTCTATACAGTCTATGGGAATTTGTCTTGATTGCGGCGCAGAACTTACTTCTGAGAATTGGTCTCAATCTCGTCAGAAAGAATATACTCGTATTTGTAAATTTTGTGATGTTAAAAGAGCACGAGCATGGCGAAAGGAGCATCCAACCGCAAAAAACAAACGCAGAAAGGGTTACATGACGGATTACATGAGAGAGTATCGTAAAACAGAGCAAGGGCTAGAAAACATTAGAACGACTGTAAGGAAGGAACAACATAGACGACATAGAGACCTTCCAACTGACACCATTCTCAATGAGCACTTTGAAGGGTCTCATCTTCACCATATAACCCCTTCTGTTGCAGTCTACATACCTGAAAAGTTGCATAGGAGTGTGTATCACAATCTCAAGACTGGTGAAGGTATGAATGAGATTAACTCCAAAGCCAAGAAGTGGCTTGATAACGCTTAAATAGCCTGCAAAGGAGACCTTAGAGGATGGCATTAGCCGAAGTCGCAAAGGCGCAAAAGCACTTGCTCTACAAACTTTCGGATGAGTTGGTAGATGGCAAGATAACCATGAGAGAGTTCATTCATGGTGTGATGTGTCTGCCGATTCCTGCCGTTGTAGCCAGTGTGCTTTTCACCCAAGAACATAAAGGTGAGTCGGATGACTAGAGCCTTAATCCTGATGGCCGGGGGATACCCACAGTCGGCTCTCCCCAAACACCTTCTCACCGATGCGGTGACAGGTAAGCATCTCTTTGAGACCATTATTGACAACATACCGAGCGATGTAGTGTGGGTGGTTCACAACAAAATCTTCCAAGGCTTCTGGAATGGGTGGTATTACTCTACGGGGAAAGATTCTGGCAGAGTTGTCAGTCTGTTTCTCGATACCCAAAACTCGCTTGGGAACGTTCACAATCCCTCGCTGTGGGTAACGAGTGGTGCGGCCAGCCTAGCCATGAATCATCAGATGGATGAAGTCGTCATTGCGCCCATCGACCTCTACTTCGGTATGGACTTCAATTGGGTAGACAAGTTCCTCAAGGCGAAACACGCTGTCGTCATGAAGGCGGATGGTGGTTTCAGTGGGATGTTCAAGACCACGACCAATCTCCTTCTCACCAACGGACAACTCACCCACGGCTCGATAGGCGATGTAACGGCCCGAATGATACAGAGAGGGACGGAGTTCGAGGTCATCAAGACGAAGGGGCTTGATGTAGGGACGGAACAGAATCTTCAAATAGCCCCGAAAGGAAGCATAGTCATCAAGAGGTAAACAAAAGTGCCAACCAAAAAGATAGCAAAGAAGAAACTGGACATCAGAAGTTTCGTGTGCGAACATCGCCATCGAGTGTTCACCTGTAAGGACGGTGGAGACGCTTGCACCCACCTAGCGTGTTGGGAGAAAGCAAGGCTGAAAGACCTGAAGGTGCTCTATCTGGACATTGAAGTGTCTCAGTTAGCGGCAGACTTCGGCGTTTGCATCTCATGGTGCGCCAAGGAACGGGACAAGAACATCTACTTCTCTGCGGCCATCAACGAAGAGGACGTTGCTCTCAGTAAGAAGGTTGGCAGGGTAGTGACCGATAGACGCATCATGAAAGAGTTGGCAGAGGTCTTGCCGAAGTATGACATCATCGTATGCCACTACGGAGCCATCCAAAGGGGTCTCGACATCAGATTCATCAGGACTCGCTTCCTGAAGTATGGTATCAAGTTCCCCGTCTACAGACAGATGTTCGCTCTCGACACCTACCTTCTGGCCAAATACAAGTTGGACTTGCACAGCAACAGACTGGATGTGATAGCCAAGTTCTTGGGCGCACCAGAGCAGAAGTCGGAAATCAACCCTGACGACTGGATTCTTGCGGGCTATGGCCTCAGAAAGAGCGTGGCCTACGTTGTGAAGCACAACAGGATAGATGTGGATGTCCTAGAGTTCGTCCACAAGAAACTAGAGCCGTATGGGAATCTAGGAAGTGTCAGCATATGAGTCGGCCAGAAAGGTCAGACATCCGCTTCTTCAAGCATGATGATGGCACGACTACCATCGCTTTTGGCTTCTCTAGCACAGTGCCAGAAATAGTCAAGACGATTGCCGACTTCTGTGGCTATGAGGCAAAACAAGGTCAGGGAATGGCCTACACTCTGAAGAAGAAGGGGAAGACCAAATGACCGATGTGGTCATCCTCTCTGACGAAGACTGTGATGGTCTTTGTGCGGCTAAGATAGTCTCATCTGCTTACGACAAGCCAGCCGTCCTCTTTCAGAAGTGGAACATCTTCGGTTTGGCCAAAGGCGATGTTGAAGCCATTCTCGCTCACAATCCCAAAGAAGTCTACATCCTTGACCTCGGCAGTGGCATGGAAATGTTGGAAGCGGCCAATGACATCATCGGAGCAGGAGCCAACGTTACCATTCTTGATAACCATCCGCCAGACCCTCTAGTTGAAACGCCAGAAGACATGAAGACATTCACTAAGACACTGTTTGGAATGGGCGAAGCCTTCAAGGACAAGTTCTTCTACGATTCTGGCACTGACACTTGCACGACAGGGATAGCCTATGAGTTGATGGTTCAAAGATTTCCTATCAACCTTAGATGGGCTTTGATTGGGTTGACAGGTGATGTTGCGACTGACCCGAAGAAGAGTCCAAGGGGTTATGCTCTTTACTCTCACTTGCTCGAAACCTCGCCCTATCTCAGAGGGTTGTTCATGTCCAAGAACGATGGAGCATCTTATGACTTCGGCCTTCTCAACTTCTTCGCTAAACTTCTTCACGTTCCACGCAGGATGATATTCGATGCCGCCCCACCGCTTGTCTTCGATGCTATGATAGAGATGGAGAAAGTTCCCAATTGGATTGAGTTCAATCGGATATTGGGAATGAAGGAAGTGGGCAAGGGTCTCGATGCTTCGCCCATCTTTAAGGATGGCAAGAACAACAATCTCAAAGCCGTTCTTTCGCTTCAAGCCGAATACGAGAAGGAGCATGGCAAAGCCGATACCAAGGGTGAAGCCACTACTCTGCACTATCCCGATTTTGATGTGACTATCCTCAGTCACAAGTGGAACCTTGGTTCTGCGTTGGCAAGCAAACGGCTTGGGATGACCAACAAGGCTCAGTTTGTTATCAACACCATTCCTAACCAAGAGATTCACATTTCAGGACGAGGGCCAACAGAAGTCTCCGTTCCTGCAATTGGCTCTTCTGGATACGCCGCCCCCGGAGTCTTCAAGTCAATCCCCGGACTTCACATCGGTAAGGTCTTCCGCAAGGCCGACCCTGACATCATGACAGGGGGTGGCATTCAGCCAGCCGGGTCAGCGAAGGGGATAAACACCGACCCTGAAGTGCTCCTCAGTGAACTCGTCAAGGCAGTGGCGAGGGCGAAAGCATGAAGTTGGCTAACGAAAGCGAACTCATTGTTGCTAAGAGGCAACGAATCGCAAAGGAAATGCCCTTTGACCCTGACAATCCTTCTAACCATCCCTTTGTTGCGGTTTACAATGATTCGGGTGAAGACCTTAACGGAATGCTCACTCAAATAAAGGAAAATGAGATGATACTTGAAATGAATAGGGCAAACGAAAAACCAATCCAAGTTAGATTGGTGAGAATACTATGACTCTGGAACTTCCTGCGTCACTTACTGAAGCCGTTTTTGAGGCCACTGGCATTCTTTTTGGCATCAAAGGACAGGTCAGCAAGGACATGAAGTCCTTCATTAAGGAGATTGGGCCTAGCGGCAATCCCATCTTCGACTCTAAGTTGGTTATGGAGAGGCTGGATGTGGCTGGCAAGTTCATTCGAGAGCACAAGAATCCGGTAGTCTACGCTACCGACCCTCGGTTCAAGAATGCAGTCGAAAATTACGGTTTAGCGACGAAATCTGTCACAATCCGTGAACGTCTTATACCGGGCACACTCTCGAATCCTCAGATGAAAGCCTATCAGGATTGCGACATTCTGATTGTATCTGACCCTGCCAATGGCATTCCGACTAAGATTGGTCAGCCCTTCACAGGAGACCGCAGAGCCATGTATGAGGCTTCTACCCAAGGAATCCCTGTGGTAGCCATCTGCAACTCGAATGCCTCACTTGTGGATGTGGACTTGGCCATCCCTGCCAACACAGCCGGGACTAAGGCTATTGCAACAGTCTTCTACGTTCTCGCTTTCTCCGTCCTTCGAGACCTCAGTGCTGAAGTCCCGCCTCTTGAAACGTTTGAGACGATTATGCCGAAAGAAGACGAAGAATCCTTAAATAAGTCGAAAGAGGACTGAAGGGTATGGATAAGGTTTGCGTAACCCATCATGTGAAAATTACGACTGTCGAAGAGGACTTACAGCACATGGGCGCAACGTGCATCGTCTATGATAACGGTGGCCAAGACCTTGGTGGCGTTGCACCAGTCCAAGGTAACTCTCCCACGACATCCGGGCCATTTGATGATGAAGCCCCGGTAGACATGGGCACTATTCTTCCGTATGAGACAGAGGAAGAGAAGAAGAAGAGGCAGAAGCAACTTGGAATCCCAATCACTAAAGCCCCAAAGTCAGCCTGACATCGTAGAGTTTCTTCAGAACACTGACTTAGTGTTTGCCAGAATCCGGTCTAAACGGTTTCCTTGGAAAAGATACAACGTCTTCTACAACAAGGTAGACGATGTTGCGGTATGCGAATGCGAGGGGTGGTTCAACAGCAGTGCGAAGGGTAAGGGCAAGTGTTGGCACGTTACTTTACTTAAGTCCCTCTTAGGAATTTCTGAAGACACTTCGGGCACTCAACCGCAGGATTCCCCGAATCAGCATTCGGACAGTCCCCCTTCCAATTAGGGCATCGATACTGCGTCTCAGCCATATCGACAGCATACATCTCAGAGCCACACTTTGGACACTCATGCGTGTGAGCCTCTTCCATACCAACATGACGGTAAACCATCGGTGACTTAGCGAAAGGATTTCCCTTCTCGGCAGTCTGGTCTGTAGTAGGATATTCTTCCTCATACTTGGCGAGGTCTTCCCCAAGTTCTTCTGATGTGTGTTGGTGATAAGGAGTCCTGTGGATTGGGCATTTGGTGGCTAGAACAGTATCGATGCGGTCATCCTGCTCGTTGTAACCGTAGTTCGTTTGCATAGGGCTTTCACTGCCCTTTCCTTGAGTAGCATTGCTCTTATGTAGATAGAAGTCTCCTATCGGCCCGCCTTCAGCCCCGCCGTTGAAGTGGTCTTCCTCTTCGAGAGCACTCTGTCGTTTTCCAATGCAATTTTCACAGTAGTCGGCACTTCCTGTTGGTGAAACGAACTCTTTTCCACATTCTTTACAAGTGACTTTGGTAGGTCTGTAAAGTTGCATTCGTTTCTTCATTTCGTCTGAAATTACTTCTTCATGGAAGAGATGGCCCGGAGCCTCTAGAGGCTTGTCGAAGCCTTCGTCAGTTTGGGTGATTGTGTTGACTTTGCCCCGTTCAGGAAATCTAGGAGTGTTCTGGCTTTGGTCAAAGGCTTCACTTTTGATTCCGGCATGGTCTCGTTGCTCTTGGTTGTGGCTGTGCATGATATGGTTGTCGTATTCCTCAGTGAGCATTATATTGTGGCAGATTGGGCAGGTAGCATAGGGTGTAGTCTTTCCGTAAGCCTCATCCTTTCCGTAGCCCAATCGGGCGTTGCACGACCCACATCTCTTCTCACCATACTGGTCTGTGTAGGTGACGAGAGGCTTCTTGCAGACCGAACAGTGTTTGTCGTCACTCTCTTGGTAGGCGGGTGCACCACCCATCGGCTGATTCCACTGGTGCTCTGAGACCACATCTTCAGACTTAGGTTCTGACACCTGATAAGCATCAACACCGACTGCAAGAAGTCGAGGAGCCAACTCATTGTTGATGAACTTCTCTGTGCCATGAGCAGGGTCGAAAACCATGAGGTCTATGCCGTGTTCTTGAGCAAACTGTTTCTTGTAGCGGTCATTCTCAATCACTCGTGGAAAACTCCCTTCGCTTGACCCGCCTTCGTGCCAGCCCGGAGAAGTCTCGATAGCCATGAGATAAGTGTTCAAAAAGATGTCATACTCAATCTTTCCTCTTGGTTCGGTTGGGTCTATGTCTTCCAACTTCATCTTGTGTGTATAGGCCACACCAAGGCTGTCCAAATAACTCGTCACCTGCCATTCGTCTCTGGTTGGTTCGCCTCTGGTCATGCCAGACTGTGGCCCAAAGGTTCCTAACCCACCCGGCTTCTTCTGTCTCTCTTGAATGTGCTCAACAGACTTCTGCCACTGTGGGTCTTCAGGGTCTAGGTATCCGGTTCCGGGGGCAGTTGTCTCTGCCGCATAGCCAAACAACTTCTGCATATGCTCGGCTTGTTCGGCAGTGGGATAGATGTAGGCATTGCCTTTCTCGTCCTGTTGAATACTCTGAAGAAGATTTTGACACTTAGAGCAAGTATCACCAGCCCATGCGTGGTCAGTGATGGCTTGAAATTCCTCTGGTGTGAGTTGGTAGGCTTGAACAGTGGCCATGCTAATCTTTAATTACCCGACCCCGCTTATAAAGCCTATTGAATCCGATTCTCATTCTTGCGGGTCTTGCTTCAGCCCTCGGTGGGGCTGTCAAAGACAGTCGATGGGAAGGCTTCAAACCATTGGTCTTCTTACGAAGTCCAGCGATAGGTCTCGTTCTCTCATTGTTCTTCCCTTGGCCCAATTTCTTCAATCTCGGTGAAGATGCCTACTGGTTTTTCATAGGAATAGGAATGGAACGAGTAGTCGTTGAAGTCTACAAACTGATACGAAAGAAGAAGCCCGGTAAATTCACTTACGGGGAATGGAACTAAGGAAACGGAACTCCGCTTGTTTCTACTTTCTCTGGTTCTTTCTCGCTCTCGCCGCTTTCACCTTCAGCCGCACTTTCGATGTCATAGCCAGCCGTGTCTTCAGGTTGGCCTTTGTGCTTCTCGGATTCGTAGGTATTGCCAAGGTTCTCTTCACTTCCCTTTACCATCTCGTCGCCATCGGGTGTGGTGATGTAACCGCCAAATTCGGTCTCCATGATGAGTCCTTGGTCAACCAATCGCTTCAGGACTGGCCCGACGATTGGAGTGCCTTCCTTGACAGCATCCATCATCATCTCGTGAATTTCGGGGTCGGTTTCGGCAATCTCGAAAGCAATGTCAGCAAGACTGGCAGGGGCTTTGTATTCCTCTCTGTAGTGTGCGACTTGGAAGAGGACTTCGGCCTCTAGGTCAGCATTGTCTTCGCCAGCATCCAAACCGACTTCCGGCCCTTTTTCCGGGGAGACTTCTGGCTCTGTCTCCGGCCCAACCTCTGGTTCTTTGAACTCTTCGGGAACCTCTTCATCTATCATTTCTGGCTCGTGGTCAGGAGCAAAGGTCGCCATACTACAACTTAAATAGTGCCGCCGCCTTATAAGGTTTAGCAATGTCTCAGAACATACCGATACCCTACTGTGATACACAAGACCTTGTGAAGCAGTTGGGTTTGCAACAGTCTAGTTTCGACCCGAATAAGTATCTGGTATGGGCGATTCCGACTTCAATGGACATCCTCAATACCTTCGTGAAGCAGGCCAATGAGCAAGCCACCAACATCTTCGGAGACCGCACCCAATCTACTGATTACGGTCTTACGAAACAGTGGGCAATATGGCGGGCTGTTTTGAATTTGATTGAAACGATGACAATCAATTGGGTAGTCTCTGGTCTTCCTGTCCAAGTTGGCAACATCGGGTTCGACAGATTGGCCGCTATGCAAGGTGCATCAGCCGAAATCAAGGCAAGGGCACAAGAAGAGTTACTGAGGCTCTACACTCTACTTAGTGAGATTGATGCTGTTCAGAATTACCAGAGTCCATCGCCTTATGTTGATACTGGTGGGTCGATGTTCTTCTCGTAGGTGAAATGAGAAATGGTTCCTGCCCCCGTTCTCATCGATAGCGGTTGGATGGGCCTTGGTTATCAGGGTCGAGGATTCTTTGCTAACGGATTGTATTGGCTTTTCTACAATCATGATGCTACCAATAATTGGGGATACACTTGGAGTGCTGACGGTAGCATTTGGGCTTCTTACACAAACATAACAACTGCCGCAGGCATGGGGTCTATGGCCTTTACTGTGGTCGGCACTACAGTCTACTATGCTAACGGATTCACTGGCAACTTCCGAACAGGGACGCTCAATGGCGATGGGTCAATAACATGGGTGAGTGCTGAAGTGAATACCGGAGTGGCGGGTTTCGGGGTTACGGCAACTATAGCCATAGATAGTGGTGGTCACGCTTATATTGCATGGGACACTGTGACAGGTGTTACCATTCTAACGAATAGGACTGGCCTTTGGACAGTAGATGCTACCATCCTTCGTGCGGGTGGGCCGGGTGGTAATGTGCCTCATTTGGTCTCTCTTTCAGGCGGGTTGATGGGATTGCTGATTGGAAACTTTACAGGGAGCACTCTTGATGTATGGCGGTTCAACGGAGTCAGTTGGAATCAGGGAACCTCGACTTCTCTTACTTATTCTTCACTCTACAGTGATGCTAAAGGTAATGTTGTCAATGGTCATGATGTTATTCAGTGCGCTCTAGAAGGTATCAGTGGGGGCATGAATACGGGAGTAAACTACATTGCTTACGACAACAACACAAACATTTGGTCTTCTCCTATTGCATTCACTAATAATGCTTGGACGTATCCGACCATAATGAGTATAGATGGCGGAGCGATGGCAGTAGGTTGGACAGATTATTCGACAACGAGCATCGTCTTCACGACATCAGGTGACAATGGTGTGTTTTGGAGTCCAAAGATAGGCTTGGCCGTATCGCCTACGTCTAACCATCCGTTTAACTTTGCCGCATTTTACTCGGCTTCTTCTGTGCCTCAGACCTACAATATCATTTTTGATGACTCTCTTCTTGGTGAGGTATTCTGGATGGATGCGCCTCTCAGTCTTTACACGGTCATAGATACAGCCCACGCTATCGATTTTATCACCACAAACACAAGTTACATAATTGTAACGGACTCTGCTACTGCAACAGATTCCATCATCCTTACCTTTGATTTGGAACAGCTCACTGTGAGGGACAAAGCCTACGCTGTAGACATCATCTCAGTAGCCAGAGACGTTTAACTTAAATAGCCGAGAAGCCTAGTAGTTCCCATGAGCATCTCGCTCCTTTCAGGAGCCTATCCATTGACTCCTCAAGAGACCGATTACATTGTGCAGTCTTACCAACAAATCATCGATATGGCGGGTTTGCCAGTCCTCTACAAGATTCAACAAATAGTAGGTGAGGACGAATATGAGCATCCCATCATTAACTATATCAAAAAGACCATCCAAGGTGTGGTTACGAACCTTTACGAAGACGAATACCAGTATGTTGAACCGGGGTTCCTTCCAACGCATTACGCTAATTTGTATGTTTACGATGCTGTTCCACAGGTAGGCGACCATGTAGTGTGGGAAGGCATTGAGTGGGAAGTCAGAGGTTCCTATCCGGCTGTAATCGGAGACCGCACAATCTACTATCAGGTCATCATCCGTAGGGTGCTTGGCACTGGCGGCACGAGTGGCGGTGCAGGTGGCGATACAAGTGGCGGCTCAGATGGCGGCAATACAGGTGGCACTCTAGGAAGTGGCGGCACTGGAACGCTTCTTCCACTTGGCGAAAATGACCCTTAGACGACCTTAAATACAGGGCTGACCAAGTAGAGGTAGTATGGTTCAGATAGGTGGAGCCACTGGACAGGATGCCATTCTCTTCTTACAGGATTTGATAGAGGGATACATCAAAGATGAGAAAGGTAACGACATTCGCATCACTTACACCAATCCCAAGGAGATAAATCAGATTCCAAGAGTTGTCCTTTTTGCCGAAGAAGAGCAAATGAAATTCCTCTCTATTCCTGCTATCAGACGCAGATGGACGGCTCCTTTCACTCTCAGAATATGGGCAATCAATGTTGCACAGAGATATGCCATCAAGCAATCTATCCAAGCCCGATTGGACGACCTATCTCATCCTGACGTTCAACTTGCTGAAAACTACGTCTATATGTGGTTCGAGTCTCACGATACGACTCCTGAAGTCAGACAATTCGGCCAACCCATCTTCAAAGCAGTTTTCACCATCACCCTTAAATACGACACGCTCACACAACAGGCAGGGACTCCATGATTACCAGAGAAAATCTGAGCGCAAAAGGGATGAAGGACAACGAACTGATTGTTGTAAACGGTGCGCTGTTCTATCCTAGCCTTCCAGCGTAACGTCTTCGACTTCCAGCAGTGCATCGGCTAGTTTCTCGAAGTAGGTCGATTTTATCAAGCCGCCAATCAGCGAATACTTTTCGGCCAATTCTGTGACCAATGTGTTGACATCCTCTTGATTCTCAATCTCGGCTCCACAGTAGATGGCAATCGGAGTCTTGGTCTCTTTGCAAAAGACGAAAGTGTAGTCGAGCATACGGGCTATGTGTTTCGTGTGTTTGCAGTTCTTGTGCTCTCCTTCAAAAAGCAAAATGAAACGGCCATCGGAAGCCTTGGCTCCTGAGAGTCGCATGAAGGATATACCCTACACCATCTTATAAAGGTTCGGCAGGTTTAAGTATCTCCAAAACAAGGGGGTAGTTACTAACATGAAGAAATACAGCGAATACCAGTTGAAGGCATTCAAGGTGAATCGCCTTCTAACGCCAGAAGAGAAGCAACGGTTTGTTGCGATGTGGGATTCACTTCCTGCACCAATGCCAGAGGACTTAACGTCAGAGGAGAAGCGACGAGTGGCAATTGACAAGCCTTCTGAACTCATCTTTCCTGACCAATCCAATGCTCTGACCGTCCAAGCCAGCCTGAAGGACATTCAGGTAAGCAGAGGCGACGGCGGGTCTATCGGGAAAGCACTCGGCATCAAACCCAAGACAACCCACTTCAAGTTGCCCACACCAATGGGCTACAAGTCTATCCACGACCTTCACATCGTCCATGCAAAAGACGATGTTTCGCCTCTCAAATATGGGGCGGCACATTCTGATAAGTGTGACTGTGCCGACTGCAAGGCTCGAACCATCCGGCAATTCAACCTCTACACAAACCGGGCTTCTGTGATTGTCTCACCACTACCTGTAGGGAAGGAAAGGTAAACACCTTTAAATACTCCTTCCCCCCTTATTTCTTCTAGTATGCCATTCGCAGACTACAAGGATTTCGCTGACTGCGTTGCCAAGAACAAAGATAAGGACACACCCGATGCCTATTGCGGTTACATCAAGAATCAGGTAGAGGGCGGCAAGAAGAAAGAGGAAGTCTGCATGGAATGTGCAGAGCATGAGCAATATCATCTTGAGGAAGGCATCAAGAAGATGGAAGAGGAAACGAAGTTTGGGTCAGCCAACTCTGTCATGAATCTCGCTCTGAAGAGCGAGGACGAGAAGATTCTTGAGGAAGAGATTGCCAAGTTGGAAGAGGAACTAAAGCCGAAGTCGGCAACGTCTGTTATGAATCTCGCTCTGAAGCATGACTATCCTGAAGACAAGGTTGAGATTCACTACAGTCAGAAGGCCAAGGAACCAGAGGACGAAACTCTGAAGGAAGCCAGTGCCTTTGTAACAACTCTCAAGGCAACAGTCGATGAGATTACTCTGATGGCGAAAGACCAAGGATGGGCTTCTACTTCTGGTGTCTCAGACAAGGTTGAACCGACTGAGCCTACCTACAAACTCGAAGTCACTGGTGAGGATGTAGATGTCGCAGTCAAACAGGCCAAGGGTGGCGGCACTGTAGTCCAAGTCAACTGGTTCAATACTGTGATGGCCGAACTCAAGGACATCGTTTCAGATGCCAACACATTCTTCGAGGACGCTGGTTGGAATAGCCGAGAAGTCGTGAAGGAATACAACGAGCACAAGAAGCATTGGGGCAAGGACTACACAGCAGGCACTTAGAAGCAGAACTCTACTTTACTACGCTTCACTTTACTGAACGTTACTCAACTCCACTGCACTTCACTTTACCAAACTAAACTTTGTAATTTTCACTATCTAGAATGACTCTTATAAGCCTTTTTGCCAAACCGTTAACTTTTCTTTCCTTATGCCTCACGCCATTCGTCTAACATCGCTCTCATCTGGTTGAATTGCATCCATACATTCAGGTCAGTCTTCACCTTCACCGATTCCTTCAGTATCTTGAAAGCGGCTAGGTCGAGGGTGTTGATGTCTTTGTTTGTGGCTATCTCAATCTGCCCTCGTTTGATGAGTTCGTTCTGACCTTCCGGTGTGTTGAGGTCAAGTCCAGCAATATCGATGACAAAGGTTCTTTTCATAGGCGGTTTGTGGCCCACTTTCTCTTTCTTCTCGCTCATTTAGGTTCCCCTTTCTTAAGGTGGATGACGAGAGCCTTGCTCGGCGGGTTGGTGTCGAGTTCTGTGACTTCGCATTTGCTGACGATAGGTGTTTTAGCATCAGCGTCAGGGATGATTTCTCGAACAAGGTCAGCGTTGATGAACACGATGCGAGTTGTGGCGTGACCGACTGACTGCGCTTTCTTCCATTCCTTCTTAGGCATACAAGGACAAAAGGCCACTTAGACTATATAAAGGTTTGTGGAAAATGGTGAGAACGCCTAAATACCCCTGAGAGCAAAGATGGCCAAATGCGAATTGCGGTTGACATGGATTCTGTGTTGGCTGAGACGACAGAAGCCATGATAGTTTGGATGAAAGAGAAGCACAATGAGGTCTTTAAGAAGGAAGACATCACTGATTGGGATTGGGTTCAGCATAGGTATGACCTCTCTACTCCTGAAACAGTAAGGATGTTCGCTGAGATATGGGGTGACAGGTGGGAAAGTGTTCCACCTACGGAGTCTAACATTGAGAAGAAGGTCGAGAGGTTGGCTGAATTGAGCGAACTTACTGTGGTTTCATCGGCTTCACCTGACCAAGCAAACGGGAAGTTGAAATGGCTCTACAAGTATGGTCTCAAGCAGGTTCCACTTCTCATTGTGCCTTACGGCAAGACTAAGGAGAAGTTGCCCTATCACATCTTCATAGACGACAGAGACGACACAATCGAGAAGGTTGTTGAAGCAGGTAAGATTGGCTTTCTCTATGACCAACCTTGGAATCAGAAGTGCAAAGTAGGGATGCGGGTGAAATCTTTATCTAGTGTGATTTCTTTTCTCGAAGGGAAGGGAGTTTGAAGTCGAAAGATTACGAGAGAGGAGTCCTCGATTCGGTGCACCGGAGACTCGACCTTGCCAAGAAGAAACGGAGTGATTATGCGACTAGCGAAGATGTTCTTGCCAACTTCAAAAGGCTTGGTGAAGCAGTCAGAGCGTTGGGGATTCATAAGTTGTGGGAGACGAGGCCAGCCCTAGCCTATGCTCTCTTTATGTCAGTCATGAAGATTGACCGCATGACCAACCTTCTGCGCCAAGGGAAAACTCCTACCAATGAAGCATTGCAGGATTCGTGGGACGATGCTAAGAACTACTTGGACTTGGCCGAGGCTATCTACATAGAAGAGAGAGACAGAGCCATCATTATCCCTGCTCATTCAGCAGTGCCGGGAACGGCAGAGAAGTATGCGGGCAGTTTGAGACCTCTCTTGAGACGTTCAAAGCAGAAGGCTTAATAAGGCCAAAAACGTAAGAAGAAGACATGACCACAATCCTTAGTGTGAGCAAGTCGTTTCTTGCTCTAGTCATCGCTGTCGTAGGTGCGGCAGGTGTTCTGGCTGGAACCCTCATTCCAAAGTATATTCCAGACCCCGTTGTATCAGGAGCACTTGTTGTCTTCGTAGCGGCGGTGGTTGGTGCGGTAGTCGTCTACCTCACTACAGAAGAGCAGGCGCAACCTTAGCGTCTCTGATACTCTTCGTCTGAGACTATCCTTATATAGAGGGAATACCATAGTCAGTCTATGGCTTGTCGAATATGTCAAACCCCTTTAACGGATGCGAATTGGTATCCGAGCAACAAACGAGACAATCGGAAGATTTGTAACGATTGCTGTAAGGGCGGCAATGCTGAATACAAGAAGACGCATCCAGAAGAGGCTAAACGGTGGCGGTGGAATGTCAGACACAAACTCAAACTTGAAGTCTTGTCCCATTACTCCTATGGCACTTTTGCGTGTCTTGGAGACGATGGAAAAGGATGTCCTTTCAATGTTGACCTAAAGCACTTTCCGTTAGCAATTCTGATGATGGTAGAGACGATTGACCACATCCATAACAATGGCGCAGAAGAGCGAGAACGAATCTTCGGTAAGAGACGAGGAAAGGGTGGAGACTTATTCTATCGTTGGCTTCGAGACCATAAGTATCCTGAAGGATACCAAGTGCTTTGTTTCAATTGTCAGTGGATTAAACAGTTGAAGCATATCTACTTGACATCCTAACGCCTTGCATATTCTTCATCTGTTCCTTTCTCAGTAGGTGTTCCCCACACACTTCTCTGAAAGATGTCCATACCGTGGGGATTCTTCCGTCGCTCTAGGAACTTGCGGTATTCGCTTTTATCGACAAGAATGGGATTCCAAGTTAACGTCCCGCAGTAAACACAATTGATTGCTCCTTCTTGAAAGCCGTAGATGCCATATCTGTAGACCCCTTGACAGACTATGCACTTGACGTAGACATACTTCTCCCAATCCAGTCCGTTGAGAGCGTCGAAGAAGTTGTCGGTTGGCGGTGCGGCTGGCTGTCTATTCGCCATTCTGTTTCACCTTGAGTTTCTGAAGATATGCGATTGCCTTAGATAAAAGGGTTATGTCGTCAAAGAAGAAGCCAAGTCCTTTGTTACAATTGGCACA
>Ga0187878_1002836_pt1 | contig 14941 bp, 11 predicted proteins | sample June2016WEW_17_1_FD_132979 | JGI IMG/M metagenome (GOLD analysis project Ga0187878, IMG submission 132979) | Peatland microbial communities from SPRUCE experiment site at the Marcell Experimental Forest, Minnesota, USA - June2016WEW_17_150 | ecosystem: Environmental > Terrestrial > Soil >...
CGAGTTTCGAGTCGCGACAACTCGAACACTGAGACGCCGGAACTCGCCGACATCCATGGAACCTCCCGCAGCGGAACGGACCGCCTGCGGAGTGACTGTACTCCGGGCGCGGCGCCTACTCGGCCCGAAGGCCGCCCGGTGACATTCGCAGCACCACGCGCTCATTCGGCCCGCACACCAGCGCAGCCACCGGCAAACCGACCGGAACGCCCTACCTGCAGTTGATACCGCTCTCCTGAGCTTGGGCGCGGACTTCACGGCAGGCGGCCGAGGGGCTCGCTCCTCGGGTTCGAGGCTCACTTCGGGCCGAACTTGCGACTGCGAGGAGCTGGGGCTCGGCCACGGCTCGGCCGCCGGGACGTTTGAGCCCGGGCCGTCCGGCGGGCCTGCCGGATGCTACGGTGCAGGCGGTCGCCCCAGTCGCCAGCCCGCCAGTGCGGGCTCATTTGCCCCCGCGTGACCGACCCGAACGGAGCGACGGCGAAGCTGTGTCAGTACGGCCCACGCCATCCCGCCTACTGACCCACGCAACGCGCGTCCCACCCACGCGGAGGAGACCAACATGCGATTACTGCTGAAGGCGACCATCGTCGCCGCCGCGCTTGTTTTGGGAGGCTGCAGCTCGAGCGCCGCCCCGCCAGCCGTCGGCACTTCCGGGGTCGGCGGCGCCTCCCCGGTCGCAGGCGGATCTCCTACTGCTGGAGTTGCCTCGACGAGCGGCGGTGGCGGAGCCAATTCCGGAGCAATCGATGCGTGTTCACTGGTGACCGGATCAGAGATCGACGCGGCATACCAGGATACGGCCGCCACCCATGGCACCGGCAAGCCCGGGAAGACCGTCATCGCCGGAGCCTCTGCCTGTTCCTGGACTGGCGCCAATGGGTTTGCCGAACCGTTCGGGATCACGGTAGTGCTGATTGCCAGCTCGAATGACTTCGATGCCGGGTACGCCAAGCAACCGCACGTGAGCGGCATCGGCGACGCTGCCTACTGGATTGATTCCATCAACTGGCTCGTGATCAAGACCGGCACCTGGGTCGTGACCATCGAAGACACGGGATACGGGCAATCAGTCGCCCTGCAGCTGGCCAAGTTGATCCTCCCGCGGATTCATTGACGCGACGGCGTCCATTCTCGCCGCGGACTTGACCAGCCGGTCAATCGGGCGGCCTCGGTCGTCGAGCGAGCCATTGGGGCCTGCAGGCGGGCGGGGGCGTTGACAGAAAGCCCGGCGAACGCGGGCACGAACCAGGCAACAGCCTTCGGCCTCTTGCTGGTCCTCAGGTCTCCTTGAGGACGTCAGCCCGGGCGCAAGGAGGCGATTACCTCACTCGCCAACCGCATCGCGGGCGACTGCTCGGAGGCGACACGATGACCACGTCGTGTGCGTCGACGCGGCACGACCAGGGGCGAGGAGCGATTGGCCCGCCAACTAGCCCGGGCCGCCGTGCTCCGTGGAGCCTCGGCGCTCGCCGAACTAGTCGAGAGGCATGGCTAGCTCGAGGATGAGCGGCACGTGGTCGCTGTCGTGGAGCCAGCGGTCCGGATCGCCGAGCTCGAAGCGCCGCACCTGAGGCAACCAGGTAGCCGGAACGAACGCATGGTCGACGAGGTAGGGACGGTCGCGGTGCCGGTACCAGTAGAGGCTGGCCGCCTTCTCGCTACCGTGGGCTTCACCGGTCCGCGCATGGTAGAGGCTCACATAGCCGGCGTCGGCGAGAATGCCAACCGTCCTCGCGAATGCCGGATAGCGTGCGGTGTCCCACTGGGCATTGTCGTTGAAGTCGCCCATCACGAGCGTCCGGTTTCGAGCCAGGAACGGGCCGTAGTGGCCTAGCGCTCGATGCGTTCGACCGAGCCGCGGACCAGGCTCTTGGCCCCGGTGATTCATCGCCCAGACAGCAAGGATGTCGATGCCGCCGGCAAGCTCGACGTGAATGGGCAGGAACCACTCACGGACTGGATCCCACGACGGGTCGATTGTCGCGACCAGTCCCGGCCGAGCAAATACTCCGAGGCCCTTCCGCGGGTTCCGCCCGGCCCAGCCGATGCGCACCAGCGCGCCGCCGCCGAGCTTGGGAACGTCGGCCACCTCTGCGAGGACCGCGATATCTGGGGCTAGATCGACCAGACCGCTTGCCTTGCGCTCGGCGGCCATGTTGATGTTCCAGGCGACGACTCGGAGCCGCGAGCTGGGGTGACCAGGGGATGCCATCGCCTGAGAGTATCGCCTCGGACCACCTCACGGGATGCTCGGACGCCCACTAGTCAACAGGCCAGCATCGACGCGATGCGCGGATCGTCAGCGGAGAGCAGCCTCGTGGGGGTGCGCCTTGAGCCTACACTGTTGACGCCGCCGTCCCGGCGAGGGATGATAGTCCGCGACACCCGAACATGTGTTCTAGTCTTGGAGTAGGGTGGTGGCGATGAGCGAGATGGTGGATCTCCTCGCGCTGTGTCGCGTCAAGGACATTTCCTGGTCCTTCGTGGCACGTGAGGCACAGCGGCCCGGCGGGCTTGCGAACTTACTGGACGGGAGATCATCCGAGCGCAGCACTGAAGCAACGGAGAGCCTGGCGCTTCTCCGGACAGCCACAGGCGAGATGGCGGGTCACAGGGCCTGGGTCGAGCGAATGCTTTCCGAGTTCGCGACCGAGGCCGTTCACGTAACGACGGTTCTCGATGACGACTACCCCGCGAACCTGCGCGTCATCTACAACCTGCCGCCCTTCCTGACCTATCGAGGGACCCTGCAGGAGGATGACGCCCGATCTGTGGCCGTAGTCGGCACCCGCGAGGCCACGCCCGAGGGCATCCGTCAGGCCGCTCACCTCGCGGGATTGCTGACGCAGGCGGGCGTGACCGTTCTGTCCGGCCTGGCACGCGGTATCGACACTGCCGCCCATCAGGCGGCACTCGATGCTGGCGGCCGAACCATCGCGGTGATGGGGACCGGCATCCGCACGATCTACCCGAAGGAGAACCGCGAGCTGGCCGCCAGGATCATCGAGAGAGGCGCGCTCGTCTCGCAGTTCTGGCCGGAGACGCCACCCCGCACCGACACCTTCCCCCGCAGAAACATCGTCACGTCTGGACTCAGCCAGGGCACTGTGGTCGTGGAGGCGTCCGCGACGTCTGGGGCGAAGATGCAGGCGCGCCTTGCCCTTCAGCATGGCAAGCGCGTGTTCCTGCTATCGAGCCTGGTTAGTGAACGCGAATGGGCGCGGAGATACCTGGAGCGAGGCGCCATCGAGGTCCGAAGCGTGGACGACATCGTGCACCAGTTGCAGACCCCCCAGGCCGTCCAGGCTCGGTCGGACCAGCGCCGTCAGCTGACCCTCGCGCTCGGGTGAGGGGTGGACGAAGACCTCGACCGCCTGCTAGATGGGGTGCCGGGCTTCGGCCGCTGCGGAGAGTGCCAGTACCTGCAGGGAGGAAGCGCGGCGCTCTGCCATCGGCGCGCCGGGCGTTCTATGGAGCCTCTGGCTCCGCCCGATCGACGCTGTCCGGTGTGCGACCAGACTTTCGCGGAAGGGGCCGAGACGTGCCGGAACCCCGTATGCGGCATGGGCGAGAAGTGGTTCGAGTGGAACTACGCCATCGCCATGCGCTCCGGGGTGCTGGAGCAGGTCATCAATGCGTACAAGTACGCTGGGCCTGACAGCGGGGAACGGGGCTGGGCGGCCATCTTCGGTCGCATCCTGGTGGGGTTCCTTGACGCGAACCGCAGGGTGTTTGGGGACATGGATCTGATCATCGCCAGCCCGACCTACACCGGGCCCGGCAGTCGGCGATCGTGGGACCATGTCCGAGACATTCTCGAGGCCGCCGAGCGCGAGCAAGTCGGGCCACAGAGATGGCCATTCGACCTGCGCGTGCCGCCGGCCGTAGTCAAGACTACTGACACTGAGCCCATGACCCGCATGAAATACAAGGAGCGACGGCCTCACGCTGAGACGGAGATCCGCGCGGCCCTCAGCGTGCCCGACGCGGCCAGAACGCGCGGTCGCCGCATTGCCGTACTAGACGACGTTTTCACCGATGGTCTAACGCAACGCGAGGTGGCTCGAGCCCTGCGGCTGCAAGGCGAAGCCAAAGAAGTCTACGGCGTGACTCTGGCCCGCCAGCCCTACGGCCGCAGCTAGAGAGTCCTCGCTCGCCGTCGGTGGTTACTCGAGATGCGGCGCGCCGCTCACCCCCACGACGTTCGCGTGGTGTTGAGGACAGGACGCTGAGATGGCGATCCGATGGACAGGCCGGTTGGCTATCAGACCTAGGTAGGCTCGGCCGACTGGACGCCGAGCAGATAGCTCGTCCGGGACTCGGACACTTTCTGGACGAGCTGCTCAACTTCTGCGAGGTCGCCTGCGGGAAGCTGCGCCCGCAGCCAGGCTCGCTGTCGCCCTACAGCCATATCGGGCATCGCCGGCAGTGCAGCGGTGGCCAGCCGCCGGAGCCTACTGCTCGTGGCGCTGAGTGTGGTGTGATCTGCGTTCGCTGCGTCGAAGGTCGGGAAGTCAACAGAAAGCGGGCGCTTGTGTACGTCTCGTGCCCCGAACAATCCGCGCGTCTGCCAGGCCCCGATTCGGTCGCTCACCCAATCGGCATTGAGGAACGCGGCAACGAAGTCCGCTTCGTTCCATGTCTCGAACGACGCCCAGTAGGTCTTGTCCCGAGCCACGAACGGAAGCGGCAACACCAATCGATCGATCGCGGTTGCGCAAGGCCGCTCCGACGACGACGCGAACAGAACGATGAATCGCCTCTGGAACGCCTGCGAACTCAGGTGGTGAAGGTAGTCGAGGCGCTCGTGGAGCGAGTCAGTCTCATCATCCTTGCGAACGCTCTCCCATTCCAGCTCGGCCTCCTCGAGCCACGCAGCTGTCTCCACACGACCCGCGCGGCGTAGTTCCGCCGGGGTTAGCGCCTTGAAAGTGGGATCACCCGGATCGGCCGACGCGGGAAGCACGACCGTCCAGAGCGCCGGATTGAGGGCGTAGGGCAAGATGTGCTCGGCAGCGGCTGTTGAGTACAAGTTGTCGGATTCGACTGTCGTGCGGAGGACGTACTGCTTCAGCATCTTCGCGGTCGCGGCGGCCCTGGGGTCCGTGTGGATCGCGACCCGGCCCATGCCGCGTTGGATCGCACCGGTCCCGGTGACGACCAATAGCGTCTGCGGGTACAGAATTGCACCCTGTTCAAAGGCGGCTTCGTACATGTTGCCGCCCGGCGCTGGGCCCAGGGCACCAGCCACCTGTCCCTCCGCGCCCACCCGAACCCAAGCGGATCTCTCGCCCAGATATGCGACCTTGAACTGGCACTCCTCGATCGTGAGAGATCGAGCCGCCTCCGGCCAGGGCAGGTCCTTGGCCGCCAGGCGCGCCGAGTACTCGCGCCCGTCGATGACGGCGCTCGCCGAGGGCCTCTCGATCGACGCGAACAGTGCGCAAGCCGGGACTCGAAAGAGGGGCTCGACTTGGTCGAGGTCCCAGAGCTCACGGACCTTGAACGTAGGCCTGTACGCTGCCGTACGGAGTAGCCGGTGATGGGTCGCGGTGAAGAGGCTCCGAGGCATCACCAGACCGATGCGTACATCGGTTGAATCCGAGTCGCAGAGAAGGCCGACGGCAGCGTGGCCAAGGAAGGTCGTCGCGAGTTCGGTGTGACTCTGCTCGCCGATCTCTCGGGGTGCGATGTTCGTGGCCGTCCCCAGCCCGACTACGAGTTGCTTGTACTCACCCGTAGGAATGTCGCCAACCGTGAGCCAGGGTGGATTGCCGACCACGAAGTCGAACGACTTGCGGAGCATCGTGGGCCGGTAGTTGTTTTTCAGAAGGAACCCGAATACTGAGTCGCGGCGGCCGTGAATGCGATCAGCGATGCTTTGCGCCAGCCGTCCTAGCATCGCGACCAATCGGTCGGGCTCAGGGAATGTCGCGAGGGTTTGGCCGAGCCGCGCGGCGAGGCTTGCAGGGACGTCGGTGCGATCGTCAAGGGTTCCGTACGAGCGCGCCACAGCCATGACCTCATCGATGGCCGCGTCATAGGCCGGACCGTCTAGCACGAATGCTCGCGGGACTATGTACTCCTCGTCCTCGACCCTCAGCGCGATCTCGTCCGCCTCGAACGCAGCTAGTTGCTGCTCTTTGTCCTCTGGGTCGCGCAGGCTGTTCGCCAGAAACACTGGGATTGTGATCGTATGGCCGGTAGGGGCCACGAGATCCTTGATCGCGAGCAGATACGTTGCTCGGGCGATCGTGACGGCGAGCGGATGAACATCGATGCCAACGACCGAGCTCAGCAGATCCCCCAGGGTGGCGGGAGTACCAGCAGCTGCGGACTGGGCGCGCATGAGATCGATGGTTGTCCGCAGGAAAGTGCCTGAGCCGCAGGCGGGATCGATCACGGAGGGCAACCCTGACTGCCAGGGCCACGCTGCGAGGAGTCGTTCCGTGACCTTCGTCGCGAGCCAGTCGGGCGTGTAGAACTCGCCGAGCAGCTTGCGACTGGAGGGATCGACGAGGGCTTCATACAGGGGCTTGAGGATGTCCTCGGGGATTCGGGCAAGGTCGTAACCCGCGAGATGGCGTGCGAGCGCGAGCCAGATCCGGCTTGCGTCGGTTGGGGACGCCAGTTCGGGCCAGCGGAAGAAGTCGTCTTCGACGAGGTTGTCGATTCGCCAGTTCGCGAAGTACCGCCCGTCGAGCACGTCATCCAGCTCGTGTTGCTGCAGGTGGCGGTGCTCCAGGGCGGCCCACACGAGTAGCCGGGCGAGCACAGCGAGATAGGTGTGCTTGGCGAGCAACACATCGTCGGTTTCGATCGAGCCGTACGCGATTTGCAAGGAGTCGTGCCAGGCGTGCCTCTTGGTCTGAAGAGCTGTGTCCGTGGCAAGTTCGCTGAGCTTCTGACAGAGGACGCCGCTCGCATGGAGGTATGCCGGGCTGCCGAGACCGAAGTCGCGGGCGAAGTTCTCAGCGGTGGGCTGTAGCTGGAGTTCCCGAAAGAACAGGCGGTTCAGCAGGTCTCTCAGGGTCTGGGCGTCGGTCCCGTCGGCCGTTGGGGCCCAGACCTCGACGGGATCGCCGAGCGCGACGTTGTCCCTCTCATCGAATGGGCCTGCAGGGTCAGCGAGACGCGGCGCGTAGACCTCCCAGCGGCGGCCGTCGCTTGCGACAGCGAGGTAGGGCAGGTCTGCCGAGCCGTCTTCCCTCCATGCTCCCGCGACATAGCCCCGGAGCTGATCCAGGGCGTGCTCATGAGTCCTCGCGAGGTCATTCTCGAACTCGATGACGAGTGAGCCGTAGAAGGCGTCCATCGCTCCGCGACGAAGGAGACCCGCCTGGCCGAACCGAACGTTGTACTCGGCGCCAAGAGCGAGGTTCTGGGCGAAGTCGCGCGCCTCAAATCCGGTCGAAGCGAGGACAAGAAACAGTTCGCGCTTCTGCGTCTCGTTCGTGGCGCGGCCGACTGCGTCAAGGAAGATGGAGAACGGGTCAGTGGCCACGTGCACCATTCTGGCTGACTCCAGCCACCGCCGTCTGGTCCATACGGCCATCTGGTGCCGCTGCTTGCGGCCTGGAAGCTGTTGGCCAATCACTCCGCGCAGGGGACGCTATGAGCAGATCGTGGGCGACTGACTCGGCGCTGCTGGGCGGGCGCCGCGAGTTACGGCATGCATCTGGCGGCCCGTCGGGTCAGAAGCCGCGCGGCTACAGACTGTCGGGTTCCGGTGGGAAGCTGGCCAGAGTTCGCATCATGCGCAGCCGCTCGGCATCTACCCAATCAATGTACTGGAGGATCTTGGCCGGGAGCTCGGATGGGCCGAGCCGGTACTCGCGCCACTGGTCGTTCGTCCCGGGTTTGGCCGATGCGGAAAAGCGGTATCGATCGAGGGTGTCGCGGGTGGCCCTTTGGACGAACACTTCACTCTGAATGAGCCAGCACACGTCCAGCGCTGCTCCTTTGACGTCCACAGCCACGAACAGCAGAAACAGGTCTCGCCGCGCTCTCATAGTCTCGCTGCGCACGTTCGCGGTGAACGTTCCCCTGTCTAGGGGCGAGGAGTCGTTCATTCGGGCTTTGACCTGGACGGCCAGGGTCGACACGCCGTCGCGCTTGTGGAAGACGAGATCGATGCCCTCGTCGTCAACAAGAGCCGTGGATACGTTCAGTTTCGCTCGGCTTCCGATGATGCAGGTCGCGGCGACCAGGTGCTCAACCGCCTTGCCCATCCTGCTTGAGTCGGCGTTCTTGGATCCGCCGTCGGCCGGCCCGATCAGATCAGTCACGAGTCACCTCGGTCAGTGTGCGATCCATTGAGCGGCGGCCGATGGCGTCGGAATCGACTGCCTGATCACGTCGGTCCAGTACTGGGCCAGCCAGCTGGTCACGGGGCCCCAGGCCGCGAAGAACGCCGCCACAATCAGGAGCACGAAAGCGCCGCGCAGCGCAAGGTTCCGGCCGGTATGAGGCGCCAGGAAGGGCGCGAGCAGGACCGAGATAGCTACTAGGAACAGCGCGGCCACTCCGACGAGTTCGTACGTGCTCGGCCCCCGAACAAACCCAACGACGATGAATCCGAGCCCAATGAGGAGGCCGACCGCGCCGCAGACGAGGACGATGCGGTCAAAGTGCCTCCGTGGTCGTGGATCGGGTGGCTCGTTCATCGGTTCCCCTGCGTGGTCGCGAGAAGCGTCGCACCTGCCGGTCCTGTCAGCAACCCAAACCCGTCAGCCTATGCGGGTGGAACCGCACGATCCTGCGATAGCGACGGGGTTGCGGGGGACCGCCTGGTACAAGGCACGCCGCATTGTCGGCGCCATCTGGTTCTGCAGTAGGTAAAACGCCCGACCACCAGCCGGCCGCGTCCAGGCCGGGCCGCTATCCCGCCTGGCAGGGATCCGGCTCGCCCGGCATGAAGGCGCGCACGATCACGTCCCCGAAGGAGCCCCTCGCGTCGCGGAATACGGTGGTTTCGGAGGCCCCCTTCACGACCGGCAGCAGCGTGGCGGCGGCCGAGCCCGAGACCACCGCGCAACGGTATCCGAAGAACGCGATCCCAAATGAGGCGAAGGGCGTCGCCAGCGGCCACTGCGCCACATTCGCGGGCTCCGGGGTCCCTGCCGAGACGTCCTGCATCACGGCCAGGACAGCCAGTTGTGTGGCGTCGTAGGCCGTCTCAGAGCCAACCTGCGCTCCGAGCCAGCTCGCGGGATCGGAGAGCAAGCTCTTGAAATGTTCGAAGGCAGCCCAGGTCGCGGGGGCGGGCGTGCCGGGGCCGAGGGTGGGCTGTTGGTATGGGCAACTCGCGGTGCTCTGGTGGGTTACGCCGCCGACGGTCAGCACGAGGTAATCGGTGCCGGTTCCGGCCATCATCGGGTCGTCGGCGCCGTGCGGGCAAACGAACGAGGTCGCCGTTCCGAGCAGGCCGTCGCGCTGGGCCTCGGCAACGATGGTGGTGAGGCCGGCTTGGGTGATGGTCCGACTCGTCGGCTGCGCGTACAGGGGGGCCGGGTTCATACCCACCGGGTACCTGGCGCTCAGCAGCTGGCCGTTGGAGATCACGGTCGGGACATTGCCGAAGGAATTCTCCGGTCCGACCGGGGCAACGCCCCAGGACCGAAGATAGAAGCCGGCTACCGCGGAAGACGGCGATGCCGTCGCGGTGCCGCCTACGACAGGCGTTGGACTGGCGGCGGCGACCGCGCTTACGCCGGCTGTAGCCGTCGGCATGACGGTGGCGCTGGCCAAGGGAGTATTGGCCGCGCTGGCCGTTACCGGGGCGGTGGCGCTGGCCGTCGGTGTGACCGTGGGCCCACCGCAGCCCGATCCGAACAAGATCGCGGCAAAGGCGGCCGCGACCCCCGCTCGATGTCCTCGCACAGCTCAGATCTCCCTCGCTGTCTGCGGCGTTCCAACGCCGTTCCATCGAGTATGTCCCTGGCTGGTGCCCGCACCACCCAGCCCTTCCGTTTACCAACCTCAGTCTTTCGGCTGCGCTGTGCGCTCGGGATCTCGGGTGTAAGCCGGCCTCGCCCTGTCGGTGGAAGTCAAAGGCTCGCCCGATTTCAACAGGCGCGAGTTCAGACGCTCGATCAGGTTCCCGTGTGTCAATCCTCCTGGCTTCGGGCACGGTGCTCCGTCTAAGTGCGAATAGTGATCGGGGGGCGCTAACGACTGGGCGGTTCGGAATAAGCGGGCGCACCAATGTCCGCTCGTGACTCCTTTGCGGCGTGACGCCCCTGGAGGCTCACCCAGGGGCACGATCAGGTCATGGTGATCGCTCGAAGATGGTCACGGCTCGGAGCCTTTGGCGTGGGCCAGGCGCCGGCGGGTGTCGGCGCTTGTTCCTTGCGGGTCCGGCTCGGTAGCTCGGCGCCCGGGGTCGGCGCGGCACGCTCTCGTGGCGGGCGATGCGGAACCTCTCCAGTTAGTTGTGTCGTGCGGGGCGCTGACTCAGAGCGGGGCACGGCCTGCCAGCATCCCATCGGGTCCTTCCGTTCCTGAAGCGGCAGCATCCGCCCCGCCCCGCGTCCACATGATGTGCGAGAGGCCCCGGGCGCAGCCCGGGGCCGCTCGCAGAGGTTGAGAAACCCGTCAGTATCGGCCCGCCTCCTGGCGGGCAAACGCCATCGGGCTCGACGCTGTGAGGTCTATGGCCGGTTCAGTGTTGTCGTACGACTGCATGTTGTCCTTGAACTCGGCCGTGCCGTTGAACTGCGCGTACGTGTCGATGCCGTTCGTCGGGCAGGCGATCATCCCCGACACCGCGCCCTTGGTCGCCGTCTTGTTCGGCCCCTCCACGGCAGCCCCGGCGAGAACCGGCGGCGTTCCGTCGAGGTGGCCGACCAGGTTCGCGACCTGGTGCTGGAGGCAATTCGGGAACTTGCTGCCGTCGCCCACGATGAACGAGGCTCCCCAGGCGTTCGCGCCCAGGATGTTCGCGAGCCATCGGCCGCTCCAGTCGGCGTAGGCCGTCGTCCCGGTCAGCTGGTCATACTCGCTGGCCATCACCGAGAGTCCGGCGCCGTGGGTCGTGGTGTCCCACTGCGCCCAGCCGAACCCGAACTGGAACGGATCCTTCGCGGCCTGGGTGACAGCCTTGTCGAGCTGCTTCTTGATGTCGGCGACGAGCGCTGCCGGCGTGGTGGCCAGTCCGGCCGGGTTGCCAGCGTTGGCCATCGCCTGGTAGAGCTCGAAGTGGGCGAAGCCGCTGACGTCGTACATGTTCAACGTGTCGGCGGCGTCGTTCGGTCCGGTGATGTAGGCATTTGCCCACTGCGCGCCCTTCTGCAGATAGAAGAGCGGGTCGGTGTGCGGCAGGCCTGGCGGCGGCGTGCCAAGTGTTAGGGCGCTGTAGAGCTCCGTCGCACCGAGCTCGAGGTCGTCGCGCCACTCCGTCTCGGGATAGAAGCTGAACGGGATGACCGTCAGCAGGTTGCCCGAGGGGGCCGTGTTCGCCAGATCGAAGATGTGCTGGGCGGCGAGGAGGCACTTGTTTGCGAAGGTCGGGTCGCTGGTCTTGAAGACCTGGTAGGCAAGCGCGAGCGACGCGGCGTCACGGCCGGCCAGGTTCGGGCTAATCAGCGAGCCCGGCGCACCGGCGCGGAAGACCGGTCGGTTGCGGATGTAGCGGTAAAGCGAGCCTGTGCCGCCGTAGTTGTCGTCGGCCTGTGGTAGCCGCCAGATGTCGTGGTCCGAGACGGTCTTGTTGTTGCCGGCGCCGATGCCGACCTGGTAGTACAGCGTCGATGTGGAGTCGTCCCACATCTTCAGCAGCCACTCGGCGCCAAAGCGCGCCTCGGCCGTGAAGTCCGACGTCCCGGCGCTCGGGCCCATCTGGGCGGGATAATCGCGGACCCCGGCCAGAAGCATCGCGTCCGTGTAGCTGGTCGTCTCGACGAACTTCAGGTAATCGCCCGCGTCCCACCAACCGCCCGACGCGTCGATCCTGATCCCCAGTGAAGTCAGGTCACCGGAGAACCCGCCGGTCGAGGCTTTGTAGCTCGGTGTCAGGTAGGTCATCGCGCTCTGGTCGTTGAGATGGCCGGCTGCCGTCCGCAAGGCCGACGGGATGTAGTTCGGCCCGTCCCGCTGGACCTGGTAGAAGCTAACCGCATTCGTTATGGAACCCGCGTAGAGCGCGGCACCCGAGTCGATCCGGAAGCTCGGCGAAGTCGCCGCCGATGGCCCGGTGACTGCGATCGTGTAGGTTCCCGCAGTCGTTACGGAGTTGAAGTCGATCGGGTAGACATAGCCATAGCTCGAACTCCACGAGCCAAGGCTCGCGCTGATTGAGCCCGAGACGACCGTCGTGCCGCTCGAGTTCTTGACGGCGAATGTCGCGCCCGTCTCGGCCACGCCGGCCATGAGATAGGCACGCTTGCTCACCGTGGACGGGTAGCCCACCAGGTTGACGCGGACCTGCGCCGCGGCGGCCGCTCGCGCCTGCGGGACGCCTGTCCCGCCCCCGAACGCGCCGCTCACCAGCAGACCGGCAGCGGCGACAAGGCTCAGCGCCAGCGCGCCTCCCCGCCGTCTGGCGCTCGCCCTCGTCGATTCGCGTAGCACCATTGCGCTCGACCTCCTTCCGAAGAGCAGAAAATTACCGAACAGCGCGACGGCGCCGGCGATCTCTTCGCCCACGCCAGAATCGCGCCCGGCATCGGCACGCCCGAGGCGCGCCCCGCCGATCAAGCTGTGAATGGCGCCAGGATGTGGCTGAAGTCCCAGGTGTTCTGCACGATCCCTGAGCAGTTATTCGAACCCGTGTTTCCCGGGCAGCCGCCGTTGTCGCGCTGGATCGCCCACATCGAGAGCGTATTGATGCCCTTCGAGACCGCGAAGTCCTTGATAGTCTGGGCGTTGGCGAGGGTCGTAACCTCGGTCTTCTTGGGGTAGTCATCGAGCCCGTTCATGATCGTTAGCCCGATCTTTGCCCAGATCTGAGCGTCGGTCAGCCCGGGCAATCGAGCCTTGAGCTGGCCGAAGAGGCCGGTCACGGCGCTGATGGCCGAGGTGCCCATGTCAGTCGTGGCCCGGTCGTAGTAGTCGAAGACCATCGGCTGGACGACGTCGATGCGCACGCCGTTAGCGATCGCGTTGTCGATTACGGCGAGACCGGACGCCTCGAGGCCGGTCCGCGTGGTCGGCAGCGTGTAACTGATCTGCAGCGGACGGCCGTTTGCTGTCGCCCAATCCTGGAGCAGCTTGATGGCCTTGTTGCGGCGATCGATTCCAGCGGTGTTCGTCAGCGACTTGCCCTCGATGTCCATGTCGAGGCGGGTCACGTTGTACGTGGTGATCACCAATTCGTACGCGGCAACGATCGAGTTAACGGTCTTGCAGGAGTCGCCGATCTCGGTGCCGCCCTGGTCGGCACTCCAGCCACCGAACGACGGCGTGATGTCCCCGCCCAGCGCCCGCAGCGAGGCGATGTCGGAGAGATACCGGCCGGTCGGGATAGTCTGAGAGCTCGTTCCGTTCCAGGCCAGCGTGCACGAGGACTTGCTCAGCGTCTCGACGAAGGCGAGCGTGAAGTAGCGCACACCGGATTGCTGGGCTATGGTCGTGATGTTGTCGGTGGTCCAGGTTTCGAAGTAGGGCGTGAACACGTGGGCCGGCATCGGCGTGCCGGTGGCCGCAGCGGCCGGTGCAGCGGCGGCTGGCAGGGCTATCGCGACGGCGGCCACAGCGGCCGCTAGCGATCTGCGAAGACGAGAACTCGGCATGTGCATGCCTCCTCCAAGAGAGCCTCGGGCCACAAACGCGCCCGTCCGTCCCCTTCGACTCAGTTCGCGCGGCTGCCTGCCGCGACGGCGAACTTGCTTATAACATTATATTATTGCACGGGGCGCAAGGCCCCGGGAGGGAGTAGGGGAGTCGCGGGTCAGGGCCCCTGTGGCGCCCGCGCGTTGACGACTCGGACCTGAGTTTTGGCGTCCCCGGCGGGACTCGAACCCACGACCTTCCGCCTAGAAGGCGGACCTGCGAGCACGATGCAGCCATGATGTTGCGAGGGCGGCGCATTTCCGTCCGCGCTTTCGGTCTAGCGCAGCCCGCCCAGCTCCATGCCGGGCCCGTCGTCGGGGCGTGGCACGAAGCCCAGGCTCTCGTAGAAGCCACGCTGGCCGCGGGCGCTGAAGAGCTGGACCTGGAGCACGCCCGCCTCCTGGCACCGGGCGACCAGCCGCTTCATGATCTCCGTTCCAATGCCGCGGCCGCGCATCTCGGGCATCACGATCACGTCCACGATCAGGGCGTGCAGGACCCCGTCGGAGAGCACGAGGCCGGTGCCCACGACCTCGCCGCCACGACGTGCGCAGATCCCGTACCAGGCGTGGGGTAGCGTCGCCGCCAGCCGATCGGTCGGCACCTGGAAGGCCTCGGTCCAGCCGCTCGACCGAAAGAGGCGCTCGAACTCCTCGGGGGTCGGCAGCTCGGCCCGATACTCGATCGCGAGGTCGTCGAGGTTCATCGGGTCGCCCCTCCAATCGGTCGAGCCGGCCGCCAACCGATCGAGCCGGCCGCTGTTGCCCCTCGACCGGGCGATTGTAGCCGCCGCGCGGAGAGGCGCCTGGGGTGGATTTCCGTCGCTATTCAGACATAGAGCGAGGGCGCGATCAGCCTAGCTTGAAGCCGTATCGCAGGGCCAAGGGCCGCCGAGCCAGTAGGGTCCTGGAGATCAGACGCGCTCGAGGCTCGGTTTCACCTCGGTCACGAGCCTGGTCATGGATTCCTCGTCGTAAGGGGACGGGAACCCCGCAATGAGGTGCCGGTAGCCGATCTCGAGGTAAGGGGCCAGCTTTTCGGCCACGTCCTCCGGTGTCCCGACCGGCTGGTCCTGCCAGAGTCGCGCCCGGCCGTTATGCTCGAAGAGTGACCGGAAGATCCGCTCTGCCTCCTTGCGCGAGTCGCGGATAACCGGCACGCCGATGCC
>Ga0187878_1002841_pt1 | contig 14913 bp, 12 predicted proteins | sample June2016WEW_17_1_FD_132979 | JGI IMG/M metagenome (GOLD analysis project Ga0187878, IMG submission 132979) | Peatland microbial communities from SPRUCE experiment site at the Marcell Experimental Forest, Minnesota, USA - June2016WEW_17_150 | ecosystem: Environmental > Terrestrial > Soil >...
GCCCACTGTAAAATAGCTGTCGTAGGTAATATGCCATACTCCGTAGGGCTGGACGTCCATTACGCAGGGAGTCCAGTATGTAGTGGAAGGTGTAGCATAGGCAAAATTCGAAAAACAAAATCCGGATGCCAACAAAGACAACATCCAACAAAAACTGCTCAATCTTAACGGCTTCACTTCTTTCTCCTTTCAAAACAACTTTTAATGTGTTTGTTCATTTTTTCGCACAGTGGGCTTGGGCCACACAGCATATAAGCAATCGGTGTGCCAGAAGCAAGAAGAGCCGCTCACTTGCCATATAACTCCTTTATATAACTGGCGTTACAGCGTTTTGGTTGCGGAGGCAGGCAAAGGGTTGCTTTATACAAAAATGTAAATGTGCCACATATTGACTACAAAAATGTAACCAAATGGTGAATCAGGAAAGCAGCTTCGGGTAAATGGCGTACATCTTGATTTTGTAGCCGAGGATTCGTTCGGTGAGACCGAGTTCCATGGCGGCTTTTCTCTGCTGGCCGCCGGATTTTTTCAGCGCGTCGATAATTAACTCTTTTTCTTTGTTTGCTATTATCTCGGCCAAAGAGTGTCCGGCGACTTGCTCGGTCTTTTTTATCATTTGAAGCGATGGCGGCAGATGCTCGGAGCGGACTACATCTTCATCGCAGAGCAGCACCGCTCTCTCGATGCAGTTTTCCAACTCCCTTATATTGCCCGGCCAGTGGTAGCTCGTCAGCATTTCTATTGCTGGCGTTGAGATGCGGGTGATATTTTTTTTGTTCTCGGCAGCATACTTTTCAAGGAAATGGTCCGCAAGCTGCATTATATCGTCTTTTCGTTCTCTTAGGGGCGGCAGGTAGATTGGAAAAACGTTTACCCTGTAATACAAGTCCTCGCGGAAGACGCCTTCTTTTATCTGCTGTTCGAGGTTCTTATTTGTGGCGACGATTATCCGAACATTTGATTTGATTGTTTCGATGCCGCCGAGCCGTTCGAATTCCTTGAATTGAATCACACGCAGCAGTTTTACCTGCAGGTTTACGGGAAAGTCGCCGATTTCGTAGAGGAATATAGTGCCGCCGTGTGCCCTTTCGAATCTGCCCATTTTTCGTTCCGTCGCGCCGGTAAACGCGCCTTTTTCATGCCCGAACAATTCGCTCTCCAGCAGTGTCTCCGGCAGGGCGGTGCAGTTGACCTTGATGAAGGGTTTTTCGGCCCTGGGGCTGTTATAGTGAATCGCGTGCGCTACGAGGTCTTTGCCGGTGCCGCTTTCGCCGCGGATGAGAACCGTGGCGTTGCTGTCGGCGACCTGCTCGATGAGCCGATATACCTGTTGCATCGCGTTGGAGCTACCGACCATGTTTTGAATGTTGAACCGCGTCTTTAATTCCTGGCGAAGCCGGACGTTTTCGTCGCGAAGCTGCCTCTGCACGGACTCTACCATTTTGTTAAGCTTCACCGCCTGGGCAATCATAGTCGAAATGATATTCAATAACCGCACGTGGCTTTCAAAGTCATTGGTTTTGTCGGTCTGCCGGTCCACGCTGAGTGCTCCGATTGTCTTGCCTTCCAGCTTAATGGGCACGCAGAAGAACGCGATTGGTCTGCCTTTTGTAGTGTTTCGTGCCCCGGTTTTATGGACGAAGCGGGGGTCCTTCGATATATCAGGCACGATTATCTCTTTGCCGGTTGCCACCACTGTGCCGGTGACGCCCTCCCCCATTTTGTATATGCCCATCTTTTTTGATTGCTCGCTGATGCCGTGGGCTATCTCGATATTTATGGTCTCGGTATCCGGGTTCAGCAGGGTGATTGTTCCTCGTTGCAGCTTCAAATGCGTATCCAGCGACTTGAGGATTGAACGCAGCGTTTGCTGCAGGTCCAATGACTCTGCAAGCCCCTTTGCAATGTCGTTTAGAAGCTGAACCTCTTTGGCGGGCTTTGTTTTCATTATGCTCATTCCTTAAAAACGGCTGTTGTGTGAAATGATAACAAAGATGTAGGCCAAATGCAATAAACAACAATTTCGTATTCTCGCAGGCGCGACGTCTTTGTATTGCGGGGTGTTTGCCGAAGTCGCACTCGTTTGCCTGTCAAACCGAAGACCCGCGATGGTGTTGCCTGGAAAAATGATGCGTCAGCCGGAAGAACAAGTCCTCGGAATCGGCGCCCATAAAAAAAGCGACCCCGCCTCGTGAGGAGGCGGGGTCGCCTGAAAAACTCTTATCAAGAGTTGCACAACTTCATAGCGTTAGATATTCGGGTCAGTCATAGCTGCGTTTGTCCAATAACGGTAGTAGATAACATTAGCATCTACTGCATCCCCGCTACCGTGCGGGTAAGGCCCGGATACATCGCCCCACCAGTTAAGCGCGGCATTGACATCTACAACAGTACTGCCGTGGTATGCCTCTTGAGTGGCATCAACAGTCCCGTTGTATACACCGTAGATGTTATTGCCAGATATGGAGTTGTTCGCGCCGATAGTGATATGATTTGCATCAAAGACGCAACCATAAGAAGCACCACTATTATAGTTTTTAGGAACCTTGATCCAGACACCGTATCCATTATTAGAGAAAGTGTTGCTCTGGATAGCTACTCCGCCGGCGTCAATGATGAGGTCACCAGAACCTCCTACATAGGCATCGCTAGCTGCTCTGGCACCCATGAATCCGATAGCATCTCCGGCGCTGTCTCCGGTGGTGTGCAGTGTTCCTATGTTGTGGACGGTGTTACCCGTTACTAACACATCATTCACGTCGGAATCTTCCGGCTCCTCATACTTCTTGCCAACAGAATCATTGTAGAAGTAATCAGCGATAAAGGTCAGGAAAGAGTACTTCAGGTACTGGGCGGTGTTACTTTGAATGGTAACCGCGTGAGTACCAGAACCCTTTGCCGCACTGTGAATAACAATGCCCGTGCCGGGACCGCCTGCGTTGGTGCCGCCCCAGGAGAGACTATCGTTGGCATCGCCATTGAACGTGTTACCGCTAATCACGGAGTCGTCGCTCAGCTTGACGGCCCAGATACCCACGCTCTCACCAGAGGAGAAACTGTGGAACGTGTTGTTCAGTATCTTGTGGCCTTTTGATGGGGTAGCAACATTGTAGCCCCAGATTGCTATTTTGCCAGCTCCACCATTCGGTACATTAGCGACTCTGCCGCCAATGAGTATACCAGCTATGGTATCGCTATTGGTGTCGATGACGCAGTTTTGGATAGTGGAGTTGTTGGCGTGGACCCAAATTACGCTCTGCGATGGGTTACTACCGGTATAGGCCTGAGTGCCGTACTTGATGGTGAAGCCGTCAATAGTAGCATATTCAGCGTTTTTGTTTACTTCTACGGCCTGCTGGTAGTTAGCGCCCGGCTCTATAATGGTAGTAGTAGCGCCAGCGCCTACAAGCGTAATGTTGGGCTCACAAATGTCTATGGACTCAGCATACGTTCCTGCCGCGATGGGGACAGTTACAAGTTGATAAGGCGGGGTAGTAGAAGCGCCACCACGGGCGACAATAGCAGCATTTATCTGGCCCTGGATGGTTTTCGCAGTTGTTGCTGATGGTGCCGCAGTGGACCATGCTCCTATATTAGGAGTAGTTGCGCTATCTTTTGACTGGACCATATAGCTATATGTGGTATTTTCAGCGAGACCTGTGTCCGTCCAGTTTGAATCAGTTTGCCAAGCGGTGGGCCCAAAGGTGTTTCCAATAGGTGCAGATCGGTAGAATCGATACCAGACAGGGTTAGAAGCATCGGTCGCGATTGTTGCCTGCATTGCAATAGTAGTGGCTCCTGTGGCATGAGGGGCTATCGCGAAGGTCGCCGGGTTTGGATCGGGCGCAGTTGTATCATGGCCGGTAACTGCGTTTGCCTCGACTGATTCATTGGTTGTATAAGGCACTAACGCCTTAGTTTTGGCCTTTACAGTGTATCCGTAGTTGGTATCAGGAATAAGGCCGTGGTCTAGGTAGGTTGCAGAATCCTGCCAACCGCTGTCGTGACCGCCAGTGCCGTTCTTATTTCTAAAGTAGTACTGGACACCCTCACCCTGATGCGCAGTCGCAGTTGTCGCGGTCATTGTAATTGAAGTGTCGCTTACTGTCGTAGGTCTGACTGCCCACGTCGCCGGGTTTGGATCGGGCGGAAGAGTATCCGCTACTGAGTGAGTAGTTGCGTTTGCATCGGCTGATTTAGTGGTTACATTCGGCACAGGTGCTTTACTGTCTTCGGCCATTACATTGTATGTGTAAAGAGTATTAGACTGAAGACCGCCGTCTGTCCACGTCGTATCAGAAATCCAACCGCTGTCGTGACCGGTAAGGGTCTTATTTGTAAAGTAATACTGTACAGGAGGAGTGAGAGCATCAGTTGCGGTTGTTGCGGTCATTGTAATTTGAGTGTTGCTTATTGCATTAGGTTCTCCACCGGGTGCCCACGTCATTGGGCTTGGTGTAGGAGGAGTGGTATCTGTAACAAGAGTGTATTTGGTCAAACTCGTAATGAGGTTACTTACAAGGTTGTCAATAAGGGTGGACTGATTATTTTTCGTCAGCGCGGTGTCCAATGTCGCACTAAAAGTGCCCGAGCTAAAGGTTGGGGAAGTAAAATCAACCGTATAACCAGTCAGAGTTCTCGCGACATTTTTATCGGTGAGACCAACAGATTTTCCATTAGAAGTTTTCCCAAACAGTACTGCGTTGGTATTGCCGCTCGAATAATCAGCAACTATGTTGCCGGCTACGTTTTTATAAAACACAACATCTGCGGCTAATGCCCGTAGTGTCGCGCCACCCGTGCCGGTATGGGTTATCTGTTGTGCCTCGCAGACGTCTTGAGTATCCAGATTGACGCTGATTACTAAGTAGCCCTTCTCTGTTACCTTGCCCAATGATGCGGACCCGGTAGTGTCAAGGACCGTGGCCGTTTCGGTAGTTCTGTAAACAAGGATGCTGCCATAACTGGGGACACACATCATCGCCACAAAAACTAATAACAACAACTTTCTCATCTTAATTCTCCTTTCGAATAACTTTTTCATCTCGATTACGTTTTTCATTCCTAAACCTTTCCATCTTCCTTGCTTCGAATTTCTAATGGCCTTCTAATGGCTTTTCCATCCGCAAGTCTCCTTTCTGATAACACCTTCCCATCCTTAGATTTTCCTCTTTGCGCATAATTAACCTCTTTCCGCTGACCGAAAAAAGGAAATTATACGCAAACATTTATATCCATACATAAGAGTTATTACTCCAATCCCATCTTAATTGCAACCCCTCTTAATCGCAACCCCAATCTATCGTGCAATTTCAAAGGAAACGCCCTTATCAGTATTATTATGTTGTCTATAAACTTCTTAGCGGTATATAATGACCAAACTTTACAGCATAATCAACAAAATTTTATTATTTTTTTGCAAAATTTTCAAAAGCGTCTATGCTGTGTTTCAGCGTTCTTAAAACAGGGCATAAAAGTCGTTGATTGAAACCTAATGTAAAACCGGTTAATTATCAAGGGAATTCTTATGGTCAAAGCAAAAAAGCAGTATGGGTTTTCCGTTTCAGCAGTTTACATCCTCCTTGTTTCTCTTTCCATTATATGTATTATTATCGGCTGTTCGTCAAAAAAGGATAAAAAAGCTAAACCAGGTGCCGAGAAATCTCATCCTGCCAAAACTAGCGCTAGCATCCCTTCAGCAGACAAAGTATCCCAATTACCCAAATCGCCCATTTTACCATTGCCGGATGCCAATCAGACCGCAAAAGAAATCGAGGAACCTTGTAATGCCCAAATACCTATCGATAGTGTGTGGAGAGAATTTAATGTAACAAGCGCCAGTGAGAGAAAAATTGAGCTTTTTAAGTTTCTGCCCTATAAAGCGTTTGACCGTGACCCCTGTGCAGTTGCAATGGTTCAGACGGCGGTGGCAGATGAGGATGGCAATGTGGCTCTGGCAGGGATTGAGTTAGTGCGGGGGTGTAAAGGTCCGAAGGTTCTGCCTGTGGTAGTTAAGGCGATGTCGCATCCGGATGAGGAGGTCAGGCGGACGGCGGTAGGCATTCTTTCAGATATTGACGACCCACAGACAGGCGACTTGCTTGCTGCGGCGGTGTCGGATAAATCAGAAGATATACGGAGCGCCGCTCTTGACGTAGCCAGAGGTAAAGACGAACAGGTTCAATTCAAAGTGCTCGAAAAGGGAATTTCCTGTCCATACGGCGATACAAAGGAAGAATCAGTTGCTATGTTGGAAAATATGGGGGGGCGCCGCGCCGTGGATATTTTGATAGAAGCCCTGCGGGACAAAGACGCCGAATTCCGTGAAAAAGTCACTTCCGCTATTAGCTCGCTGATCGATAAGGAATTCGCATCATATGAAGAGGCAAAAAACTGGTGGGAGAAAAACAGAGACAAATATGATGAAGATTTGTCCCTGAAGTAGTGTTCTCTATGCAGCAAAAAACTTGGAGAATTTGCCAGGACGTACCCTTATTATATTAGGTAGGGCGGGGCTTACCCCGCCAATCTTGTATTGAATTGGATTGAGAAATGGTAGTTGATTGCCACACGCATATTAGAAGCGTCAGCATACAGAATCTTGATGCCTCAGAGCATCTCGCCGCCGCCGAGGTGGTTGATAAGTGCGTTGTGCTGGCATCCACCGACGGTCCCGCCGACCAGGTCAACAAAGATTTGAGCCAGTACGTCGCTCGGTACGAAAACAAGATGGTCGGCTTCGCCTTTATCAATCCTCTCACTGAAGGCGTCAGCGTCCGCAATCTTAAATCCTCCACCGAAAAACTCGGCCTCAAAGGCATCGTCCTTTATTGTTCCCAGTCCGCGTTTCATCCCGCCCAGACCGAAGCGATGCAGCTTTACGAATCCGCTCAGGAACTACACCTGCCCGTCTTTTTCCACAATACCCCCGTCGGCCCGGGAGGTTTTCTCGAATACGCCCGCCCCTTCCTCCTCGACGAGGTCGCCAGAACATTTCCGGAGTTGAAAATCGTCGTCGGCGGTATGGGATTCCCCTTCTACGAGCAGACCTTGTGCCTCCTCGCCAAACATCACAATGTTTACGCCGACCTCTCTGTCAGGCCGGGCAACGTCTGGCAGGTTTACAATATCGTCGTCTCAGCTTATGAGCAGGGCGTGATGGATAAGCTCTTCTTCGGCAGCGCCTTCCCCGCCGCAAAGGCAGAGGATTGTATGGAATCGCTGCTTGGCTTCAATAAGCTCCTCGCTGGTGCGAATCTCCCGATGGTGCCTCGCTCAATTATCCAGAGCGTCATCGAACGCGATACGCTCAAGCTCCTCGGTATCGAAAAATAACTCTTGGAACTATGGTTCACCATTTGTTCAAAAGGAAGTCGCTGGGGTTGCTTCATGAGGAAATGAAGGGCGACAATCGTCTTAGGCGGGTCCTCGGCCCATGGTCGCTGACCAGCTTGGGAATTGGCTGCATCATAGGCGCCGGCATATTTGTTATCACCGGCTACGCCGCTCATTTCAAAGCCGGCCCGGCGCTGTTGCTCTCGTTCGTTGTAGCGGGGATGGCCTGTGTATTTTCCGCGTTGTGTTACGCTGAATTCGCGTCGATGGCGCCGGTGGCTGGTTCCGCTTATACCTATGCCTATGCCACTCTCGGCGAATTACTCGCCTGGATAATCGGGTGGGACCTTATCCTCGAATACACCGTGGCTTCGGCCTCCGTAGCGCACGGCTGGTCGAAATATTTTCAGAATTTCATCGGGATGTTTCATATCAAAGTTCCGCTTGTTTTCTCCGGTGCCCCCTTTGACTACAATCCTTCCAGCGGAATCTTTATGCACACGGGAAGCTGGTTCGACCTGCCGGCCCTGGTTATCGTCGCCGTCATCACTATTGTCCTGGTGATTGGCATCCATGAAAGCTCACGGTTTAATAACGTGATGGTGGCAATCAAGGTCTCTGTGGTGATTCTTGTCATTGTTGTCGGTGCGTTTTATGTCAAGGCCGCCAACTGGCATCCCTTCGCTCCGTTTGGCTGGGCGGGGCTGAGCATTTTCGGGCATACCGTCTGGGGTCAAACCGGCGCGGACGGCTCACCCGTTGGAATGCTGGCCGGCGCCGCGATGATATTCTTCGCCTACATCGGGTTTGATTCGGTTTCGACTCACGCCGAAGAGGCGCGCAATCCTCAGCGTGATGTCCCCATCGGTATCATTGTCTCTCTTATTATTTGCACCGTCTTATATATCGGCGTCACAATCGTCCTCACGGGTATGGTCCCCTGCGACCAGATTGATACCGAGGCCCCTGTTGCCGCGGCGTTTCAGCGCATCGGGCTGCATTGGGGTCAGTTCATCGTCTCACTTGGCGCCGTGGCCGGCATTACTTCCGTTATACTGGTGCTGATGCTCAGTCAGCCTCGTGTGCTTCTCGCGATGGCCAGAGACGGCTTGTTGCCCCCGTCATTTTTCGCCGCTGTACATCCGCGATTCCGCACGCCCTGGAAATCAACCATTCTTACAGGTATCGCAGTCGGCTCATTGGCCTCGCTTATCCCGCTCGGCATCCTCGCTGAGCTGGTCAATATCGGCACCCTTTTTGCCTTTGTCATCGTCTGCACCGCTGTTCTCGTAATGCGATTTATAAATCCGCAGGCCCACCGCCCGTTCCGTTGTCCATTCGTTCCGTTGATTCCCCTGTTGGGCGTGTTATTTTGCCTCGTTCTGATGTTCTCTCTTCCCTCTGCCAACTGGCTGCGATTGTTCATCTGGATGGCGGTGGGCATTATTATTTATTTCCTGTATGGCCGGCATCATAGCGTTTTGGCCCGCCACAGGGCCGCTGAGCGCCTTACCCGCAAAGACAGTGATACCCGGCAGGATTAAATAGTTATTCATAATTATTTATTTAAAGCGCAAGGTGGATATGGATAGAATTAGAAAAATAATTGTAGATTGGAGGCAAATATGAATCGCAGAACGTTTTTGAAAAGTGTGCCGGCCCTGACAATACTGGCGGCGGCAAGGCCGAATTTAACTGAAACCGTAAAAGAAAAAAACGAATCCTACGGCCAGGCGGTTAAAGCGGCTCTTCCCCCAACGGACCTGCAGCCAATCGTGCTTGTGCCTCCACAGACGGAAGGCGGCAAAAGTGTGCTTGCGGCCCTGAGAGAAAGGAAGACCATACGTAACATTCGCGACGAGAAGCTCCTCCCCCAGATGCTTTCTAATCTTCTCTGGGCGGCCTGGGGCGTGAATCGCAAGAGCGGGCCGTTCGGCCAGATTGGAAGGACGGCCGCGTCAGCAAGCAACTCACAGGAAATCGACCTTTACGTTGTTTTGCCCGAAGGGACATACATCTACGAGGCGGTCAACCATCGTCTCGATCCTGTCGTCGCGGGCGACCTCCGTGCAAAGGTGAGTGCCCACGGCCAGGGCGGCGCTATGACTAAAGCCCCGGTGATTCTCATCTACGTCGTTGATATCGCCAAATACAGCAAATCCCGATTACAGGAGCCCGGCCTAAGAGACGCGGAGATACAGAAATCCTATTACAACGTTGCCACCGGCCTCATTGCGGGAAATGTTTATTTGTTCGCCGCCTCGCAGAACCTGGCCGCGTGGTTCCACAACTGCAATAAGCAGGCGCTCGCCGCGGAATTGAAACTCCGCCCCCAACAACGCGTCCTGTATGGCCAGACGGTCGGTTTACCGGCATTAAGTTAAAACAGGAACCCGGCGTAAACGGTTTTTTATTTTGTGGCTGGACCAACAATCAGCAGTTCAAATGAGTCCGGCTCAAAGTTTCTTCGGCGTCCGCCTTGTTGCTCTCCCGGTGCGGGCGGTTTTACTTTCGCCGTAACCAGGTATATCCGGTGCGTTTTCGGGTCCAGCGCCATAGTGCGTGCCATTGGTGCAGTCGCCACGGTTTCGACAACCTTGAATTGGCCGGCCGGCTCTTCCTTTATCACCGTCAATGTCCCGTCCTGACCATTGGAGCTGAATGCAAGACCTGTTTCGGAGTCAAAAGCCGCTGCGTCAGGACCTTTGCCGATAGCCGGCGTCGCTAAACTCTTGCCCGTTGCGTAATCGGTTATTGCCATTTTGCCGTTTGAGCAGACCGAAAAGAGCCGCTTGTTTTTGAGGTCAATGGCTAACCCTGTGGGTGATTCACAGGGCGCAATCGACCAACGGTTCGTCACGGTCAGCTTTTCGGCGTCTATCACGGCGATTTCGTTTTTGTCCTCTATATTGACAAATACCTGTCCTTTCTCATCGGATTGCGCAAATTCCGGCTTGCCGCCTAAAGGTATAGTGCCGATATTCGTGTCTTTAACAGCGTCGATAACGGTGCAATCTTTGCTGCCGCCGTTGAATGTGAAAACACGTTTTGTCGCCGGGTCAAACAAAATTGCGTCGGGCCTGTTGCCGACCTTAATCCTGCCTGTTTCTTTCAGCGTTGCCGGGTCGAAAACAGTTACCGAGTTATCGCCGCCGTTGCTTATGTAACCTTTATTAAGCCCTGTGGCGATTGCTATCCCGTGCACGCCAGGCGTATTGTTTATGTCGCCGATTACTTTTTCTTTTTCAGTATCGAAAACAACGACGTGGCTCTGGTGCGATATATAACAACGATTTGCGGCGCTATCGACGGCAAGATAGTCCCAGCTGCCCTCGCCGCCTATTGGCACCCTCTTAATAAGCTTGTAACTTGACTCTTGGCCTGATGTGACACCACAAAATGCTATCACGCAGACAATCGCTGTTATCGACAGCACGCTTTGCAAAACCGTTTCTTTTGTAACCATTTGTTTTCTCCTTTTTTGCCTGATTTTTGTCGTCCTGTTTTTTATCTCGCAATAACTCTCCGATTCTAACCTCCCCCGTTCACATTTTTCAATAACCTTTTGCCTTTTTCGTCAGCATAAGTTTAATCTTGCCCTTCTCCTCGTCCGTCTTATGTCTTGTGTCTGAGGTCTTTGGTCTTATCTGTCCGCTATACGCTGTACGCTGTCCGCTGATTCCGGGAAGTTCAGGCGGACGAAGAGCCCGTTTCGGAAACCCGCGGAATCTGCGAAATCAGCGTCTGAAAATTCTGGGTCTTAGTGGCGATCAATTGAGGATTGAATCGCCTTCGGCTTGGCCGCAAGTGGCCAATTGTTTCATCTGGCGTTCATAGAGCATATTGCTCTGCTCGATGAGATGCGCGATGAGGCCGACCTGGCTGAGGAGAATCTCGATAAGGCCGATATTGGCCATAGTGGATTCGGGGCTGTAGTGGGGCAGGACAATCATTATGTACCCGCAGTCGTTGCGTTCGGTGGCAAGGGCGGTTGCGACGATGCTGAAGTCATTGACCTGCGTAACAATTGGCTCTTCGCCGTCGTCAACCTTGGCGCAGAGTTCTTTGATGTAGCCGTCGCTGATACCCAGTTTTGTAAATCCTTCGGCGTCGCTTGGCCAGCAGTTGCCCTGTTTGCTGACGATTATCATCATTGGCCCGTCTTCGGGCAGAAGGTCAAATACCTGCCGGGCAATCTGTTCGTTGAGGACGCAGCTTGGTGAATACGATGAACCGAATGTATCCATATTCTGCCGACTCCTTTCAATGACATCCAATGATATCAGCAGGAACTTCGGCATTATTGGGCGGCAACTTATAAACGGGAATGCATCCGGACGATGCCAATATAGAAAAACAGCCCCGCCAATGGGCCATCCTGATTTTATAGGACGATAAATATGCTCTCCGGGATGGGTCAATAGGAGATGTTTGCCTTGAGCCAGGTCATCGGAAATCTCCTGCCTGGGCAATCGGTAACGTGTCCGCCGGGAACCGAGCCGTGGCCAAAGACCCGGCTTTTGGGAATGCGGTATCGCTGCTGCAGGAATCGAACCAGTTTCGCAAGGGACTCCATTTGTCGGCTGGTGGGCGCTGTGCTGTCGAAATTGCCGACTAAGCAGATTCCGATGCCTTCCTCGTTTGCCCAGTTGCCCGGCGTGCCTCCGCAGTGTGCGCCGGTGAGTTGTCCGCGCCAGCGGTACGTCGGCTCGACCTCGCCGTTGCCGCTGTCTGTGCCGTTGCCGATTACGAAATCATAACCGACGCCGTTCCAGCCATTGTTCTCCCGGTGCCATTTATCGATTATGGTCGCGTTGCCCTCATCGGTGGCGGAATGATGAATTATTATCGCAGACCACGCCCTTTCCGAACGCGAAGGCATCCAGCTATTTGGGACAAGACCCGTCGATGGCAGGGGGGCAATCGGCTTTGTTGGCAACGTCGTCTTTGGCGGCGCCTTGGTTTCGTAATCGTAAACTATTCGAGGCGGCTGCTCCTCAGGGGCGCAGCCGGCCAATCCTAAAATTGTCAAAAGCAACAATACTACTATTTTGCGCATATAGCTAAACCGCTCACACCTTTCTTTCAGGATTTGCAATTAGGATATTATCGGCTATGAGTTGCTTCCGGCTGCACTTTTTGACGGCTTGCGCTTTTCACGGTATCTTATCATTCGCACGCTGTTGCCCTGCTCGTTGTATTCTATCACGTCCATAAACGAACGCATCAGAAGCATTCCTCTGCCGGCGGGCTTGTAAAGATTGTCGCCGTATCGCGGGTCCGGAATCACCTCCGGGTCAAAACCAGACCCCTCGTCGGTCATACAAATCTCTATCTTGTCCGGCTCAATCGCGTAGTCAATCTTGACTGCCTTGTTTGGTTCCATTTTATTTCCGTGTTTGACCGCGTTGGTGAAGGCCTCTTCAAGGGCCAAATGAACGGCGAAGATGTCCTCCTCGCTATAGTTGCTTGCCTTCAAGCCCGGCTGGAGCTGACGAAATACATCAGCCACGGCGGAGGGAGTGCTTGAAACCACGACTGACCGACTAATCGGCATAAACTCAACACCTACGCATACGTATAAGACCACCCATAAAACTCCTGGCACTGTAACCAGCCGATATCGGGCGATCGCCTGCCTCTGCCATTACTGTTCCCCGGCTAAACTCGCCGCGGCTTCGGCCCGGTCAGGTAATATATCGAAAATTTTCGTCAGGCGTGTTATCTTGAAAATCTCATAAATTCTTGGACTTATGTTGCAGAGGCGAAGCTGGCCATTCTGTTCGTAAACTTTTTTGCTGACTCGAATCAGGAGTCCCAGGACAGCGGAAGAGAGAAACTTGACGGTTGAAAAATCGAGTATCAGGTTTATTTTTTCGGCCTGCCCGATTATCCCCATAAGCGATTCCTGAAGCTCGACGATATCGCGCTCCTCGAGAATTTTTTCGTCCGTGAAGGTGACTATCGTGGCCTTTTCGCCGTATTCAACGCTGACTCTTGGTTTTAATGACGCCATAACAAAATCTCCCTAAAAAACGCCAGTTCCCACCCAAAAACATAAGACGAACAGGCAAAGTAACAAATTTTGGGATGTATGGCAACGGTTTTTCGTTTTTTTTGGCGCCAATACGCCAATATACGAAGAACAGAAAAAAGACAGCGTAATTCTGAATCCGTGGAAAGTTAAAATATTTCTTTGAAAAACTCTTTCATTGCCTGCCAGGAGCGGATATCGGCTTGTTTGTTATAGGCGGCGCCTTTCGATGGGTCGCTGCCATTATCGGGGTTTGTAAAGCCGTGGACGGCACCGCTGTAGATTATCAATTGCCAGTCAACTTTCGTATTACGCATCTGGCTCCAGAAGGCGGTAACCTGTTCCTGCGGGACATAGGGGTCATCAGCGCCGTGGCAAACGAGGACTTTGGCCTTGATATTGTTCGCGTCAGCGGGGTTCGGCGTATCGAGATTGCCGTGAAAACTGATTACACCTTTCAAATCCGCGCCGCTGCGAGCCATTTCAAGCACAACGCCTCCGCCGAAACAATAACCGATTGCGGCGATTTTGTCGGGGTCAACAAAAGAGAATTTTTTTACCTGCTCAAGGCCTGCAAGGGCACGCCTTCGCATCAGTTGTCTGTCGCCACGGTAAATGGCCGCCTGTTTTGCCGCCTCATCCGTGTTGGCCGGCCTTATGCCTTTGCCGTAGATATCGATGGCGAACGCGACGTAGCCGAGGCCCGCCAACTGTTCGGCCCTGTTTTTAACATAGGGGCCGATACCTGTCCATTCGTGCGCGATTAAAACCGCGGGAAGTTTTCCTTTGAGGGCGTCATCGTAGGCAAGAAATCCTTCGAGGACGGTATTGCCGTCTTTGTATTCGACGGTTTGGGTTTTGATGGCGGCCCGGGCATAATTTGGCCAGATTACCGCCAGAGCCATTAACAGGATGTAAGGTAATACTTTCATTTCGATAGACCTCCTAAAAATAAACATTATTCATATCTCGCTATTTTAAGCCGCTTTCTTAAAAAAGTATATCCCCGCCGGCAGGGCAAGACAAGGGTTTTTTATCCATCTGCAGCGGGGGCGGAATTGAATATCCAATGTCCAATCCGCCACAGGTGGATAAAACCCGCCAAACTGCGCGGCGGGCAGGGGCCGAAAAAACCCGACAATTTTTTTCATAAAACCCTTGAGTTGGCGGAGATATTATGTAGAATTTTCAAATTCGATGTTTTTTTAGATAAAAGTTCTTGCGTTTTGTAATTCAGAATGGATAATGGCGAATACAGAATGCGGGATAGCTTTAGTTTCGACACACTTGAGATTCGCCTCCCGTAAGGGACGCCAAACGGCGTTCGGCGGGTAAATGTCCACACCCTTGGGCATTGAAACGGTTGACGTGCGTGTGGGCACGGTGAAAAGAAACAAGAAGTATAACGCAAATTTTATTTGAAGGAGAACGCAATGAAAATCAGTAGGTCAACGGGTTATGGGATACTGGCAGCCGGCTATATTGCCAAAAGTGAGAAGGGCGGAATTGTGCTTTCACAGACCATTTCCAAGGAATACAATATA
>Ga0187878_1002842_pt1 | contig 14912 bp, 15 predicted proteins | sample June2016WEW_17_1_FD_132979 | JGI IMG/M metagenome (GOLD analysis project Ga0187878, IMG submission 132979) | Peatland microbial communities from SPRUCE experiment site at the Marcell Experimental Forest, Minnesota, USA - June2016WEW_17_150 | ecosystem: Environmental > Terrestrial > Soil >...
CTCCAGATCGCTGACGGCGCGGACAAGATGGCTCGCACCAGCCACAAGATAGAGTTTCTCACCGGGTGCTACAATGAGATACCCAACTCCAGACTTTGCGAGATCATCGTCGCCAATATGCGCGAGATTGGCGCTCCCAAGCACGATGAGGCTGAGTTAAAGTTTGCTAAAGAGATGAACAAGAGCATCGATCCCATGCAGAAGAAGGAAGGGCTCCGAAAGTCGAAGCGCCCCGGCTGGGATAAGCTATTGGATGAGCTCTTCGACGAACGCATACTGGATGACTATCAGGCGGGGGAAATCGGAGCAGGAAGCACAGACGTGAGTGATGTGAGCTGGGTGACACCCACTAAGGAGTTCAGCACTGTCACCTGCATGCTTGGCACCCCTGGTCATAGTTGGCAGTTCACAGCCCAGGGTGGTATGAGTATAGGTCATAAGGGCCTAATCTTCGCCACTAAGATAATGGCCGGCGCGGGACTTGACTTGATGACGAAGCCGAAGCTCCTTAAAGATGTGAAAGCAGAGTTCAAGACGAGGCTCGCGGGAAGGAAATACAAGTCACCGATTCCACTCGACCTCAAGCCTCCTCTCAAACAATTCTAACAATTTCTTATAATTGATCCTTGACCCTGAACTGTTTCTTGTACAAGGCTCTAATATGATCAAGACTTTCTGCGTCTTGGGGTCCCTTGTCATCTCTTATTCGAGTTATGCGAGCGAACCTGAGGGCAAAGCCGCTCTTATAGTGGGGGCTGCGCTGGACCTCGTTGAAAGCGACTTCGACGACGACTTCAGGGCGGACTGAGACGGTGTAATCCGTCTCACTTACCTTGATGGCTTGGAGGCGCTTCGTCATCCAGCGGAACTCATCATCCGTGAGTCCCTTGAAGGTCTTGCCGACAACCTTCCACTCATTGTCGTCCTTTGCGGCGAGGTGATAGTTACTAAGCCACCCTCTCCTCCTGTCAGAACCCCAGTCCGCAGCTATGATGGCGAGGTCTACGGTCTCCGCGGGTTTGAGTTTAAGCCAGTCCTTCCCGCGTGCTCCTGGGTTGTAGTGGCTGTCGAGGCGCTTCGCCATTAGGCCCTCGTGTCCCGCTTTCATCGCGGCATTGAGAAAGGCTTTGGCCTCCACCGGACTGTTCGTCACCGTCCTTTCAGTGAGGAGTTCCCCTGAGGTGATCTTACTCAATATCTTCCAACGCGTCTCATATGGCTCATCAATGAGAAGGGTGCCATCTAGGTATAGAACATCAAAGAGGTGGAGTTTGAGTGGAATCTGCTCTATTGCCTTCTCGACGTCTTGGACGCGTGTGAATCGACGCATGAGGTCCTGAAATGGGAGTGGCTTCCCAGTTGGGCCGATGGCGGTAATCTCACCTTCCACAATAATCCCAACTTTGGGAAGGAACCTTTTGACGATGTTGACTACATCAGGAACACTCTCTGTGACGTCACTGAGTCGCCTGCTATAGATCTTAACTTCGTCGCCGAGGCGGTGTATCTGAACTCGGGCGCCATCGAACTTGTACTCGAAGACCGTCCTTCCGCCGTGCTCCTCTATGGCCTCCTCCGGATTGTCGACAGTCTCCGCGAGCATAGGTTTGAGTGGCACAAAGAGCTCGGGTTTTATGCCCTCGAGACCCTTCTCCCCCTGAGTTACTGCGACGAGAGCGACCTCCCCAAGGTTTCCCGTCAACATAAGGGCTCGCCTCACAAGGCTTAGAGGTGCCCCCGAAGACTCTGCGAGGGCATCTAGCATGACACCTTCGTTGACACCGATCCGCATCTCGCCGAAGATGATCTTAACGAACACCTCGACCTCTTCCTGACTCGCGTCGCTAATTAGCCCTGAGAGGAGCCGCTCTTTTAGCTTCCTCGACTGGGAACCTTTAGTATGGGCTATCTCACTGAGGGACTCGTGGACTCGGCGTATACTAAGACTATTCTTTAGAAGAGTCGTCTGCTTCGCTTTCTCAAGGACGCGCTTCATAGTACTCCAGCCGACTTCAAGGTTTCGTGGGTCGAACTCTGGGAAAATTTGACCGACGACGAGTAGAACAGCGGGAGCTACTTCGTCCGGGGAAAGGTGCTGTAGGAACTCAGCTATGAGGTGGCTTTTTTCGGTGCGCTTCGTCGTAGCTTCGAGAGCAAGGCAGAGCTCAGCGAGCCGCGAGAATGGAGTCTCCAGGTCATTTCCCCCCGAACCAGTTGCTAAGGCGCTTCTGTCCACGCGCACTCCTCATCCTACTGATCAAAATCTCCACTCTTTCCCTGCTGAAGCTCCGCTCGTCGCAGAGGAACTTGATGAGTTTCTCCTCTTGGAGTGGTTTCTCCTCGAGGCTGTATTTGTCAGTGGTGGGTGGGTTTAGGTAGAGTTCTCTTATCACATCGGCATCGGGGGTGATGCTTTCGCGGATCTCGGGTGGGAGGTCCTCTATACATCCATGTTTTCTGAGAAGTTTCAGCGCCATCTTGGGGCCTATGCCCTTGATGCCCTTGTTGAAGTCGGTTCCTATGAGGATTCCGAGGTCGATGAGCTGGGTCCGCGTGAGCTGAAGGGCGTCTAGAAGTGACTCGAGCTCTATGATCTCGGGCAGGAGCTTGCGGGCGTGCCCCTTGCTCGGGAGCCATTCTTCTCCCTGGATGGTTATGTAACGGACAAGTCGGGGGGTTCCGAATAGGAGGCTGTCGTAGTCTTGGCTGTTTGAGGCCCAGACGTCTCCCCTCATCGCCATATACGCGGCCTGGGCCTCTCCCTCGCTCGGGGCCTGTATCCAAGGTATCCCGAGGATGTCGAGGAGACTCTTCGCGTCAGCTATCCTCTCTTCTGTGAGGCGCCCCGTCATAACGGCCTTACTCATCGCAGTCTTGTAGTCCCCCGCAGTGACAGCCTCATGATATTCTTCCTCAAATCTATCCCTGATCTCGCGGCGCTTCTCTACCTCCGCTCTCTTGAGCTGGGGTGGCGTACCGTCGAAGACGAATGCTAGACTCATCCCGTAATCTGCAATTAGACGGGTCGTTCGGAAGGCAAGTCCTACGAGGTGACTGGTTGTCCTTCCCTTGTCATCGGTCAGTGGCTGCCCGTCCCTCCCCCTAATAAGGGCTAGGAACTGATGGAGGACGACGAAGCCATCTACGGCGAAGCTCCTCCCCCTCAGGTCGTTGAGGGTCACAACCTTTTTCTCGATTATCGGGGTGAGGTAGACGCCCAAACTGACCGATTAAGATTTAGACGGAGGCGGTTAAAGGCATTACCACGCGCTACATACCTACCTTGACGATAGAGGCTACCATAGAGAAGCAATTAATCGCTAGCGCTGAGATTGTCAATCTAGTTTCAAGTCTCTACCTTATACTATTTATTTGGTGGCGTCGGAGTAGAATGCATGTCCGACGAGGCCGATGTAGTCTTTTTCCGCATCCCCCTTTGTGGTAAATGTAAACAGGTTGCCACGAACTTAGCTGATGTGGAAAAACTTCACCCCGAAATAAGGGTCAATGTTTACACACTTCCCGACCACATCAACTTAGCCTGGAGGTATGGCCTCCTCACAGTACCTGCCCTTATTATACGAGGTAGCCATTCAGGGGCATAATCTCCACTAAAGAGATGCTCGCCGCCCTCGGCCCCCAGATTTAATATGCGCGCTATGGGTGTTAAATTGCTTAAGGCCTCATTTCTGAGGCTACGCTACGAGTCTTTGGAGTCTTCCCTCGAGCATCTTCTTTGGCAGTGCTCCAAGAGTCTTGTCAGCGAGTTTCCCATCCCTGAAGTAGAGAATGGTAGGTATACTCATAATGCCGAACTTCATCGGGACCTTCCGGTTCTCGTCGACGTTTAGCTTCCCGAATGTAATATTGGTGTATTCACCTGCGAGTTGCTCGACTATAGGGCTGAGCATATTGCAGGGGCCACACCATGCTGCCCAGCAGTCTATGACTGCGAGTTTGTTCTTCGCTATGAACTCCTCGAAGGAGTCATCGGTTACTGGGACGGTCTTATTTTCCGCCATTCTTCTTCGTTTAAACTTAGTTTGCCACGGATATAAAGATATTTTAAGATGTTCAACATCATTGAACATGATGTCTCTAAGGGAGCTTCAGAGCCTGATAAACGCGCCCAGCCTCGGAGCGGATGATCTCATGAGGTGTACTCTTGGTGTGAAGACCGTGGAGGTTGAAGCATACTGCGCTCTCTCAGGGCTTGGCAAGGCCACCGTTCAGGAGGTAGTCGAGAGGTTGGATAAGAGCCGCCCCACGACCCAGAGGCTGCTTCAGTCATTAGTGGAGAAGGGACTTGCCACGCGTAACGAGGAGCTCATTGGGCTTGGCGGGTATAAGTATGTCTACTATGCTGTTCCCCCAGAGAGGTTGAAGGCTTCGATTAGGGAGATGCTGGATAGGTGGTATAGGAAAATGGTGGAAGAACTCGATGATCTGCCATCGAAGATCGAGGAGTTGGGGTGCCCCCGCAGGTTTAGCAGGTGACTAGGTACCTGTCGATCTCCCATGGAGTGATGCGAGGGCGGCTGGACGCCCAGTCCGTGCCAACATATTTGAGATAGGCATCATACTCGGTTCTCTTTGCCTTTACCAACGTCTTACTGATGTATTCTCCGAGGGCATCAGTAAGCACTTTATCCTTCTCGAAGACATCGATGGCTTCGCCAAGGTGCTCAGGGAGCATCTCTAAGTCCTTCGCTTGGTAGACGTTGTCGTCGAATATCTCAGGTGGATCCGCTTTCCTCTTGACACCATCGAGACCGGATTTGAGCATCGCGGTTGTGGCGAGGTAGGGGTTACAGCTAGGGTCGGGGTGTCTATACTCTATGCGGCTTACCTTGGCTTTATCCCCGGGGTAGAGAGGAACACGTACTATGGCGGACCTGTTGCCCAGACCCCAAGCAATGTAGACGGGGGCTTCATAGTGTGGGACGAGCCTTTTGTAGCTGTTTACAATTGGGGCGACTACCATGCTCATAGCACGAGCGTGACTGAGTATACCAGCGACATACTGAAATGCTAACTTGCTCAGGCCAGTCTCGCTATCCCTATCACCGAATAGATTTCTCCCGGTCTTTAGATCGAACATGCTTTGGTGATAGTGACTGCCACTCCCATTCATCCCCCAAAAGGGTTTCGGCATGAATGTGGCGGAAGCCCCTTTCTTCTCAGCGATGGTCTTGACAACGAGCTTGTATAGGACAGCATTATCCGCTGTCTTGAGGGCATCGGCGAAACGGAAGTTTATCTCTTGTTGACCCTGCCCAACCTCATGGTGGATCTTGTCTAGTTGGAAGCCAGCAGCCTCGAGATTCATCATGGTATCGAGTTTGAGGTCCTCAGTGGGGTCCATTGGCGGGATGTAGAAGTAGCCCCCCGCTCCATATGGGGTGACATTCCCGTTACTTCGGTTGATGTAGAAATATTCCAACTCCGGGCCTGTGTTCAACCCCATTCCCTTCCCTTCGAGTTCATCTAGAGTGGATTTAAGGCGGCCTCGGCTGTCCCCGTCGAATGGGGAGCCATCAGGGTTACTGAGGTAGGTAAACATGAGGGCGACGCCAGGAGTTTCCCACATGGGAATCAGAAAGGTGCTCGGGTCAGGGTGGGCTGTGAGGTCGCTATGCTCTATATTGACTAATCCCATGCTTGAACCATCGAAGCCAATACCTTCTCTTAGAGTAATTGGTAACTGGTACTCTGGGATGAGCATTGCACGAGGCATGCCATTCAAATCCACGATAACTAGACGAACGTAACGAATATCGTGTTTCTTCACCTCTTCCATGATTGAGTCAACACTATCCGGATGGGTCAACGCTGGCTTGGTCATTATGAACCGGATACAGCTGAGCTATAATATATCCTTTATCCAATTTTTCCTATACATTTGTATAGTAAAAAGGTTCTACCTTTTCTATTGCTTGGATAGACTTGTGAGAAGAGCGCCTATTAAGATCGCGGCTCCACCGAGGATTGTAAGAGGCAGGGGGATGACGCCAAAGAGGACGAATGAGCCCACGAAGGCTGCAACGGGTTCTAGATAAAGCCAAGTTGTCGCTTTTACGGCCTCCGTCTTGCTTAGAGCATAATTCCATAGGAAGTAGCCAACGCTGCTGCAAATTATAGCTAGATATAATATGCTCCACCATTGGCTCGATGACAATGCGTAGATAGTCCCCCAATCTGCCGTGAGGCTCATGGGAAGCAGGAAGAGCATCCCAAAGAGTGTAGTATACGCCGTGACCATCAGGGGCTTACCAATTCTCTTCATCAGCCTACGACTTAGGGTTGAATAAAGGCTCCAGCAGACGGCGTTACCTAAAAGACAGAGGACACCGATGAAGAATAGCCAGTCTACGTTGCTGACGAGGAGCTTAGGAAGGGCGATGAGGATGACCCCAGTTAGACCAAGTATGACACCGAAACCCCTTTTGAGGTTGAAACGCTCCTTCAGAAGGACCGCACCTGCCAGACCTGTGAGTAAGGGAATAAGACCTGTAACTAGGACTGCGGAGACGCCAGCCCCCGCGAATTGTACACCTGTATATTGAAGCCAGAAGTAGATGCTTATACTTAGGAATCCGAATGCAGCTAGCTCCTTAAGATCCGAAGTCGTGGGCTTGTTTCCCCTAATGTATTCCCAAATGATTATTGGCGAGTAGATCGCTGCCGCAATGAGAAACCTTACAGTAGCTAGTATAACCGGCGGTAGCGTCGTCAAGACGAAGCTTGCTGCAACAAAGCTTAGACCCCAGATGATCGCGACTATAACCGCGGCTGCAGTTCCATACTCCCTTTCACTAGACATTAAACATAACCTCTGCCTTTAATGAAAACCGCTTCTATCATCTACATATATTAATTTTATCATAAATTTCATATACAGGTGTATACTTTTACAGCACAAAGCGGAAAATGGAGGGTTTGTCGATGTTCATGCTTGATGAGATAGATCGGAAGGTTCTGGGTGAGCTACTGAAGGATTCGAAGAGGAGTCACAGGGAGCTTGCGAAGGCGATCGGGGTAAGTACCGCGACGGTGATCAACCATATAACTCGCCTCGAATCGGCAGGAGTGGTGAAAGACTACACGATAATGGTGGACTGGGAGAGGCTCGGATACGAGCTCACTGTTATCATAGAAATTACTGTGGCACGGGGGAAGCTAATTGAAGTCCAAAAAGTCATCAGTAAGCTACCATACGTCTGCGGTGTCTATGATATCACCGGGGAAATAGATAGCATGGTCATAGCTAAGTTCAAGAATAGGCAGGAACTTAGCGAGTTCCCTAAGGCCCTCCTGAGCATGCCGGATATTGAGAGGACGAACACGCACGTCGTCCTCAACACGGTAAAGGAGGACTTTAGAATGCTTGAGAACCTAAGGTAGCCTAAATTCCCCTTTATTATTACTTTAAGATCGTCGTCCCTGAGGAGAGTCTCTACTGTCCTTGGTGTTAATGCACATAGATGAGCTCAGATTTATTCAACTACTTCTTCTTCGCTTTGGTCTTAACCCGCTCTAAATAGTCCTCCCTTGGGGGTGCGAAGCATTCTATGAGTATAGCAGGTTTGTCGCCAGTTGCATCGAAGTTGTGGCTGACGCCACTGGGAGCAAGGAATGCGCACTGTGCCTTGATGTGGATCTTCTCATCGCCAATATAGAGGTCGCCTTCTCCCTCTTGGAGGTAGCCTATCTGCTCGTGAGGGTGGCTGTGAGCAGGTGTCGGGAGCCCTGGTTCTATTGTATTTATCATCATCATGCACTTATCTCCCGATATTAGTATCTCGCCGTGGCGCCCCTTCACAGTTTCGAGCTTTGACGCGTCCTTCCGCTTAACAATCTTCGCCATTATTGATCAGGATACACTGAACGACGACCCGTTTAAGATCTACTAAGGAACAGACGACAACACAATTTTTACTACATTAAAATAAATCATTAGGTCAGAAGGTTATTAATAACGGCTTCCGACCGATTGTCATGATCTAGATGTCTCTTAAAGTGGGCCGACTCTATGGTGTTGACATCCGCCTCCACTACTCTTGGTTCATAATCTTCGGGCTTCTCGCGTGGTCCCTTGCGTGGGGATATCTCCCCAACGGTTACCCTGGGCAGAGTGACATCTTTTACTGGGGTGTCGGTGCGGTCTCTGCGGCAATACTCTTCATATCCGTTCTAATCCATGAAATAGCACACTCTGTTGTGGCGCAGAGGTTCAAGATCAAAGTAAATAGCATCACCCTCTATTTCCTTGGCGGAGTCTCGGAAACAGCAGAGGAAGCTCACACCCCGGAGGCGGAGTTGCGAATGGCGGCCGCTGGTCCGTTAACAAGCATTGCCCTCGGCATAATATTCTATGGTGTCTACCTAATCGGTGGCTTTCTACCTCTCGCGGTGCTAGCGGTCCTCCAATATGCAGGGTACATCAACTTCGTTCTCGCCGCATTCAACTTGATCCCAGCCTTCCCAATGGATGGAGGCAGGGTTCTGCGGGGCATCGTCTGGGGGAGAAATAAAAACATACTAAAGTCAACACGCATCGTCACAACCATCTCGCGCGCAATAAGCTATGCCTTCATTGGCATTGGCTTTCTTGACACTATCTTCTACGGCGACTTCAACGGTATTTGGCTTCTATTCATTGGTCTTTTCGTATCTAGTAGTGCCCAGGCGAGCATGAACGAGACCCGTGTTTCACAGGCGTTAACAGGGGTTACCGTCGGCGATATAATGACTAAGGATGTTAAGACTGTCGAGCCGGACTACAGCCTCCAACAGGTGCAAGACTATGCCCTGACTCCTACAAAGCACCACGGTTTCCCCGTTGTTAAAAATGGGGAGTTACTTGGCCTCGTCACTGATGAGGATGTGAGGAGGATCAACCCGGAGTACTGGGACGAGAGACGTGTGGACCAGGTGATGAAGGGTATTAAGAACCTTGTCACTGCGAGTCCCGAGGATGCAGCTGTTGACGCTCTAATCAAGATGTCGAAAGCGGGTGTGGGGCGCCTTCCTGTCGTTGAAGGAGGAAAGCTTGTAGGCATAGTGACCCGTAGCGACTTCGGGCGAGTCATACAGGAGCGCTTAAAGTTCCGTAGCTAGTCGAGCTTATCAGAGATTGTGAGCTCCCTCTCTTTCAGGAAGCTCACAAGCTCGGTGAGTGTCGGGACATTTCTCCCCGCTCCCCTCTTCCCCACCTTCACAGCCCCAACAGCGTTCGCCAAGGTAGCAGTGTCCTGTTCATTCCACCCTCTTAGGGTACCGTAAATGATTGCGGCGTCGAAGGAGTCACCTGCCCCTGTAGTGTCAATGACCTTGACCTTGAAACCAGGATAGTCCATGGTTCCCAATGGGGTTTGGAAAGAGCAGCCATCTGCCCCACGTTTGAGAATAACTCTTCTGGCGCCTAACTCAAGTAAACTATTCAGCTCGTTCTTAATTCCGAGCGTTGATGCGATGAGGCGCATCTCCCTATAGTTTAGGATTAGGGTGTGGGTCGACTCGACTGCCTCACGGAGGAGATTGGGTTGGATCGCGTCGACGACGGGGCTGGGATCGAAGAAGAGGGGTATACCCGCTCGCGTTGCTGTCCTCATCGCCTTGGTGACTGTGAATGCAATCGGGTTCTCTGCAAGGGGATAGCCCGATATGAAAAGTGAGCGTGCCTCCAAGACATAGCCCTCATCGAATTCATCGGGGCTGTAAGTCCTACTTACGCCCTCGAGTCCGACGTAGGCGTGTTTTCCTCTGCTGGTCAGGATAACTATGCAGCCGGATGTCCTGCCTCTTTCCATGACCAGGAGTCTCGACGTGTCGATACCCTCTGCCTCGAGACCTGCCCTGTAGAAGACTCCGAGGTCGTCATCTCCAATGCAGTCAGCAACGCCAACACGGAGACCGAGGCGACTCGCAGCTATGAGGTAGTTGCTCGAGCCACCCATATGCCTCACCATGCCCGTGCTGTGGAGACTATCTTCATTCCCTCTGAGAAACCTTGGGAGGGGGACGACAACGTCGACGACAGAGTCGCCTACGCTACGACATCGAGGGTCATTTGTATATCCTCGCATATTCCATCAAGAGCTTCGACTTCTCCCGTAGGTCGAGGGTGTTAACCCTCTCAACAGTGTCGAGGATGGGCTTGGGAAAGGCGTCAACTCCAGTGTAAGCGCCGGATATGCCTCCGGCAATGGCTCCTATTGTGTCTGTGTCGCCACCCATGTTGGCTGTTAGTATGATGGTGGCTATGGGGTCGCCATTCGCAGCGGCGAAGAGGCCAATTGCGGTGGGAATCGAGGCAGAGCTTGAGATGTCGGCGCCAATTCGGTCATAGAGCGCTTCAGAGGCAACTTCTGGCGTCCGCCCCTTAACAAGTCTCACAGCCATGGCTATTCTCTTCTCAATAGATGGGAAGGCGAGTTGTGTACCCCGCAACTCACCCATCCTGGCGGCTCGTCTCGCGGCATTCACGACTGAGTTTATGGTAGAATCGGTTCTGAGCGCTTCTGAGACAGCGGCGGCCACCGCACTGGAGGCAGCAAGTGCTACGCTAGTGTAGTGGGTGGGCATACACGTCTCTTCTACATCGTCTATGAGCTTCATCATGGGGCGAGCCACATTGATTATGCCTATAGGCGCTATCTTCATGGCCCCGCCATTAGTAGTGCCAGCCTTACCCGTGTCTGATGGGTCATGGCCCGCCATGAGCATTTGTACAGCGTGGATAGTGCTTGGACCGAATATCCGTGTCTCGAGTAGGTTGTTCTCCCTCACCCACTTCACGATCCTGTCCGCCATGCCGTAGTGGCTCACTTTGCTGTCCCTGAGTATCATGTCGACTACTGCCATTGTGAGCTGGGTGTCGTCAGTGATTGAGCCGATGGGTAGTTTGCCATGGAGGGGGTGGTCGGGATTGGGAGCTATGAGCTGAGTTACGTATCCGTAGCGGCGTTTGACCTCCATGGGGGTCCAGCTCGCCATTGGCATCCCGAAGGCGTCACCCACGGCGACTCCGGCAAGGCATCCATGTATCCTATTGAGGAGACGGTCGTCGAAATCGACTCTCTTTTTTGGCATGGATGTGTACCAGTAAGTTAGAAACAGCGCCCCAGAGGATAAGACGGTTTCCGGGGCTACTTCCCCTTGCGGAGCATCCTACCAGGTAGCTTTCCCGTGTGTTTCGTCTTATCTATAGTGAATACTCCATTGCAGATGACATAAGGGATGCCTGTAGGGAACTTATGAGGGTTCGTGAAAGTCGCTTCATCCCTTACGGTCTCTGGGTCGAAGACGACGATATCGGCTTTGTATCCTTCGCGTAGTAGGCCCCTGTTTTTAAGGCCGAGGCGTTGTGCGGGAGCGCTCGTCATCTTTCTGACCGCCTCCTCCATGCAAATGACCTTCTCCTCCCGAGCATACTTGCCGAGTACTCGTGGGAATGTACCGTAGTATCGAGGATGAGGTTTCCCCAAGCCGAGGATGCCATTTGGGCTTATAGCCGAGCCGTCGCTCCCAACCATCCCAATGGGACTCCTCATCACATACTTCACATCTTCCTCAGTCATTCCAAACATGACGGTTGGTACAACTGTGTTCTCCGCAAGTAGTAGATCACAGGCGGCGTCGTGTGGCTTCTTTCCCTGCTCCTTCGCGATTTCCGTGATGGTCTTCCCGTTGTACTGTGGGTTGTTTTTCGCGAAGACTACAAGGACACCATCCCAGTCACGCTCTAGGCGTTGTTCCCTCGCCATGCGTTTGCGTAGCTCGGGGTCGCGTAGGCGTTCCATCATCTTCTCGGGGCCGCCTTCGTGGGCCCAGTGAGGGAGGATGGCAGCAAGGCCGGTGCTTGATGCGATGTAGGGGTACTGGTCGAAGGCTACATCAACTCCTCGAGCGCGTGCCTCTTCGACGAGGTTGAGGCTTTGCTTAACCATGCCCCACGCCTTCTTACCGCTCGCCTTGAAATGGGCAATCTGAACCGGAAGACCCGCCTTCTCCCCTATTTCTATCGCCTCTCTCACAGCGGGTATGAGTGAGTCGCTTTCCTCCCCCCTTATGTGACTCGCGTAAAGCCCCCCATACCTCGCAGAGACCTTTGCGAGCTCGATGATTTCCAGCGTCTTCCCATAGACACTTGGGGGGTAGATCAGGCCGGTGCTCATGCCATATGCGCCATCCTTCATGGCATTATCAACAAGCTTCTTCATCTTCCTCAGCTCCACATCGGTGGGTTCTCTCTCCGCGTAGCCTAAGATATTCTGGCGTATAGTGCCGTGACCTACCCATGTCGCAACGTTGAAGCTGACGCCCTGCTGGTCGACGCGATCCATATAGTCACCCATAGTAAACCAGTCGAACTCGAAGTCTTCTGACACACCTCCTCGTCCGTACTTTTCCCTGTAACTTTTAACCAACTTGTTCATTGGCGCGGCAGAAGTTCCACAGTTACCCACAACCTCAACAGTGATTCCCTGATAAACTTTCGACTCAACGCGTGGGTCAACGAGGAGGGGAATGTCGCTGTGGCTGTGTATGTCCATAAAGCCTGGAGCGACGATGTGCCCCCTAACATCCACTTTCCTTACCGCATGAGCACCCTTCAAATCGCCGATGACTTCAATCTTGTCCCCAACGACACCGACGTCGGCCCTGAACCATGTGTTCCCTGAGCCATCGACGACGTGCCCGCCCTCAAACAGGATGTCGAACCGCAAAACCAGTCACTAGATACGAGATAAGTTAAAGACGATAAAGAGTTTAGCATGGGTCATTAAAAATAGGGATATGCTGGTTTTAATCACGCGTCTTGGCGAGCCTCTCCGCCAGTTTAGCCATCGCCTCACCGATCTCCCTCGCCTTATCCATTCCCTCCTGATCCTTCAGGACATCCCCTGGCTCACTCGCAACGGCATTTGGAAAGCTAGCTATCCCCGGTACAATCATCCTTTGGGCGAGTATGAAGATCAACATCTGACACCACGTCGTGGCAAGGCCAGTCCTGTAAGCTACAGACATCGCCCCGCCAACCTTCCCAGTGAACGCTGACCTTCCAGTGGCCCTATTATTGAAGAAACCCGCCCTATCAATAAGCGCCTTCATCTGCGGGGTAACTGACTCGAAGTAGCTGGGGCTCGCGAATAGGATCGCGTCGGCGGTAGCCATCTTGTCGAAGACCTCGGCGAAATCGTCGTTCGTTTTACATCTCTTCGTTTTAGCGCAGGAGGCGCAACCGTCGCAAGGACCAACAATCTTCTCACTGAGAAGGATCATTTCGGTCTCCACTCCTACCTTGCTCACAGACTCTAATGCGGTCCTCACAAGAATCTCGGTGTTCCCTCCCCTACGCGGACTACCCACTATACCTAGAATTTTGACCATGCTGAACAAATTGATGGCTTTGTTACTTATCAGATGAATGGCTGTCTTTAGGGTACCTTAAATAGAGATAACATGTAGAAAACAATGTGCTTAGCTGGTTTGACCTACTAGAGCTTCTCCTTAAGGAGCCTGCCCAGAGCCTGTATCCCCGTGACTATGTCCTCCTCAGAAGGTAGACTGTAGTTTAGGCGCAAGTAGTTATGAACAGGTTTACTGAAGAATAAGCTCCCTGGGACGAAGGCGATACCATTCTTTACTGATTCCATGAGGAGGGAGTCGGTGTCGAAGCCCCTAGGGAGTTTGACCCAGAGGAAGAGACCGCCCTTTGGCTCCTCCCACTTCGCCTTCTTTGGGAAGCTCGTCTCCATCGCCTCGAGCATAACATCCCTCTTCTTCCTGTAGACCCTCGTCACCTTTGGTATCTGCCGCGCCACGTCTCCGCGCCTGAAGAGCTCCGCGGCAGCGTATTGGCTGAGGCCGTCGTTGCAGATGCTGGTATTGTTCTTCGCCTCTATCATGTGGTCAGTGAATTCTGGGTTCGCCGTAATCCAGCCGATCCTCATACCGGGGGAGACCATTTTGCTGAATGTGCTCGTGTACATGACACGACCCGATTTGTCTAGGCCAGCTAGTGGTGTGGGCATCGGCCCTTCGAAGCTGATATAGCCATAGGGGTTATCCTCGAAGATTATGAAATCGTACTTATCCGCTAGCTCAAGCACACGCTGCCTCCTCTCCAGAGTCATGAGGCTGCTGTCAGGGTTTTGGAAGCTGGGGATTATGTATAACATCTTCGCCTTCTTCCCAGTTGCCTTGATCTTTTTCAACTTCTCCTCAAGAATATGCGTATCCATGCCCTCGAAGTCGATGGGGATATCAACAAACTTTGGGTATTGTGTCCTGAAGGCTGATAGAGCCTGAAGGTAGGTAGGAGCGCCAACCAGGATCATATCACCTTTGTCAATAAAGACCCTGCTGACGAGGTCGATTGCCTCCTGACTCCCAGTTGTTACAATTATCTCTTTCGTGGGGTCAGTCTTGATCTTGTGCCCCGCCATGAATGTGGATAATTCCTTCAGAAGGGAGGGCATCCCAGCAGTCTCCCCGTACTGAAGCATCTCAGCCCATGCCTGTGGAGAAGCTTCCTCGAATATCCTCTTCACCTCAGCTGATGGGAGGCTCGGTACATCGTAGCTGCCACCCGTGAACCTGATCAGTTTCGTCCCAGGCTTGGGTAGGATTATCGAGTTCATGATGCTAGACTCGAAGGTCACGCCCAGTTTAGAGTAGAACTTCTTAGAGTCAAACAAGGCTATCGAAGACGCTTACCCTGCCTCTCTATTTACATTTATGCCTCGCCTAACCTGCTTTGAAGGCCTGTAGGAATAATTATTGAGGATTCGTAGTAACCTCTGATTTTAATCGTTCACCCAACAAAGCCAACAATCGAAGCGTATAAACAGACCAACAACACCCCCAAGAACCCAAAAACCAAACCTAACCAACCAAAAACAGAC
>Ga0187878_1002852_pt1 | contig 14881 bp, 10 predicted proteins | sample June2016WEW_17_1_FD_132979 | JGI IMG/M metagenome (GOLD analysis project Ga0187878, IMG submission 132979) | Peatland microbial communities from SPRUCE experiment site at the Marcell Experimental Forest, Minnesota, USA - June2016WEW_17_150 | ecosystem: Environmental > Terrestrial > Soil >...
GCGATGAGCCAAAGACAGGACAACCTGATCGTGGTGCTGGACATCGGCAGCGCGTGGACCCGCGTGGTGGCGGCGGACGTGAACGAAGGCTCGCTGCGCTATCGCGGGCACGGCGTGGTGGAGTCTGCCGGGATGCGCAAGGGGCTCATCAGCGAACTTGCCCCGGCTGCCAGGGCGGTGAAAGCGGCCAACGAGCGGGCCGAGCGGGTGGCGGAGGCCAACATCGACGAGTGCGTGGTGGGCGTAGGCGGTCCGCATATTCGCGGGCTCAATACCAGAGGCGGGTTCGATCTGGGCAATCGCAAGCGCGAGATCTACAGCGAGGACGTGCGCACCGCCGTGGAGCGGGCGCGGGTCTTCGAGCGGCCTCCGGATCGCGAGATCCTGCATCTGCTGCGCCGCCAATTCATCGTCGACGGCCAGCCGGGCATCTTCGACCCCCTGGGCATGGAGGGCGTGCGGCTTGATTTGGACCTGCACATCGCCACCTGTTCCGGCAGCGCTCTGCAAAGCACGGTCACCTGCGCCAACCGGGCGGGGCTTGAAGTCACCGAGGCGGTGCTGGAGTCGATTGCCGCCGCCGAGGCCACGCTTTTGGCCGACGAGCGGGAGCTGGGCGTGTGCCTGCTGAACATCGGCGCCCACTCCAGCGACCTGGTGGTTTTTTTCGAGGGCTCCGTGGCCCATACTGGGTCGGTGCCGATTGGCGGGACGCACTTTACCAACGACCTGGCGGCAGTGCTGCAGATGCCGGTGGCCCAGGCCGAGGAACTGAAGTGCCGGTACGGCAACGCCGTGGTAACAGCCGTGCCCCAGGATGCGGCCATTGAGATTGCCAACCCCCAGTCGGGCGCCGCGGCGACCCTGCCGTTGCGCATGATTGCGGAGATCCTGGAGCCTCGGGCGCGCGAGCTTCTTTACTATGTGAAGGAGAGCCTGCGCCAGGGCGGCGTGGAACGGGAGGGCGGCGTGGAGAAGGCGCTGGGCGCCGGTTGCGTGCTCACCGGCGGCGGGGCCATGCTGCCCGGCATGCTGGACGTAACCGAGAGCCAGTTGCGGGTGAAAGCGCGGACGGGAATGCCGGTGCGTCTACCCCATATGCCCGGCGAACTGGCCCATCCCGGCTTTTCCACGGCCATCGGCATGCTCTTGTATGCCCACCGCACGCGGGGGACCCGCCCGGCGGAAAACAACAGTTTGCGCTCGAAACTGCGCGCCATCTTTGCAGCCAGTTACTGACCGTCAGGAGGTCCAGGAGCCAATGAATCCCGAGAAAAATGAAGCCGGTGAAATGCGCATTCAATATCACGAGCAACCTGTGCGCGGAGCCAGCATCAAGGTGATCGGCGTAGGCGGCGGGGGCGGCAACGCCGTGAACCGCATGATCCAGGCCCACATGGAGGGCGTGGAGTTCATCGCCGCCAACACCGATGTGCAGGCGCTCAAGCTCTCTCAGGCTCCGATCAAGCTCCAGCTGGGCGTCCGGCTCACCTCCGGCCTGGGCGCGGGCTCCAACCCCGACATTGGCCGCAGCGCCGCCCTGGAGGACTCGGAGAAGATCATCGAGGCGCTGGAAGGCGCGGACATGGTCTTCATCACCGCGGGCCTGGGCGGCGGCACGGGCACCGGCGCCGCTCCGGTGATTGCCTCGCTGGCCAGCGAGATGGGCATCCTGACCGTGGCCGTGGTTACCCGGCCCTTCGCCTTCGAAGGCAAGCGCCGTCTGCAGCAGGCCGAACGCGGCCTGAAGGAGCTGCTCGAGAGCGTGGACACCATGATCGTGATTCCCAACGAGAAGCTGCTGGCGGTGGCCAAGGACGCCGGCTTCTTCGAGAGCTTCCTCATCGCCGACGATGTGCTCCGCCAAGGCGTGCAGGGCATCAGCGACATTATCACCATCCCCGGCATCATCAACCGCGACTTTGCCGACGTGAAGACCACCATGGCCGGCATGGGCTACGCGGTGATGGGCATGGCGATCGGCACCGGCCCCAATCGCGCCATTGAAGCGGCCCAGGCGGCCATGGGTTCGCCGCTGCTGGAGGCCGGAGCCATCGACGGCGCGCGCGGCATCCTCATCAACATCACCGGCTCCAGTTCGCTCAAGCTCTCCGAGGTCAACCAGGCTTCGTCGCTGATCCAGTCCGCCGCGCACGAAGACGCCAACATCATCTTCGGCGCGGTGCAGGACGAGAAGATGGGCGACGAGGTCAAGATCACCGTCATCGCCACGGGTTTCCGCGAGCAGATGCCGGAACGGCGCGCGCGCATGTTGAACGTGGAAGAAGCGCCGGTGGTTTCGGTGCCTGTTGTAGCGCCCGACAACTGGTTCGAGGAGCCCGCCGCCGCAGCCCCCGCCCCCGCCCCGGCTCGCTTTCTGAGCCAGGACGAGGAAGAGGAAGAAAAGACGGTTGATGCGGATGCCGCGTTCTTTTTCTCGTCCTCGACCCCCGCTGTGGCCACCACCGTCAGCGTTGATGACCAGCCCGCCAGGACAGACGTGGAGGCTGCCACGGAGCTTGAGCCGGAGCCGGCAGCCGAGCCGGCCAGGCCGCATTTCGCCGAGATGCAGGAAGAGCCGGCCAACACCCCGCTGCCCAGGGACTATGCTTCGGAGTTCGGCAGCGGAACGAGCGATCCGGTTGCGGTCGAGGAGAACGGCGCCCAACCGGCTGCGGCGCTCTTCTCAGAGCCCGACGAAGAGGCGCAGCGGGACCTGGACACTCCGACGTTCATGCGCAGGTTGCGGTTCTAGGAGGCATGACACTTTAGAGCCATTTGCAATCGGCAGCCATGGCTGTTGTATAGTGCAAGTAGTTCAAGAAACAAGAAGGTAAGGGAAAGCGCAAGTCGCTCTAATTGTCTTTCTGTATATTGTGCAAGGTTACAAAGGATTTCTCATCCGCGGCTGAGACTCGAAGCAGCCCGTGGAATGGCCGATAAGAATGGCAGGAAGTGCTGCCCAAGGGCAAACGCACGGCACGGTTTCCATGGTTGAGAGGATGTTGGCTGGATGAATTTGTATCGCATTTTGGCATGGGGATTGGTCCTGGCCACGGGCGGCTTCGGCTTTGGCGTTGTCAGCGCTGCGGCGTTGGACGCCCAGCAAACGCCGCACCACGCCAAGACAGCAGAGTCGCACCTGACCCAACCCCATCGTGCCGGCAGCCCTCATGCCGCGATGCACGCTGCAAAGCCTGCAACCAGGCACTCGACCACTCATGCCGGGGCTGTCCACGCCAGAGCAACCCATGCGGCTGCGAAAGCGGCGCCGGCCCGGCATCAGCCCAGGCTGACGGCAAAAGGCACGGCGAAAGCCGGCGCCCGCAGCGTAGCCCACACTTCCCGCCACGTAGCCCACACTGTCCGCCGGGTAGGCCACACAATCCGCCGCCATCGCTACTATGAGCGGTTTACCGCCAGTTCCTTTGCCAACGGAGATATCTTTGCCGGGGACGTAACGGCCGGCGAGGACCCGGTGGTTCGCCAGGCGGCAATGGACGCCCTGGGCGACATGAACGGCACCGCCGTGGTCATCGATCCGTCCAACGGCCGCGTACTGGCCATGGTCAACCAGAAGCTGGCGCTCTCGCCGGGCGCCGAGCCCTGCTCGACGATCAAGCTGACCGTGGCCCTGGCGGCGCTTTCCGAGAGGCTGGTCACCAGCGATACGCCGGTGCAGCTTGCCGGCTTCCGCATGAACATGACCCAGGCGCTAGCCAAGAGCAACAATCTCTACTTTGAGGAACTGGGCCGGGAACTGGGCTTTGAACGCGTGCGCCGCTACGCCAACCAGTTCGGCCTGGGCGAGTTGGCCGGCTACCACATCGATGGCGAGCAGTTGGGCGTCTATCCCGACCAGGAGCTGCCCGCCGCCGAAGGAGGCGTGGGCCGCATGTGCAGCTTCGGCCAGGGCGTTGCGCTGACCCCGCTGCAACTGGGCGCGTTTGTGGCCGCCATCGCCAACGGTGGAACCCTCTACTATCTGCAGCACCCGAATTCGCCGGATGAGGCCGCCAAACTTGAACCAAAGATCAAGCGGACCCTGGATATCGCCAATTACATTCCCGATCTCGTGGACGGCATGGCCGCCGCGGTGCAGTACGGAACCGCCCGCAAGCTGCGCGCCAACTTCCAGGAACTGCCGGTCTTCGGCAAGACCGGGACCTGCTCGGAGAAGGGCACCCGCTTCGGCTGGTTCGTCTCCTGGTCCGACTCGCCCCAGCGCAGCCTGGTCACGGTCTTCTTCCTCGAAGGCGGCCGCCCCACCTTCGGCCCCCGCGCCGCGGAGATGACCGGCCAGTTCTACCAGAACCTCTGGAATGCCAACTGGTTTGCGTCCAAGGGACAGCAGGACTCGGCCTCCGTTTCGCCGGCTTCCGCATCGCAGCCCTCCTCACAACCGGCTGCGCGGTAGAGCTTCCGAAGCAGTTTCAACCATCCACTGACGAGCCGCCTCCGGGCGGCTTTTTCGGTCTATGTATCTGCGAATTCTCCATTGTGAGAAACAAATTTCGTGACTGAATCATCCGATAGGATGAGACCTTCCCCTGTTTCTCGCCGTCGTTTGGCTGGCAGACGAGAATAGACGGTCTGAGGCTACGACGAGTGGAAGCGGCTGGGATTTCCTCTGGACGCCGTGCAATTGGCTTAACCGCTCCTCGAACCCGCCCAAACGCTTTAAGCTGGAGAGTACAGCGGTTCTCCAATCGCCATACCCCGAAACCGCAACCGCCGAGTGGCTTTTTCCCTTAAGAAAAAGCCACCATGCACAGCGCTGGCAAGGCACGTGAATTGGAGAACCGCTCTTAGGCGCGGCCTTCGCCGCACGGGAGAGCATCCTTGGCTTACGACGATTTGCGCGACTGGATCAAAGCACTGGGAAAAGCCGGCGAACTCAGGCGCATCCGCGAAGAAGTTTCGCCGGAGCTGGAAATCACCGAGATCACCGATCGCGTCTCCAAGATTGGAGCGCGTGCAGGCGCGGGCTCAGGCGTTGCGGGTTCCCACCCTTTCCGCACAGAACGCGGAAAGGATGGGGCACCCCAGCCTTACGCTCCCGGCGGCCCGGCGCTGCTCTTCGAGAACGTCAAGGGCCATCCCGGCCACAAGGTCTTCATCAACCAGTTCGGCAGCGAGCGGCGCATGGCGCTGGCTCTGGGCGTGGAACGGCTGGATGAGATTGCCGAACGCATCAAAGGGCTGATGAACGTAAAGGCCCCTGAGGGCTTCCTCGACAAGCTCAGGATGCTGCCGCAACTAGGCGCGCTGACCAGCGCCTTCCCCAAGACCGTGAGCGCCAAAGAGGCCAAGTGCAAGGAAGTGATCCGGCGCGAAAACTTCAGCCTCGACTGGTTTCCGATCCTCAAGTGCTGGCCGCATGATGGGGGACGGTTCATCACCCTGCCCTGCGTACATACCCGCGACCCGCGCACCGGCAAGCGCAACATCGGCATGTACCGCATGCAGGTCTACGACGGCCAGACCACCGGCATGCACTGGCAGCGGCAAAAGGTAGCCGCCGAGCACTATCGCGAGGCCCTGCGGGCGGCAGCCACCTCAGCCGCCGAAGCCGATCCCAGCACCGCCCGCGTAGCGGCCATGGCCGAGTCGGCCGGCGGCGCGGTCGCCATTCCCGACGGTCCCATCGGCGGCGTGCCGCAGGTTGCTCTGGGTAATCTGAAGGGTTCGCGCCTCGAGGTCGCCGTGGCCATCGGCACCGACCCCGCCACCACCTTCGCAGCCATCGTCCCCGCGCCGCCGGAGGTCGAGGAGTTCCTCATCGCCGGTTTCCTGCGCGGCAAGCCGGTGGAGATCGTGAAGTGCGAGACCGTCGATCTCGAAGTCCCGGCCCACGCCGAAATTGTGCTTGAAGGCTACGTCGAGCTGGGCGAACTCCGCCCCGAAGGCCCCTTCGGCGACCACACCGGCTTCTACACCCTCACCGACGAGTACCCGGTCTTTCACCTCACCTGCATCACCCACCGCAAGAACCCCATCTACGCCGCCACCATCGTCGGCGCGCCGCCCATGGAGGACGCCTGGATGGGCAAGGCCGTCGAGCGCATCTTCCTCCCCGCCATGCGCATGACCATCCCCGAAATCGTCGACATCAACCTCCCCGTCGAGGCCGTCTTCCACAACCTCATGCTGGTCTCCATCCGCAAGAGTTATCCCGGCCATGCGCGCAAGGTAATGAACGCCATCTGGTCCCTCGGCCAGGCCATGTTCACCAAAATCATCATTGTTGTCGACGAGGACTGCGACGTGCAGAACATCCCCGAAGTCGTCTTGAGAGTAGCCAACAACATCGACCCCGAACGCGACATCCAATTCACCCTCGGCCCCATCGACTCGCTCGACCACGCCTCCCGCCTGCCCAACTACGGCTCCAAGATGGGCATCGACGCCACCAGAAAATGGCAAGCCGAAGGCTTCACCCGTCCCTGGCCCGCCATGATAGAAATGGACCGCGCCACCAAAGCCAAAATCGACGCGATCTGGGCCAAATTGGGGCTGTGAAGGGGATGCAGCGAAGCACTCTTGGTTGAGTCGAGTATCCGCGACTTGCCGGAAATTGCCGCACAGGTTTTTTCTCTCCTCAGTCTCTTGCAGTCTATGGTTCTAAGAGCTATAATGTCCCTATGAAGGCAAACCCTAGCGAAGCACTCGCGGCGCTGCATGAAAGCATGTCGGACCTGCATCAGGCTGGCGCGATTGACAGCAAGACCATGCGCGAATTCGACCACGCATGTCTCACCCCAGTCATGGAACTCTCTCCGGCCGCCATTCGCCGCATCCGCGCCAAAGCGGCGGTGAGCCAGGCCGTCTTCGCGGCTCATCTGAATGTGACCACGGGGGTCGTCAGCAAGTGGGAGCGCGGCGAAAAGCAGCCGCGTGGACCAGCCGCCAAACTGCTCACCCTGGCCGCCAAAAACGGCATCGCAGCCATCGCCTGAGCCGCGCCGCGCTATGGCTCCGGGATGCGCATCGACGCGACCCGCAATTGCCAAGCCGAAGGCCTCACCGGCAACGCTTCGCCATTTGACTACCGGGCTGCTCTGGATTAGAGTTGCAACCCAAGGAGAGAATTTTATCTCCGGTGTCCTGGGCCACTTTGTTGAGCACGTCGGGAACTGTGTCGCCAGGGGAATCACAAGGGAGGATGGGGTACCATGTCTCCCGCCAGGCCAAAACGATGATGACTCGCAAATTCACGATAATGGCACTCATAGCCGGTATCGTTCTTGGTGCAGCGGCCACAGAGGGCTTTAACGTCTACAGGCAGTCACAGAATAGCTATCGTCAGTCCCATGACAGCCGGATTTTCCAAGAACGAATGCACTGCAAGGCTGTTGCTGACACCTATGTGAAAGAGAACACTGACATCAACGACAATAGTGTGACGGGGAAGAGTGTGACACTGGAGAAGTTGGATTACAGCCCTGGCCGAAATAGCTGTATCGCTGAATTGAACACGATCATCATCGCTCCTGGGGCCGCATACGTAAGCTACAGCATACGAGATCTACTTTCGGGGGAGAATATAGTCTCTAACGCATGCACTAAAGACTGTGAGTTTCTGAAGCTTAATTTAGTCAACACCGAATTTGATTACATTATGAACAATGCCTCTATACCCTTAGATGTCCTAAAGGAGTGGGGTGAAACAGAGTCGATCTCTAAAAAAACTTTCGGTTCTATTCCCGACGCTCCCACGTCACAGCACAAATCGACACCCCCTTCCAGAGATCGAAAGCCGTAGATTATGAAGAAACTGAACGAACAGAACGCATGCGACGCTTTTATTACCATTCTAAGGTCTCTCACGGACATAAAATACGTGGAGTCTGAATCGCCTGATGAGTTAAATCGAAGCACTCCTGACATTGACTTCGTTCTGGTTTCCAGCAGAGATGAAAATGACAAAATTGCGGTTGAGCATACCATTGTTGAATTTTTTGATGGGCAGATTGAGTATGTGAAAAGGTCTTACGATATCGTCGATTTGATCAATACTGGCTGTAGAAAGCGACTTCCCGGCGATCGCTATTATATTCTTGCTGTTCCACCAATAATAGTGGATTCCCTAGTGACGAAACGTAGTAGGGCGCAATTTGTCAGCGATCTTTCATCCTGGGTAGTGAAGACCGCCCCGAAGCTGCTACTGGTGGACAGTTCCGAACAGACTGAATATAAAGGGCATAAGATAAGACTTACGTGTGGTGGGGATGGCGCGCAGATGAATGGAAATGTCGGGCGCATACCTCAACAACCAGAGAACCAGAAAGCTCTACAAAGCGAAAGACTTCGGCGGGCAGTTAGCGATAAGCTTCCTAAACTGATGAAGTACAAGCAGGAGCGGGGTTTCAAAACCGCACTCCTGCTTGAAGGCGTTGCAGGTAATCTGTCAGTCAGTACACTGAGAGGCTGTGAAATTAGTTTAGAGGAAGTTGACTATATCGTCGTTTTTGTATCGAACGAAAACCGGATGATTATCGGCAATGTGTTGAAGGAGGGGTCAGTTTGGTATTCGTTCGTCCCAGTTAATAGAAGATTCTCGTTCAATGAAGTGGCGGGTGGCGCAGATCTGACCATCCACAAATCAATGGGTGCCCCAGGTCCGGATTTTCGGACCTGGGAAATGTGCGCCTTGTTACGGCGCCTGTCTGCTATACCTAAATTCATGCGGGCAGTCTCCTCCTGGCTTCTTTCTCTTCTGATCGCGGCAACGCTGGCCGTGGCAGCTCCCTTGCCTGCCCAGCAGCCCGATCCCTTCCGCTGGATGGACTTCCACGCGCAGAAGGATCAGGACGTGATCGTCTGGGTTACGCGGTCTCTGGAGTCCGAAAAGTGGACCGCGATCCGCGAGATCGGCGTCGAGTACGATGCGGCGCTGGTGGTCACCACGCTGCGCGCCACACCGCAGTCGCCCGCCAACGCGGACACCTTCACCGTGTGGAACGTATCGCTCACCAGCCATGTGGTTGCGCCTCTGCTCACGGGCGTAAACCTGCGCTGGCTGGACTGGATGCGCTTTTTGGACGGCGCGCCGCCCGAGCCCGCCGTTCTCTATGACAATTGCAGCGAGTGTGCCGCGAATACCTATTTCACCGCCTTTTACTATGACCTTCCGCACCACATGTGGACGGCGCGATGGATGCGCGGCGGGCAGGGCGTGCCCGTTTGGACCGCAAGCACGCCGGCCGGCGTGGCCTGGACCCAGGTCTACGCGGGACTGGCCGAGCCTAATGGGCGGGAATTCATAAGCACCTGGAATCACTTCGACTATGGCCCGCAGAAGCCGCCCAATGATTTTATCTACCGCTACGATCTTGACCCCTTCAGCCGCCTGGAGCGGACCAAATCGCTGAGCGGCAAGGACGCCGACGCCATGAAGCAGCGGCTATGCCGTGCGCCGGATGCCGTTCCGGGTCTTGCCCGCGGCCAGGATTCGCCGCTCTGCCGGCAGTTTGTGAAGCCTCGCGTCGAGCGCCGGCCCGTCACCACTCCTCCGGCCAACAACCGCGGCCAGTCCGCGCCCCCCGGCGCCCGGCATTGAAGGTCCATCGTATACTGGCCTCATGTCGATCGTGCGCAACATTGCCGGCATTGCCAAGGGCATGAGCATCACCTTCCGGGAGATCTTCGAACCCACGCAGGTGGAGAACTATCCCGACGGCAAGGGCTCCCTGCGCGGAGCGGTGCTTGAGCAGCGCTACCGCGGCGCCCACGTCTTGCAGCGCGACGAGAACGGCCTGGAGAAGTGCGTGGCCTGCTTCCTGTGCGCCGCAGCCTGCCCCGCGAACTGCATCTTCATCGAGGCCGCCGAAAACACTGAGGAGCAGCGCTTTTCCTCCTCCGAGCGCTACGCCAAGGTCTACAACATCGACTACAACCGCTGCATCTTCTGCGGCTACTGCGTTGAAGCCTGCCCCACCGACGCCATCACCCACGGCCACGGCTTCGAGCTGGCCACGCTGAACGCCACCAACCTGGTCATGCGCAAGGAAGAGATGCTGGTCCCGGTGGAGGCGCTGACGGCGGCGAAGTAGAACAGCATCGTTCTTGAAACTTTTGCAGCAAAAAGCCCATCTTCAAGGAAGAGAAGATGGGTACAGCTCATTCCTTAAGCCGCAGTCACCGCTCTGACCGCGGGAAGAACCTTCAGCCGCGCGCGCATCCCCAGGCGGTCAGAATACCGAAGCAGCTTTTCGATGCTAACCTGATTGATTTTTCCCTGTATCAAGTTGCTGACGGCCGGTTGATGCTCGTCGAGAATGTTCACCAGTTGCCGCTGGGTATAGTTTCTCCGCTCGATTTCAGCGCGGATGGCGTCGAGCAGGTCGGCCTTGAACTTCAACGCCGTTGCCTCGGAACGCGAGAAACCGAGATCGTCCAGGACATCTCCCCGAGTCACATGAGTCACCGCGCTAATTCTCTTGGCCATCGCCTTCCTCCTTCGCTGTTCTCAATTGCGTCAAAACCAATTTCAAGCGTGATTTGGCAATCTCAAGATCGCGCCGGTCTGTCTTCCGGCTGTCCTTTTCAAAGGCGTGCAGAACATAAAGCGCGTCTCCAATCCGCGTCAGGTAAATCACCCGGTACCAGGTGCGTTCGTCGGCGGTCTTCAACTCCCAGACTCCCTTGCCGATCGATTCCATCCTGCGCGCATCGCAGTCTGGGAGCAGCCCCTTTTGCAGCCTGCGCAGCGAGTATCCGAACACGCTCTTGACCGCCTGTGGAAAGGCGCTCAGCACGTTCTTCGCATCGCCCACCCAGTGGATCTGCGCGTTCTCTTTCACTTGCTGACTATATCATATTTCATATAGAACTGCCGCTTTTCCTTTGCCATCGGTCACGCATGTGCTCCGTGTGCTTTGCGATTGTGATTTAACTCACAGACTGGGCATCCGGTCAGATATAATCTTTCTCAAGTTGATGAAGAGGCTCTTCCAAATCGTCGCCTTGGCCGTGATTGCGTCGCTTACGGCTCAGCCGGCCCTCCCCGGCCTGCTGTGCGCCATGGGGAATACCAATAGTGGATCGCACGCTCATTGTCGTGGCATGGCGATGAGCCAGATGGGTATGCATTGCCCGATGCATTGGCAGGCTGCTGGCACTGGCTGTAACCAGAATTTCTGCCATGACAGTTTGCCGACGGGCGTTGTCCAGTTGGCGGCAGAGCGCAAACCAAAGGCTGGAAAAACGGAATACCTTGCAGCGGCGCCGCGGATAGCAGCGGATGCAGGTACGGCCTTCGCGGCCACGCCACTCAATATTGCTGTTGCATCTGGTCCCGCCAGATATGTCCTCTTGCAGGTTTTCCGGATCTAGACCGCTCCTTACGTTCAAGCAAACGAAGCAGCCACAAGGTTTCCTGAAGAATCTTGGCGGCCCGATGTGTATTGCATTCTCAACGTAAAGGAGATATCCATGAAACGCACAATCGCTTTTCTGTCGTATTTTCTCGTTTTCACCGCTGTGGCATTTGCCCAGGCATCGCAGCCACAGCAGAAGCCTGAGAAACTCAGCAAACAGCAGCTGAATTCTCTTATCGAAACCGCAAAGACGCCGGCAGATCATAGCCGAATTGCCCAGTATTACAAGGCAGAGGCGCAGGACTATCTGGCCCAGTCAAACCAGCACGAACAGATGGCCGCCGAATATAAGAAGAATCCGGCCACCAGCTCAGCGAAGTTTTCCACCGGAACAGTGAACCACTGCGAGTACCAGGCACAGCGCCTGAAGGAAAAAGCCGTAAAGCTGGAGGAACTGGCGCAGGTTCACGAGCAGTTGGCACTGAACGGGCTGGAGACGCCCTCGAACCAAATGGGCCCGCGCTGCCAGATGTCCAAGCAGGGCGCCGGAAAATGCGGCGGGGATAAATGCAGCTCCAAGAACTGCGGAAATAAATGCTGCGACAAGAGCAACGGCGGAAAATGCTGCCACGACGGCTGCGGCGACAAATGCTGCGGCAAGGATTGCGGCGAAAAATGCAGCCACAACAGCTGCGGGAAGAAATGCTGCGATAGCGGTTCACCGCAAGGCGCTACCCAACCTGGAAACGGGGCCTGATCGAAGGGCTCTTAGAAGTAGTTGAGTTCCAGGTTGGCTTTCACTGAAGAGATCCGGATCGCGCAGCGATCCGGATCTCTGTTTGCCGCCAGAATCCAGAGGGAAAATGCTTTCCGAGAGGACAGGGGAAGACAAAATCCAGAACCATATATGCTAGAGAGTAGGCCGCTTTCCCTGTTTTTCCCGGCGGCCGGTGAGGTCAGGAGCGATTTTGGCGGAGTTTCTTTCAGAACTGAAGCGGCGCGTGCTGGTCTATGACGGCGCGATGGGCACCAGTGTGCAGAAGCACAACCTCACTCCGGAGGATTTCTGGGGCAAGGAGGGGTGCAACGAGCTGCTGGCGCTGTCGCGGCCGGAGGTGATCCGCGCCATTCACGCTTCGTTTCTTGAGGCCGGCTGCGATGTGATCGAGACCGACAGCTTCGGCTCGACCAGCATTGTGCTGGCCGAATACGGCCTTGAGGACCGCACCCGCGAGCTGAACCTGGCTGCCGCGCGGCTGGCGCGCGAAGTGGCCGACGCCTACTCGACCCCTGAGAAGCCGCGCTTTGTGGCCGGCTCCATGGGGCCAACCACCAAGCTGCCTTCGCTGGGCCACATCGGCTACGACGCCATGGCCGCCGCTTACCGAAAGCAGGCCGAGGCGCTGATCGAGGGCGGCGTGGACGTGCTGCTGATCGAGACCTGCCAGGACCTGCTCCAGGCCAAGATCGCTCTCGCCGCCTGCCAGGACGCGATTCGCGATGCGCGGGAAGGGAAGACTCCCTCGGCAGGGCGAGAGGTTGCCATTCAGGTCCAGGTCACGCTGGAAGCCACCGGGACCATGCTGCTTGGCTCGGAGATCGGCGCGGCATTGGCCGTCCTCGAGAGCTTTCAGCCCGACGTAATCGGCCTCAACTGCGCCACCGGACCCGCGGAGATGAACGACGCGGTTCGCTTTCTTTGCCAGAACTCGACCGTACCCATCAGCGTGCTGCCCAACGCCGGCCTGCCGCAAAACGAGGGCGGCCACGCGGTCTACAAGCTCACGCCGGCGGAACTCGCGGCCTGGCTGCGCCGCTTTGTCACAGAGTATGGAGCGCAGGTGGTGGGCGGCTGCTGCGGCACCACGCCGGAGCACTTGCGCGCGGTCGCCGAAGCCGTCAAAGACGTAACGCCCGCCCCACGCGCGGCCTCGCCGCAATCGGTCGCGGCCAGCGCCTTCAGCGCACTGCTGCTCGAAGCCGACGCGCAGCCCATCGTGATTGCCGAGGAGATGAACACCACCACGCGGCTGGAACACTTCCGCAACATGGTGCGCGCCGGCGACTACGACGGCATTCTCGCGCTGGCCAAGCGGCTGGTGGGCGAGGGCTCGCAGATGCTCGACCTGTGCTGCGCCATCGTGGGCGAGGACGAAGTGGGCTACATGACGGCGGTGCTCGAAAAAATCGCCACGCGCGTAACCGCGCCCATCCTGGTGGATTCGACCGAGGCCAACGTCATCGAGGAAGCGCTCAAGCGCATTCCCGGCAAGCCCATCATCAACTCCATCAACCTGGAGGACGGCGAGAAGCGCACCAGCCTGGTGCTGCCCATGGCGCGCCGTTACGGAGCCGCGGTCATCGCGCTCACCATCGACGAACAGGGCATGGCGCTGACCGCCGACCGCAAGGTTGCCATCGCCCACCGAATTCACGATCTGGCGGTAAACAAATACGGCCTGCGCTCCGAGGACCTGATCTTCGACGCGCTCACTTTGCCCATCTCCACCGGCCAGGAGGACTATCGCTCGGCGGCCATCGAGACGCTGGAAGCGGTGCGCCGCATCAAGCTGGAACTGCCGCGCTCGCGCACCGTGCTCGGCGTCTCCAATATTTCGTTTGGCCTGAACGCCTATGCGCGCCGCGTGCTGAACAGCGTCTTCCTCAAGGAGGCCGTGGACCGCGGACTGGACGCGGCCATCGTCAACTACTCGAAGATCTATCCCCTCTACAAGATTCCCGAGATCGAAGTCGAGCTGGCCCGCAAGCTCATCTTTCAGGACAGCAACGGAACCGGCAGCGAGCCCCTTCAGACCTATATGGCTCACTTTGCCGGACTCGCCAAGGACGCCGTCGAGGAAGACGAGATCGCGGTCGAGAGTCTTTCCATTGAGGAGAGGCTCAAGCAACTGATTATTCGCGGAGAGCGGACGATTGGATTAGGCGGGCACAAACAAACTTTGGAAGAGGCACTGGAGGCGGCGCTCGCAACCTATACCCCGCTCGACCTGATCAACACTGTGCTGCTGGACGGAATGAAAACGGTGGGCGACCTGTTCGGCGCGCGCAAGATGCAGTTGCCCTCGGTGCTGGATTCGGCAGCGGTGATGAAGGCCGCGGTCGCGTATCTGGAACCGAAGATGGAAAAATCCGACGGCGGCGGCAAGGGGACCATGGTGCTTGCCACCGTCAAGGGCGACGTGCACGACATCGGCAAGAACCTGGTGGATATTATCCTCTCCAACAACGGCTATCGCGTCGTGAACCTGGGCATCAAGCAGCCTTCCGACGCGATCATCGGCGCCGCGCGCGAGATCGGCGCCGACGCCATCGGGCTCAGCGGCCTGCTGGTCAAATCCACGCTGGAGATGAAGTATGTGCTGCAGGATCTGGAGCGGCTGGGCCTCACCGTCCCCGTCGTCTGCGGCGGCGCCGCGCTCACCCGTAAATATGTTGAAGAGGATTTGCGCAAGGAGTATGCGGGCCCGGTTTTTTATGCCGAAGACGCCTTTGCCGGATTGCATATTCTCACCGACCTCACCTCGGCGGACGCCGAAGTA
>Ga0187878_1002858_pt1 | contig 14869 bp, 12 predicted proteins | sample June2016WEW_17_1_FD_132979 | JGI IMG/M metagenome (GOLD analysis project Ga0187878, IMG submission 132979) | Peatland microbial communities from SPRUCE experiment site at the Marcell Experimental Forest, Minnesota, USA - June2016WEW_17_150 | ecosystem: Environmental > Terrestrial > Soil >...
ATCGCCGCCATAAAGCGCTTCGCCCCGCAAGGGAACACTGTTTTGATAACGGGCGGAACGGATAAAAATCTGGACTTCAGCGACTTGGCGAAGACGATAAAAAAATATCTGAGACCTAGCGAGATTTATTTCTTGGATGGCAGCGCGACAAAAAAAATGATTGGCGCTTTGAAAAGGATTGGCTATTTCGGGAAGAAATCGCCCCAAATTTACGAGGATTTGACTGAAATTCTAGCGTTCGTAAAGGCGGCGGTAAATTCGAAAAGGAGGACAATGATTGTTTTTTCGCCCGGCGCGGCGAGCTTCGAAAAATTCAAGAACGAATTTGATAGGGGGAAAAAATTCAATCTGTATTCCAAACAGATCCTCGGTAAAAGATGAAAAATCCCGGACATGTCCGGGATTTCGTTTACTGATCCGATTTTATCTTGAGTTTTTTGGACCTACTCCGGCTCATTTTAGGTATTTTTATCGTAAGGATGCCGTTTTTCATCGTGGCAGTGGAATTGTCCGGGTCCACTTCCTGCGGGAGGATAATGGAGCGGGAAAAGTTTCCCCAAAAAAGTTCCTGATAGAAATAATCTTTCTCTTTTACTTCCTCTTTCCTTTCCCGTTCGCCGCGGATGGTCACTGATTCGTTCGTGATATTTATCTCGAGGTCATCTTCTTTCACTCCCGCCACGGTGGACTGGACCACGATATAGTCGCCTTCCTCGAAGACGTCAACCGTGAGTGTGCCCTCCTCGTCCTTGGCCGCTTTGGGTTTTTCCGTGGAAACCCTCAGGGATGGCGGCTCGGTCTTCAGTTTGGCTAGTTCAACGAAGATATCCCGCTTCGGTTCGTCATTGTGATTCTCTTCGGACATGTTCCGATTATACCCGGTACTACAACTTTGTTGTAGTACCGGGTTATATCACGGAAACAGTTCTTCAGTTTTTGGTCTTAAGTTTCGAAAAATCGTGGAAAACGAAGAAGGCCGCGAATATAAGGAAAAGCGAGGGATAGAACAAACTCACATCCTCGAATCGGTAAATGAGATAGTTGAAGACGAAGTGGATCGCAGTGGCGATGCCTATACCCAAGATAATTTTGGGGCCGACCTTACCGATTCTCCGGCCGATAGCCCAGTAGAAACCGGCGAAAGCCGAGGCCAAACCATGAAGCAGGGTTGCGCCGATAAAGCGGAAACCCAGCGCGCTCAAGGTCGTAATGAAATTGGTCAAACTCAGATAATCCAGCTTATCGCCCATTATGAATATATTCTCGATGGTCGCGAAGCCCAGGGCGGCGGCGATGGTATAGATCATCGCGTCCACCGGCTCGTCGAAGGCCGGTTCATTCCAGACGCTCCAGTAGGCCGCAAAGAACTTGAATATTTCCTCGATAACCGCGAGTCCCAGAACGAGAACGAGGAAGACATTAATCGGTCCGGCGATGAATTTCTGAAAAATAACCTGAAGAACCAGTACCGGAATGCTCGCGAGCGCACCGGCGCAGAACGTGAAGAGAATAAGCCTCTTCGGTTCGGGATGGCGGTCCTCCTTCAGAAAGAAGATCATCCACAATATCGCCGGCAATAGAGCGAGAATGACGACGAAGAGGAAATTTAATGTCGCTACCATTTTTCAACCATCAGGAGTTTTTTATCTCCGACCGGAAGATGTTCGTAGACAGCTTCGGTGATGAAGGGCATGAAGGGATGGAGCATTTTCAGGGACTCTCTGAGCGTGTAGGCGAGGATTTTCTGGGTATTGGCCTTCAATTTTTCGTCCGAACACTGTTTCTTGGATTCCTCGATATACCTATCGCAGAACTCGTGCCAGAAAAATTCGTAGAGGTCGTGGAGAGCCGGACTAAACTCGAAGGCCGCGATGTATTTTTCGGTCTTGAACTTGGCATTTTTCAGTTCCCTCATAATTTTTTTGTCCGCGACGGTTTCCGCTCCCGGTACTTTATCCAGCTCGGTGTTTTTGAATTTAACGTCCCCCAACTGTGTTAGAACGAAACGGCTGGCGTTCCAGATCTTGTTCGCGAATTTCCGGCCGGCCATTACCGCCGCCTCGTCCCAATGAATGTCTTGTCCCGAGGCCTGCCAGATGACCGCGAACCGGGTCGCATCGGCTCCGTAACGTTCCACATATTCCAATGGGTCAATGCCGGTACCCAAGCTTTTGGACATCCGCTTCCCCTCCTTGGCCAGTATTGTGCCGTTGATGAAGACGTCCGTGAAGGGAGCTTTCTTATGGAATTCCATACCGGAAAAAACCATCCGTGCAACCCAGAGATTCAGAATATCGCGGGCTGTGATAAGCGCACTGCCGGGGTAGTATTTTTTAAGGTCCTCTTTGGAAAGCCCGGCGAAGGGCCATAGGGCGGATGAAAACCATGTGTCCAGAACGTCTTGGCTCCGCTCCATCCCGCATTTCTTGCAGAACGGGCAATCCCCCGGTTTCTCGAGAGACACGGCGAATTTTTCTTTGTCATTCTTGCAGAAATAGACCGGCAACTGGTGCCCCCACCAGATTTGGCGGGAGACGGACCAGTCGCGGACATTCTCGAGCCAGCTTAAATACGTCTTTTCGAAATTTTTTGGCTGAATTTTGACTTTCTTGGACTTCACGGCGGTTTTCGCGAGCACGCCCAGCTTATCCATTTTGAGGAACCACTGAATGGAGGGGATTGGTTCTATCGTCGCTCCGCAGCGATAGCATCTTGCGACCCGGTTTTGATAAGGCTCTTCTTTTACCAAAAGCCTCATCTCTTTTAAGTCGCTTACTATTTTTTCTCTGGCTTCAACGGTTTTGAGTCCGGCGTACTTTCCCGCTACCGGCGTCATCTTGGCCCGTTCGTCTATCACCTGAATCATATCCAATTTATGCCGCTGGCCAATTTCGAAGTCCAGAATGTCGTGGGCGGGCGTCACCTTGACCGCGCCCGTGCCGAACTTCGGGTCTATTACAGTGTCGCCAATTATCGGGATTTCCCGGTTTTGGATGGGAAGCATCACTTTTTTCCCGATGAGAGATTTGTATCTCTTGTCGGTGGGATTTACGGCGATTGCGGTGTCGCCCAGCATCGTTTCGGGGCGCGTGGTCGCGACCGTGACCTCGGGAGAGTATTTAATGTACCAAAGTTTTGTCTCGCTACCCTCGTATTCCAATTCCAGCTCGGATAAACTCGTGCCGTCCTTAGGGCACCAGTTCACCGTGCGGAGCCCGCGGTAGAGCCACCCCTTTTCGTAGTAATGGATGAAGGCCTTCAAAACGTCGCGGCTGTAATTCTCGTCCATCGTGAAGCGGACGCGGGACCAATCGGCCGAGACACCCAATCTTCTCAATTGGGAAAGAATTATGTCGCCGTATTTTTTCTTCCACTCCCAGACCTTCTCTATGAACTTCTCGCGACCGAGATCCCATCTTGAAATATTTTCTTTCCGCAATTCTTTTTCCACCTTGTACTGCGTGGCGATGCCAGCATGGTCGGTTCCCGGGAGCCAGAGAGCTTTGAACCCCTTCATCCGGTGATATCTAATGAGAATATCCTGAATGGTATTATTCAGGGCGTGGCCCATATGAAGCGTGCCCGTCACATTCGGAAGAGGCATATAGACGATGTATTTTTTCTTACGATTTTTTTGGTCAGGGAGACCATCGGGATTAAAATAGCCCGAATTGAGCCAGGTTTCGTATATCTTGTCTTCAACGAGCTTGGGGTCGTATTGGGGATTCAGCATGATCCAATTATAAATTCAAATTCGCTTGGGCGCGAATGGCGTGCTTCTTTTTTCTCAAGCTCTGGATGTAGGCCGCGACCGCTATCATTACAGCATTATCGGTGTTAAAACTCATCGGCGGCACGAGAAAATTCCGGCTAATCTCCCTCACTGCATTCCCGAGCGTCTCCCGCAGGAACGAATTAGCCGCGACCCCGCCAGAAAGGATTACCGACCTGGTTTCGTATTCCTTGGCCGCCCGGATGGCTTTCGCGACCAGCACATCCACGGCCGCTTTTTGGAAACTCGCAGCCACGTCGGCTTCATTCACTCTCGGATTATCCCTCAAATAATAGAGCACCGAAGTTTTTAATCCGGAAAAGCTGAAATCGTAATTTTTGTCGTGGAGCATCGGACGCGGAAAAACTATCGCGCCGGAATCTCCGCGGGAGGCGAGTTTTTGTATCTCCGGTCCGCCTGGATAGGGAAGACCGAGCATCTTCGCCACCTTATCGAAGGCCTCGCCCACGGCGTCGTCCCGCGTCTCACCCAATTTTTTCCATTTGGTGAGTGATTCAACTCTCAGTAGTATCGTGTGTCCACCACTAACAATGATGGCAATGGCCGGAAATATTTTTGAAAGAGCGAGTTTATTACCCAAAAGCACGCTGTATAAATGACCTTCCAGATGATTTGCTCCGATGAGCGGTGTTTCCTTGAAAATATTTTTTTTGAGTTCTTTGGCGAACTCTACACCAGTCCAGAGAGCCGGTTCCAGTCCAGGCCCGACCGTGACGGCAAGGAGGTCGGGTTTGATTTTCTTGTTTTCGGTGAGTTTTCCGAAAACCACCGGCAGATTTTTGATGTGTTCCCGCTTCGCGAGATTTGGCACGACGCCACCCCAGGGCCGATGAATGGCAATTTGGGAAGAAACGATGCTCTTCAGGACCTTGAACGCCGGTTTTTTAAGCCCACCCTTTGCGTCGAGGAGCGCAAGCGCAGTTTCGTCGCAGGAGGTTTCGATGGCGAGTATCCTCATTTACGGCATTTTACCCGATATCTCATCATTTTACGAGGATTAATCGATGTTTTATACTTATCATACATATGATTCAACCATTTTTAGTTTTCGGCGATCTCGGTATCGCCATATTAAGGGTCATACTGGCCTTGATACTCATAGCGCACGGCTGGCCGAAGATAAAAGATATAAAAGGTACGGCGGCGTGGATGGGTCAGACGTTCAAGCCGGGATTTTTCTGGGCAACCGTCGTTGCGCTCACCGAATTCGTCGGCGGGATATTCCTCCTGTTCGGGTTTTTGGCTCAACTTGTTGCCCTTCTTGTTGCTGTTGAGTTTCTGGTCATCGTGTTCACGGTGAAACGCGGCAAGGGTTTCGTCGGCGGAAATGAGTTCGAACTTTTGATACTCGCCGCGGCCCTGGCGCTCTTGACCCTCGGCTCCGGCCACTACGGTCTGGACTACTACTGGGGCGTTCTGCTTTACTAGAGAGGCACTATGCCTATACGTTTTTGGGAAATAATTCCGGGCGCGCTCGCTTGGACGACGCTTTTGGGATTTCTCCTTTTATCTTGGCGCGTGCCGGAGGCGGTCGTTTATATAATCATCCTCTATGACCTCTACTGGCTTTTAAAGGTACTTTATCTTTTCTCCCATCTCCGCCCGGCGTTCGTGAGAATGCGAGATAATATGAAGGTGGATTGGCTCCAGAAATTAAAGTCGGAGAAGCCGGGTGAATGGGGAAAGATCCACCATTTGGTGATATTCCCCTTCGTCCACGAGCCACACGAGGTCCTGAGAAAGAGTTTCTCGAATCTCGCGGAATCGAATTATCCGAAGGAGAAGTTCTTTGCGGTGCTTGCGATGGAAGGAAGGAGCGGAGAAGAGAGCCGGAAGACCGCAGAGAAGATAAAAGAAGAATTTGAAGGCAAATTCAGGGGCTTCCTGATTGCCGTTCATCCGAATGGCATTCCGGGGGAGATAATTGGCAAGGGTTCAAATGAAGCGTGGGCGGCGAAGGAAGCGAAGGAAAAGATCATCGACCCGTCCGGCGTCCCCTATGAAGATATTTTGATATCGGTTTTGGATTCGGATACCCGCACCGGTCCGGATTATTACGGGATCCTTACCCACACATTTTTAAGCGCCCCGCATCCGCACCGCTCGAGTTATCAGCCCATCCCCATTTACATGAATAACATCCATGAGGTGCCGTTCATCGCCAGAATGATGAGTTTCTCATCTACCTTCTGGCAATTGATGCAAGAGGCTCGTCCGGAACAACTGGTGACCTTTTCCTCCCACAGCATGCCCTGGAAAGCGCTCGTCGAGGTCGGTTTTTGGGAAAAGGACCTGGTTTCGGAGGATTCGAGGATTTTTTTTCAGTGCCTCGCCCATTACAAAGGTGATTGGCGGTGCGAACCGGTTTTTTATCCCATCTACCTTGATGCAGTTGCCGGAGAAAATTTTTGGGCGGTGGTGAAGAGTTTGTATAAGCAGCAGCGGCGTTGGGCCTGGGGGGCGGAAAATTTGGCCCGGCTGGCCAACGATTTCTCGCGCGATAAGGAAATATCCGGAAGGGTAAAAAGATTTTGGTTTCGAGTTCTCTTCGACGGTTTCTATTCCTGGTCCACAAGCTCGTTCATAATATTTTTCTTTGGCTGGCTGCCGAATGTTTTGGGAAACGAAACATTCCGCGCCTCGGTCCTCTCGTACAATTTGCCGCGGGTTACCGGTTGGATGTTGAATCTTGGTTCGGTGGGCATCTTGGCTTCCGCTTTTCTGAGCATCGTGATACTGAAGCCGACAATGAAGGGATTCAAAAAAAGATTCTATGTATATTACGTTCTGCAGTGGTTACTCACGCCAGCCGTTTTCATCATTTTCAGCGCCTTGCCGGCGCTGGATGCCCAAACCCGGCTGATGCTCTCAGGACGCTTACGTCTGGGTTTTTGGAACACGCCGAAACCGAAGACAGACCCCGTTTAGCATGACGGAATATCTTACCCAAGCCGTGGTTTTGGGTTACCGGCCGCAGAAAGAAAATGACCGGTTGGTGGATTTGTACACCAAGGATTTTGGGCGTTTGGAAGTAAGGGTCATCGGCGGCCGACGCATACTCTCGAAACTTTCGCCGCATTTGGATTTGTTCAATCTGGCCACGGTGCGCTTGGTCGAAAAGAAAAGCGTAACACTAACCGACGTTCTTTCCGATGATGATTTTGGGAAGGAAAGGCGGAGTCCTGATTTTTATCCCAAGTTTTTGAAAATTCTTTCGCTCGTGCGGGCGCTCACCCCCAAGGCGATGCCCGATACGCATCTCTGGCATTATCTCGTGAAAGGTCTGAAAACCGGGAATGGCGACGTCAGAACCCTACTCAAGGTTTTGGGCTATGACCCGCAACATGCGGCCTGCGATTCCTGCAATCGGAGCCCGGTCTCGGTCTTTCGCATCAAAGACCAATCGTTTTTTTGCCGGAGCTGCAGTTTAAAAGATTCTCCGGATGGGATAATATATTTCTAGTCGCGTTTACGGCGGCTTTTTATGTCTCTCGAAAGTTTGGAAAAAAGATTGAAAAGTTCCCGGATAAAAACATCCGGCAAAACTTCCGCTCGGAAAAAGGGGGCGGAAGAAAAGATGCCGGAACCTCTCTCGGAAAAAATTCTTGAGTTCGAAGAAGAACTCGAAGATAGCCATCATTGGTTGAAAAGGACCCTTTTGTTTGGGAGCGGATTGGCATTTCTAATTCTCGCTCTGGGGCTTTTTTTCATCTTCTCATACAGCACGAGTTCGCGGGACGTGACGCTTGAAATATCTCCTTCGTCCGATGTCTCCCGGGGAGCGCCCTTCTCGGTCGAGGTGAGCGTTACGAATAACTCCGGCGGTCTCATTAAGGGCGGGATAATCACGCTCAACCTGCCCCAGGGTGTGATTGAGCCGGGTTCCGGGCGTGATCGCAGCGTGGTGATGGAGAACATCGGAGACCTCACGTCGGGCAACCTCGTAAAGAGGACGTACTCCCTCGTGCCGGTGGACCCAGTCGGTTCGAAAGAGACCGTAACCGCAGTCCTGTCATATGCGATATCTACGGGCGCCCGGTTTGAGGTGCGCCAAACAATGGATATAGAAGTAAAAACCGCGGCCATTGAGATGGAATTGAAACGGCCCGATCAAATATTGAGCGGCTCCACCTTCGCCGTGAAGGTCAATTACATGAATAAGAGCGATTTTAATTTTCCGGCGCTCACTCTCGAAGCCGACTATCCGAGTGCCTTCAAATTCGATTCGGCGAGCGTTCCGCCGGCTTCAATGAATAATTACTGGCAGCTCGGAGGATTGAGCGGTAATGCGAGCGGAACGGTTTCCATCTCCGGCCATCTGGACCTAAGTTCGGGCGCGAACGTCTCTTTGCCGGTCAAAATCTCCGCCAATTTCGGCGGCCAGGATTATCCCGTTGCGGATGGCGTTGTCTCTCTCACTCCCGCGTCCTCGCCCATAACCCTCCAGGTTTTTGTTAATAACCAGAATAATTATCTAGCCAGCGCGGGGGATGTTCTGAAATACTCGATTCAGTATCAAAATTCGAGCGGTATCGCTCTGTCCGATGCGAAAATAACGGCGACCGTTGCGGGAGAAATGTTGGACTGGAGTTCACTGAAGACCGATGGGGTATTTGATCCGAACGCCCAGACAATAAGCTGGAGCTCCGCGAATATGCCGGCTCTTAAAATGCTTGACCCGGGCGCGGGCAGTCAGGCGGATTTTCAGGTGAAATTAAAAAGCACATTTAATTTGGATCGCTTGAATGACAGGAACTTCTCCGTCCGCGTGAATGTGGTCATGAGCTCCCCGTCCGTTCCGTACTACCTTTCCTCCAAAAACACTTCGGTGCAGGCGGTTTCGGATACTAAGATATCCGGTTTGGTGATGGTTACGACGCAGGGGTATTTTGAAGAGGCAGCGAGTGGGACATCGAGTGGCGGAAGCTTGCCGCCGCAGGTAAATCACACCAACAGTTATTCCATCCACTGGCTCATTAGGAATTTTGCGACCGATTTAAACAATGTGGAGGTGAGGGCGGCGCTTGCGCCTGGCGTGAAGTGGGTGACGGCTGTGAGCGCAAATCTCGGTAACCCAGTTATTTATAACCCCGGCGATAATTCGGTTACCTGGAACATCGACCGCGTGGCGGCAACCAAGGGAATTTTAAGCGACCCTGCTGAAGCGATTTTCCAGGTCGAAGCGACACCGGACGCATCAATGGTCGGTGCGCCCGAGCTGCTCGTTGGCACGACTTATCTTAAGGGCACCGATAATTTTACAGGTCAGGAATTAACGAGCCAATTCGTTCCGATGACAACCAAGACGCTCAGTGGCGGAGTAGGCCAATTTGAGACCATTGTTGTTTGGTAGCCGATTTACAACTCGGAATTTACAAATTACAGTTGAAGAGTAGCTATGAAAGGAAATATCTCCAAAATCGGTTTATTCGAAAAAATCGCGAGCTTGGCGAAGCGGCGCGGTTTTATCTATCCCGGCTCCGAAATTTACGGCGGCCTGGGCGGTTTTTACGATTGGGGCCATTTGGGAGTGAAGCTGAAGTGGAATATCGAATCGTCCTGGTGGCGCGAGATGGTCCAGCTTCGGGACGACGTTGTGGGAATCGATGCCGCCTTGATTATGAATCCGAAAGTTTGGGAGGCCTCGGGGCACGTTTCCGGTTTTTCCGACCCGCTTGTGGAGTGTAAGAAGTGCCATCATCGCTTCAAAGACGATCAGATTGAGGACAACAAATGCCCCGATTGCGGAGGCGCGCTTACCGAATCCCGCCAGTTCAATATGATGTTCAAAACATTCGTTGGTCCGGCGGAAGATAGCGCTTCCGTGGCCTATCTCCGGCCCGAGACCGCCGGCGGAATTTTCGTGAATTTTAAGAACGTACTCTCGACGAACCGGCTTAAGATTCCCTTTGGTGTCGCCCAGATGGGCAAGGCCTTCCGTAACGAGATAAATCCCAGGGACTTCGTCTTTCGTACGCGCGAGTTCAAGCAGATGGAATTGGAATATTTCGTGAAGCCCGGCGAGGATGAAAAATATTTCGACGAGTGGGTAGAAAGACGCTTCGCTTGGTACAAATCCATCGGCCTCAAGAATGTGCGAAAACGGGAGCAAGCCAAAGAGGAGCGGGCGCATTATTCCAAGGCGACGACGGACATCGAGTATGAATTTCCTTTCGGCTGGCAGGAGATAGAAGGAATCGCGAATCGGGGCGATTTCGACCTTAGCGCGCATACGAAAGCATCGGGCCAGGACCTTTCATATGTGGATGAGGAAACGAAGGAGCGCTTTGTTCCGTACGTGATAGAACCCTCCGCCGGAGTGGAGCGCATTGCGCTCGCGCTCCTTTGCGAAGCCTACTATGAAGAGAAGGACCGGGTGGTTTTGAAATTCAATCCCAAGATGGCACCGATAAAAGTAGCGGTTTTTCCGCTTCTCGCGAATAAGCCGGAGCTCGTGAAGCTCGCCCGTAAAATCTATGAAGAATTAAGGCGGGAGTATACGGTGGCCTGGGATGCCCGGGGAAACATCGGCAAGCGCTACTACTCGCAGGATGAGATTGGCACGCCTTTCTGCATTACGGTGGACTTCGACAGTTTGGAGAAGGACGATGTGACGGTGCGAGAGAGAGACACAACGAAACAAGAAAGGGTGAAGATAAAAGAGCTTAAAGAATATCTAAAAGAGCGCCTCGGATGAGGCGCTTTTTTGTTGTGGTTTCAAGATAATTAAATTATCATTTCTCTATATGATAAAAGCCGAAAAAATAAAATTAAGGAACGGACTGCGGATAATTTTGGTGCCCCAGTCGGGAAGTTTGGCGACGACCGTAATGGTATCGGTCGAGGCCGGCTCCAAATACGAGACGAAAGAAATAAACGGTATCTCCCATTTTTTGGAACATATGTGCTTCAAGGGCACGACTAAGCGCCCCGACCCGATAAACATCTCGGCGGAGCTGGACGGCCTGGGAGCACAGTACAACGCCTTCACTGGTCAGGAATCCACGGCCTATTACGCCAAAGCCAAGAACGAGAACTTCAACGAAATTCTGGATGTGATGGCCGATATGTATTTGGACCCGATATTCGACGCGAAGGAGATAGAAAAAGAAAAAGGAGTCATCATCCAGGAGCTCAATATGTACGAAGACACGCCGGCGCGGCGCGTGGGCGAACTTTTCATGCGTCTCGTCTATGGTGACCAGCCGGCGGGTTGGGACGTTGGTGGCCGAAAAGAAGTGATAAGGAAGATAAAGCGGAATAATTTCATAAAATACCGGAGTAAACATTACGTGCCTCAGGCGACCATTGTTACCGTTTCGGGCGGGTTCAAAGAAAATGGTCTAGTGGAAAAGATAGGGAGGTATTTTTCCGCGTTAAAGCCGGGGCCCAAAAGCAAAAAATTGAAAGTTAGAGAAGTTCAATCCAGGCCGCGGGAGAAAATATATTTCAAGGATTCCGACCAGACGCATATGGTTATGGGTTTCCGAGCTTTCGGGGTTCACGACAAGCGGCGTTTGGCTCTTCAGGTTGCCTCGGAAGTATTGGGCGGCGGAATGAGTTCGCGTCTTTTTAGAAAGGTCCGGGATGAGCTGGGCGCGGCCTATTACGTGCGGGCGGAAGCCGACCTCTATTCTGACCACGGCCTTTTCATGATGTCAGCGGGCGTTGATCACGCCAAGATAGAGAAAGTGATAAAAGCGGGTCTCGATGAATTTACTCGCCTTCGGGACGAGCTCGTGAGCGAGAAAGAATTGAAGAAAGCCAAAGAGCACCTTATCGGCAATCTCTATCTGTCGCTTGAGACGTCGGATGAATTGGCTTATTTCTACGGCGGCCAGGAGGTGATGGGATTGAAGTTGACCTCGCCGCAGAAAATCGCGAAGCAAGTCGGCAAAATAACGGCCAATGATATAAGAAAGGTGATGCGGCAGGTGATAAAAAAAGACCGCCTGAACCTTACCATCATCGGGCCCTTCAAGAAGAAGAGTTTCCTTGATATAGTGAAGGTGTAAGGAATTATGGGTACCCAGATACAAAAAATCGAGATAACTTGGACATCCATCTGGAGGGTTTTTATTTTCTGCGCCGGCTTGGCGGCGGTATATTTTGCCTGGAATTCATTTTCCGTTCTTCTCGTGGGTGTGGTGGTCTCTCTGGGGATAGAACCACTCGTAGGATTTCTCGCGGAAAAAATGAAGCTCGGAAGGGTTTTTGCCGCTATCCTAGCCGTCCTCTTTCTTTTTTTCATCTTCGTCGGGGCGTTTTATATGATAATGCCGGTCGTCTTCGACGAACTGGCCGGGTTCCTAACCCACTTTACGCAATCCATCTCTTCCATTTTTCAGATAAGTCTACCCGCCGCCAATCTTCAAAATCTCGGATTGGACCAGATCTTGAGTTTTGTGGCGGGTGCGGGTACCTCGGTGCCAGGCGCGATTTCCCAGATCTTCGGGAACATCGTTTTGATTTTTTCGGCCATCATTATAACCCTGTATCTAGGCACCGAAAAAGAAGGGGCATGGAAGATGCTCGGGGTTATCTTGCCCGAAAGCTACGAGCGGCCGGTGTCGGCTATTTTCACCGCTTTTGAAACGAAGATGCGCCGCTGGCTGGGCGCCCAGTTGATCATCAGTTTATCCATCGGATTGATGGTCGGAATCGGAATGTGGCTTATAGGTGTGCGTTATGCCCTCATTCTGGGGGTCATTGCCGCAATTTTTGAGATCGTTCCGATTATCGGTCCCGTGATGACTGGAATCGTGGCATTTTTGGTCGCAATGGCCGATTCGACGATGCTCGCGGTTTACGCCGTGATTTTCTTTTTCGTAATCCAGCAGTTCGAGGGTTATGTTTTGATACCGCTCGTGATAGGAAAAAGCATGCGGGTTCACCCCGTAATCGCCGTGGTTTCTCTTTTGGTTGGCGGTCAGTTGGCGGGTTTCGTGGGAATAATTTTGGGTGTACCGATCGCGGTTTTAGTCCAAGAGGTATTCAATTATCTGGCGGAAAGGAGAAAGCGCCGTCCGGGTTTGAACATGTGAGGTCGTGTCTCAAGAGGTTTTTTCTTTCGCTCATAAAATCTCTCTGCCCCGACATAAAGTCGGGGTTTTTCTTTCGGAATTGATTGGGCTATTGATCTATGGCTTAATTAAATGGCGATGAATAAGAAGTTCTATATTACGACAACCCTCCCGTACGTGAACGCGGAGCCGCATATTGGTTTCGCGCTCGAGATTGTCCAGGCGGACATAATCGCCCGCCATCACAAATCCCTCGGCGAGGAGGTGGTTTTCAATACCGGCACAGATGAACATGGCCTGAAGATCTATAGGAATGCTCAGGAGGAGGGGAAAGACGTTCAAAAGTACGCAGACGAGAATGCCGCGAAGTTCAATGAGTTGAAGAAAGCGCTGAACGTCGATTTTACGAATTTCATCCGCACTACCGACCCGCATCACATCTCGGCGGCTCAGGAGTTCTGGAAGCGGTGCGACAAGAATGGCGATATTTACAAAAAGAACTATCAGATCAAATACTGCGTCGGCTGCGAACTTGAAAAGACCGAATCCGAACTCCAAGACGGCATTTGTCCCATTCACCCCAATCTGGAGTTGGAGCTCATCGATGAGGAAAATTATTTCTTCCGTTTTTCCAAATATCAAAAGCCGCTTCTGGAACTTTACGAAAAATATCCGGATTTCGTGGTACCGGCCCACCGGCTCACGGAAATAAGTAATTTCGTGGCGGCGGGACTCCAGGATTTCAGCATCTCGCGGCTCAAAAGCAAGATGCCTTGGGGCGTGCCGGTGCCGGGAGACGAAGCTCAAGTGATGTACGTTTGGTTCGATGCGCTCGTGAATTACGTTTCCACTCTTGGCTGGCCCGAGAACACGAAGAATTTTGAAGATTTTTGGGGCACGAAAGATAGTCCCAATGCTCTTCAGATCGCCGGCAAGGATAATCTGCGCCAGCAATCGGCAATGTGGCAGGCAATGCTCTTATCGGCCGGACTCCCGACCTCGCGGCAGATAATCATCCACGGTTTCATTACGAGCGGGGGAGAAAAGATGTCCAAGAGCTTGGGGAATGTGGTGAATCCTTACGAGATTGTTGAGAAATACGGAACGGATGCGCTCCGGTTTTGGCTCGCCAATGACCTCAATCCTTTCGAGGATGGCGATTTTACCTGGGATAAATTCAAGGAAAGCTATAACGCGAATCTGGCGAACGGTCTGGGAAACTTTGCGGCGCGGGTACTCACGCTGGGAAGTTCTCTCGGGCAATTCGAGGCGCCGGCGGTTTCAGGAACGATAACGGAGAAGATAGAAGCCGCGAAGAAGACCGTTCGGGAAAAGTTGAAAGAATTCAAATTCCACGAAGCGCTTGGTGCCGTTCGGGAACTTATCGGTTTCGGCGACGGATATGTGAATGAGAACAAGCCCTGGGCGGAAAAAGACGGTGAGAAAAAGAAAGAATTGGTTTTCAATCTGATAGTGATTCTGGATAACGTTGCGGCTCTGCTCGCGCCCTTTATTCCGGGCACGGCCTCGAAGATCACCGGGAATATTGTTTGGTCCGGCTCTAAATTGGAAACGAAGAAAGGTGAAGCATTGTTTCCTAGGGTTTCTTAGTATGCAGCCGAAGTTTTTTGACGCCCATACGCACGCGAACCTAGCGGCGTTCAGTGGCGACTATAAAGAAACGATAAACCGCGCTCTTTCGTCCGGTGTCGGTCTCGTGAACATCGGAACACAGAAAGACACCTCGCTACGGGCGGTTGAGATTGCGCGCGAATTCACGCGTGAGCCCGTCTTTGCGACAATCGGTTTGCATCCGACGCATACTCACGAGGATGATTTTCACGACGAGCATGAACTGGCCGTCTCCACTGGCGCTTCAGAGGAGTTCGATCACGATCTCTACAAAAAAATGGCGTTGGATCCCAAAGTGGTCGCGATAGGCGAGTGCGGATTGGATTACTTCCGTTTAAGCGGAGATACCGAAGAAAAGAAGGAGAAGCAGAAAAAAGTTTTTGTGGAACAGATCAAATTGGCCCACGAGATAAAAAAGCCG
>Ga0187878_1002864_pt1 | contig 14842 bp, 15 predicted proteins | sample June2016WEW_17_1_FD_132979 | JGI IMG/M metagenome (GOLD analysis project Ga0187878, IMG submission 132979) | Peatland microbial communities from SPRUCE experiment site at the Marcell Experimental Forest, Minnesota, USA - June2016WEW_17_150 | ecosystem: Environmental > Terrestrial > Soil >...
CCGAGTGAAGCTAGAAAGATTCTAGGCATAGGCTAGTTACCTTTCATTTTCCACAAGATTTCTCTTGCAGCTTCCACAGTTCGTTCCACATCTTCTTTCGTGTGGGCGGCGGAAATGTGACATCTCTTGTTAGGCTGAGGAATCAAGAAAACTCCTTTCTGCATCATTCCTTTTTGGAACTTCATGAAATCTTCCTTATTGGCAGCCAAGGTATCTCGATATTCCACAATTTGCTTATCAGTAAAGAGTAACTGAAACACAGATCCAAATCCAACGACCTGAGCCACAAGCCCCAGCTCGGCGACGTAGCCCTCTAGGTGGTCCCTCAGCATTTGTCCCAAATTGAAAAGGTGTTGATGTATTTTGCCGCCCTCGAGCTCTTTGATCGTTGCAACTGTTGCGGCCATGCTGATTGGGTTGCCATTGTAGGTTCCCCCGTACTCTACATTTCCAGTTGGCTTGAACTTCGACATTATGTCCTCGTTTCCGCATACAGCGCCCACAGGAAACCCGTTCGCCATCGCCTTGGCGAAAGTGGTCACGTCGGGGACGACGTCAAATAGTTTCTGCGCGCCTCCCAAGTGATAGCGAAAACCAGAGACCACCTCGTCGAACAGCAGTACAATACCGTGTTCCCTGGTGATCTCTCGCAGGAATCTCAAGAATCCATTCTGCGGAGGGATACATGTGGCGCTTCCATGGAGCACCGGTTCTGTTATGAGAGCCGCAATATGATTCCTGTTTTTCTTCACCACTTTCTCTAGAATCTCAGGACGGTTGAATGGTACAACAATTGTCTCCTTCGACGCTTCGGTCAACCCATCGGTGTCGGGCACCGGTGTTGGTGACTCCTCCGGACCAGCTTCACTTAGTGACGGTGACGAACTTACAGAAACGAAATCATGCCAACCGTGGTAAGCGCCCTCAAACTTTACTATCTTTTTTCTACCCGTATATGCGCGCGCTGCGCGAATTGCGTGGTAAGTGGCCTCCGTCCCACTGCTGCAGAACCTTACCATCTCAGCAGACGGAACATGCGCCGATATTTTTCTGGCAGCTTCGACTTCGAGCTCGTGGGAGAGACCGTAGATTATGCCCTTGTCTAGTTGGTCTTTGACAGCAGCGTTGACCTTCGGATGGCAGTGCCCCAATAGGACGGACCCAAAACCCAAGTGATAATCGAGGTATTCATTGCCGTCTGCGTCACAAATTTTCGCTCCGATAGCTCTGGAGATAAAGAGCGGATATGGAGAGGAGAATCTTATCGCACTGTGCACACCTCCAGGCGTGAGCCTTTTTGCTTCTTCGAAGAGTTTCTTGGAACCGTGGAGTTCGTTCAAAGATAATTCCTACTCCACTGCTGTTCTTCCTACAGTATGGGTTATGAAAATCACGTATTTAGGGCACATGGAGCTAGTTGGTGAATGGCTGACAGACCCACAGAGCCGGAACGGTTGGTTAAAAGTAGGACTGCCGAAAGTCGTGGCGCAAAGGCAGAAGAAATCGAATATTACCGGTTGCCTTCGATTTTGTTCTCGATCTCAATGTCGAAATATAATGAGTCATCACGTAGACTGATTGAGGGTAAGAACTTTGCTTTCCTTGCTACGATAAATGCCGATGGTTCGCCTCACGTGACACCAACTTGGGTTGACAGTGATGGTCAATACATTCTCATCAACACCACGATCGGTCGAGTGAAGGAACGAAACATGAAGAGGACCCCAGTTGTTGCAATCTCAATCGCAGAGCAGACAAATCCGTACACCATGGTGACGATGAGGGGTAGAGTTGTTGAGAGCGTCACGGGACCAGAGGCCGAACGTCATATTGACCTCCTTGCAAAGAAGTACCTGGGAGTGGAAAGGAATCCGTATCGAAAACCAGGAGAACGTCGAATTCTTTTCAAAATCAAAGCTGATTGGACTTCGGGTGCAAGCTAATCTGAGTGGTTTTGGATAGATTCGCACTCAGGCTTTTCTACGAAACAGTAGCCTAGATAACGAACTGCTCGTGTTCGACTTGGCGTGTCTCGATGCCTAGCTTCGCAACTTTGAAGTGTCTGCCGCCGTAGAGCATTGCGATGTCTTTCTTTGCCTGGGCAGCAGCTACAATGCGTCCGATTGAGTCGGCTTTCATGATTCCGCTGCCACTTGTGCCATTTGCTACAATGAGGCCTGAGTCTTCGAAGATGTATGGGTTGCCATCGATGGTGTTCAAGTCGTAGTGGCCAGCCCACTTGTTGAACGGTCTGACGTCCTTGAAGTAAGGGAAGTAATATGACATGACGGGGTAGATGTTGTAAGTGTAGAATTCGTCCTCCGCCGCAGGTTCTTCTTCGAAAGTGAAGGACCTTCCAGCATGGTCTGAGACCCCGACCCAAAACGTTCCTTCAGAAGGGTTCGGTTTCAGATATATTAGCCGAGGTGGAACGAGCGTCAGGGGAAGAACCCCCTGTTCGTTGAAGCCTTGTGTGAACAGCAGATTGCTCACGCCAGTCCCCTTGAGCGCAAAGACTTGTCTTTTCTTTGCCCTTACGTGAGAGTCGATGCCCAGCTTGTTCAGAAGATTTGTGCTCCAGCAACCCGTTGCTAGCACAGTTTGCTCTGCTCTGATTTTGGCTCGATTGGTTACCACGCCCTTTACCCTCGCGTCCTGCCACACCAGGGGTTCCTTAGGCAATCCCAAGTTGTGTTGAGGTTCGAAAATGAATGACTCTACTTGCTCTCCATATCGAATAGACCCTCCCAGTTTACTGATTTCCTGCTCGTAGAACTCGACCAGTTTCTCCGCTGCTAGGGTTCCACATTTCAGACCCTGCAGCCCCATCGCTATGGTGCTGAGTCCCATGATCTTTGCCTCCTCATCGTCCGAGTCAATCGTTAGTTTGGATTTTGGGAGCATCTGGGAGAGTTGAGATGGTTGCCAGACCTTGAGGGCTACTCCATCCTTCTTCATGCGATCGATGACGGGTTCAAGTTGTTTCGCGAGCTCATCCGTGAGTAACCAAAGATACCCGACGAATTCCAAGTGCAGATCAAACTTCAGCTCTTCCTGTATGTGTTTGTAGAAATCGATAGAGCTCTCAGAGAGGAGCCGATTCACTTCTGATGTGAAGGTGTTCCTTACGCCTGCAACGGTCTTGGCAGTGTCCCCCTGCCCAGCTGAGCCGGCCTTTTCAACGATTACAACCCGGCATCCAGGATTCTGAGAAAGTGTGTGATATGCACTAGCTAACCCAACTATTCCCGCGCCTACAATAACGACGTCAAACTCATGACTTGTCGAAACCAAATCTTCCTCCCATCGCCCTAGGGCCGTCCAGATCTTCACACTGGTCTCATCGTTTTATCCTATGCCTTCTTGCACCGTGACCGCAGTCGACAACTCCACACGACCTCATGTGCGTGGGGAACTGGAACTAGTACCTGGTCAGCCGTGTCAGAGACAACTGAGACTCCTAATATCAAGCTGCCCCGATTTTCTTGGTGAACCAACCCAAAACAGCCCCAACCCCCAAACAGACCCTCCCGCAAACTCAACTCCCCCGCTCTCCCTCCGCAAACAAACAAGCCTACTCCGCCTCAAGGAGCACAAGGCTCCGAAGTATTCATCGTGGGGTAACGTGTTGTCCCCACAAAATTGGCTAGAACTCTATCGTATTCCTTGAGTTTTCCGTTCTCCACTAGTCTTGGGTTTTTCAACACATCTCTATATTCTATCTTGAAATCGGTTATGTCATGCAATACCATGTTCATCTTACACATTCCAAGATCCCCATAATTGCTCTCTTGTCCCTCAAGGATCAGGTTTCTTGGATTACCGTCCAGGCGCTCGACATATTTCCTAGATTCAATCAACATACCTCCAGAGCCGCACGTGGGATCACATATTCGCATTCCTTCTTTAGGGTCAACCAATCGCACGAGCAGCCTGACAACCTCTCTAGGGGTGAAGAATTCTCCTCCTTTCTTTTTCGTCTCATCAGCAAACTTAGCCAGAGGGTATTCGTAAGCGTCTCCGAATATGTCTTCTTTTTCTAGATCGCGATTATGCTACCGTGGTTCGTTGAAATGGGAGATCAGATTTCGTAGCTTGTCATCAGGGTATTTCTTCTTGTCGTTGTACTTCGTGTGTGTCATTACTCCGTCGAGGTCCGGGTTTTCTCTTTCAATCAATCGACAAACGTGATCAATTTTCTCACCAATGTTTTCAGAGGCGCTTGCTAGGACATTCCATCGCGCCTCCTTTGGAATGAAGAAATTATGTCTCTGCGGATTCTCGTAAGCCTCTTTCTCACTTTTGCCTTGTTATCGTCCATACCCAACCCGAATCCCAAGTCCAGACATCTTACCGGAAGTGAGACTGGGAGCACCCCAAGAGCAGTCCACCCGCAAAGTGGATGCCTAAATGCAAGGAAGTTGAGCCAGAATTGGCAAAACTGAGAGGAGAACACTTCGTCGCTTGTCACTTATATAACACTTTTTCACTGTACTTCTTAATAGTTCACTCCTCGCATTAGCTAAGTGAGAATAGATGTCGAAGCAAATGGTTGCGCAGAATAGCTACCGACTGGGACCGATGGCTGTCGAGCCAGGAAAGGTTGGCCATGGTTATTTGGAGGTTGGCGAATTTCCCAACGGAGAACGAATAAAGGTGCCCATAATTGTCATACATGGCTCGAGGGTCGGACCTAGGTTCTGGATCGAAGCTTGCATCCACGGCGATGAGTACGATGGCACAATCGCTCTTCTCAACCTCTCAACCAAGATTCGCGCTCAAGACCTCAGTGGAACCCTCGTTCTAGTACCGGTCCTGAACATTCCTGGGTTCTTTGTCTTCAAGAGGGCCAACCCATTCGACGACATTGATATGAACAGGGTTTTCCCTGGGTCTTCCGATGGTACGTTTGCCGAGCAGTATGCACATGATGTCCTTCAGGAGGTCACTAGGAGCGCGGACTATTTGATAGACATCCATAGCGGTGGACTCGACTTCAAGGTATGCTACTGGAGCATATTTGAAGCTGCAGGGGGCGAAGTAGAGGAGAAATCTAAGAGAGTTGCTGAGGCCATGCTTGCGCCGGCTCCTTCCAAGCCCCCAAAGATACTCTGGAGAGAGGAGAAAGAAGACCCGTTATTGAAAAATGCGTTGTTTGCCGCGGCTTCCAAGAGAGGCGTGCCATCTATCATCTTTGAGGGTCTCGGTGGGGGGCAATCAGAATACGTTGAAACGGGGGCTCAAGACAAATCTGTCCTAACAATAGAGGAGGGGCTCCTCAACGTATTTAAGACGCTTAACATGATCGACGGACACGCCATGGCGCTTGAGAGTCAATACGTTACCATAAAGGGACTTGTCATTTACCCGTGCAACAAAGGAGGAATCTTCAGACCGTTAGTCAAGCTTGGCGATAAGATAAGTAAGAATCAGACGATTGCTACCCTGACTAGCTTGTTGGGGGACGTGAGAGATGTCAAGTCGTCGCTTGACGGTATCGTCCTAGGGATCAGGGTCTACCCTGTCGTTGCGCCAGGTATGTGGATCTTCGAGCTAGGGAAATTGTGAAGCCCGGGGAGCTCCAATTCAATCGATGGTGTTTTTTCTTTTGGCATTCAACTTGCTGAACCCCTGATGAACCTACCGAACAAGATGGATTACTATTTTGCCTATCGTTGACCAGAAAACGCAAGGCTTTGGACCAAAAAACATGCAACTCATTGAACCGTGCGCGAAGCTAAGTGTTGTGTGGCGTATTGGTGACGCCATAGTACTATACTATTGGTACTTGGGTGATGTCGTTTTTCTGGCATTCTGGTTGCAGAACGGTTGTACACAACCAATCGTTTAATGTTCCACAAACGTTCACGTGGACAGCTACATTTCATATGCCGCTGTTGAATGAAACAAACAGCCCTGTCAAATAGTCCCGGAGACGTTTCTCTCAGTTTTCGTTGGTCACCAGCGATCATTTGCAATAGGCCTCCGTATCTGACCATCACCGATCTGAGTTTTCCATGAAGATTGAAAGACTTGAAAGCTTCCTGCCATCTCTTCAGGTCTTGCCTCGTCAGGGGTGAATGCTCAAAACACACCGTCTTTCCGCCCTGATCATAAATCCTGTCCTGAATCTTCTCGTAAAAATCTCGATCAGTAAAGACCGCTTGCTCATAACCTGACCGTTTCCGTAATTGTTCAGGCGTTTGCTCTCTTCTGGACAATTGATTATAGGCGTCTTCCCATTTACCTGATAAATCTCCGTTGAACCCGTTTTCGACCACAAGTATGTCTGCGACCGAGAATAATTGGTCAAAAACGGAATTGAAAGCTTCATCCGTGTGCATGCAAAAATACATTGTGAGTGACATGAAGAGATCACGAGTCTAATTTCAACTATTCAACTCCGACTTGCTTATACTAAAAACGCTTCAGACCATGAAATCCATTTTGTTTTGACGCTTGTCTTTTGCATCGCTTTCCATTTTCTCAGACTAACAAGAAACGAACAAAGTGCTTATGTGCGGTTGGTGTTCGGTCATTCGAGTTTCTTCACTATCATTACTTTGCGGGTTTTTCTGGTTTCTATTTCCCAGTCCAGCACATCACCAACGTTGAGGCTCATCTCTCTTGCGATCTTCTCTGGGATGGTGGCTCGGATTGAGGGAGATTTGCTGCTTGCCTTAGCCACCATAGACTTCTCGCCCATAACCGCTCACACACACCTGAACACCTGAAAGGCCACATGTGCCTATTCTACCTATAGCTTGATATACCTGATAGGTAGATAGGTCGTATAGGTAGATACGAGATGGTGGCAAACGGTCGGAACTTTAGGGGTCAAGTATCACAGATCGTCGTATCCTTGAGTCATCATGCCGCCCAACAGGTCACCCGTTGCAAAATGACAGAGGGAAAACCGGAATCGGATGAGGAAATAGTTGCTAGACTCAACGCATGCTCGCTAATGAAGCACGCAACGCTTACGAATCACGGAACCGAACTGAATACACAGGTTCTGAATATCGAGGCACTGAGCACACTATTCATCTTGACACCACTAAGTGCTGGCAAGTTCAAGGCGATCACATACATGTATTCAACGAAATCGTGTGGAAGCACAGGACGTGAAGTCTCAGGTATTTATGAAACGGAGAAGCCCGTACAAGCCGTTCTTGCCGCATGACGGCTAACAGTGCGTTGGGTCATGTTGCTAGCCAGATAGTTGAGCCCTGTTGAAACATGGAGACACGGTCGAGTTTGCGGCAACGGATGGGGATACGATCATACGAAAAGCCAGGAGGCTCTCAACACTTGGGGCGTGGCCGCCGAAAAGGGCGGGGGCTACAGAGGGCAGCAGAGCGAACAAAGTGAATCCAAAAGCGAAGCAAAAGGGAATCGAAAAGGGAAGCAAAAGGGGCAGAAAGGGAACGCAGCAACTCCGAAAGGGCGGGGTTCGAAAAGCAGCCAAAGGAGAGATAGAGAAGAAAAGAGAATTGAGAAAAGCGAAGTGAAAGAGCAGAGAGCGTACCCAGCATTTCAACCATGTGCAGGCGTGATGGCCAAGATAAACAAAGGGAAGAAAAAGGGACAAAGTGTCAGCCATGATTGGCGTTGTTTCTTGAGCATATTCCTTCATCGACTGGTTGTCACCGTAGGTTGGGTTTGTGGTTCTGTTAGGGACAGCGCTGCGGGGAGTTACCAGCAATGATTAGAATACATACTTGAAAAATGGGCCGTATCGGCTCGGAATGGGGCGCTCTCTGGAAGAACCTCGAAGAGGTCTCCATAGTAGCGTGATTACATTAGCGCCGGGCGCGCATATAAGCCGCACGCGTTTTCGGTGACAACATAGGGACAACTTGGAGACAACTCGGCAAACTCGTGGAAGGTTGCGGTGACAACTCAGCGAAATCTCGGAGACAACCGAGAGAATAGCGACAACCATGGAGATAATTCGGAGAGAAGTGACAACATCGGTCGGGCGAACTTCATGACCTTTAGGCGGCGTTGTCGCCGAAAGATCAAGTGCTGTCACTTCAATTCGTTTCTGACTCTTCACCCTGCCATTATGCTCCTATGTAAGCTTCTTCGGGTTCTCAGACCGCTTTAGTGGCGAGCTTGAGAGACCTGGTTATGAACGTGTTCCACGTTTCGACTTGGGCCGTCGTGATGCTGCTTCTGATTTCATTAATTTCTTGATTTGCTCCTCGAATGCTTGATCCGTTTTCCGGTGAATCAACTGGTGGAGTTGGTCTCCGTTTAACATGGCCGGCTTGAGGGCTTCTATCTCGGGATAGGTGTATCCAGCGACAACAAGGGCGCAAAGATTGAACGCTTTCCGAGCCTCTTCAGCGGGCGATATCAGTCTCTCAGCCATTGTGTAGCCCGACCATCCAAATCGTTTTATGAAGACTCACATAGAATAGATTAATGGTTTTGGTAATCAGGTTTGCCTAGAAAAGCCCAGGATATGGTCAGTCTCGCCCCGGTCAAGGAATGGGCGACAGAATATCTGGCCGCAAGTGGCAAGCTTCGTTCTCTGATTCTTGCTGAACCGGAAGAGATGGCGAGGACTGAAGCTCTCATTAAACTTGAAACATACAACAGATTGCTCATGCTTGAGTTAGGATGGTAGGCGGACGATGGCTTGGTTGTTGGGTATGGTCGTCACGAACTCCCAACCTTCGCCAATCACTTGACTGAGTTCGGTCATCGACACAACTTTCTGTCTGCCCTTGCCGCTTAGGCCTATCAGCTGGGCAGTCTTCTGGCGCACAAGCTCCTGAATCTTTTCCTGCGTGAGTGCGGAGAGGTCACCAAGTTTGGCTACCTCTTCGTCCGTATATCCTGCCATACGCAACCATTCATTGCGGAGTGTGGAGACTATCTTATCCTGTGGAATCTCTTTGCGGCCGCGGGTCGATAGGTGGGCTTCGTCGACTCTCTGGTAGGCGTTTCGCATCCGCTCCAGATCATCCGGATCCAGGCCTTTGCCTAATGTGTACCGGAGTAGGATTTCTCCCATATGTCCCATCCAGAATTTCGTATACTGAGTTGTGATTAGGCGATCGTCCTCGGCTCGCAACATTCGTGTGGCGAAATAACGGCGACAGACATAGGGGCGCCAACGGAAACCTGCCTTCACAATCGCTTTCCTGATAATGTCGCCGATGTTTGTGGTTCGAATGTGTGAACCAATGTCAAGTTGCTTCGGGGTAACAATCGGGCTGTTCGGGATTAGTGCTTCGCCCTGAACCTGCTCTTGAATCCATCTTCCTTCCCGTTTCACCTTGCGAGCTTTCGGGCGCATTCGATCTTCAAGGTATGCTTTGAGATATTCGCAACCTTCCTCGTTCAGGAAGCTTTGATATTCATAACCGACTTTCGAGACAGGGCTTCGGCACCTCACTATGGTTGGAGTTTTCCGAAATTCCACTCGCCCATCGTTGAGGGTCATCTCTGGAAAGTCAGCGATCTTTAACCCGTCCACGCCCTTATAATTGCCCAGCGTCTGGTCGCGAAAGCCTGTGAACGCCATCAGGCTAATTGCAACCTTCTGTCGAATGTCGGCCGCGTCCAGTATGTGTCTCAGCTCATTGTTGGTTGGAGGTTTCTCCTGCGCATATTTTCCCGTCTCTCTGGCGAATTTGATTTCCACGTCGGGTTTCTTGCCGTTGAATTTGAGCCAGCTTTTCGCCGCTTTGATGATGTTGGCTATGTAGCTGGATCGTAGTTTTCCATCCTCCAAATCTGTGGCGGCGTCGAGTAGAAAGTCGCCTGCTTGCTTCTTGCTCATCTTCGCTAATGCTTGAGGGGTTGTTTGGAAACGTATGCAAAGCCAGCCCAGACGGCGTAGGCGTTCGTCAGCGGTAATTGGGCTTCCCGCATCATGTTGTGGTACCAACGATTAACGTCAGGGTTCTTGAGCAAGGGTTGATACTTGGATTTCTTCGACTGTTTAGGTTCCTGAGTGACTTCGGTAGGGTCGTCCTCTATCTTAATTTCGAGCAAGGAACCCAACCTAAGGGAGGTCGCGGTGTCTGGGGCATTAGAATGTTCCGAAGACCCACTGTGAATCGATGGCGGGTCCGGAGGGATTCATCACCTTTTTAGTGCCGAATCCGCACCATCCAGCAGTCAGGAGTGGTAATTGATGAGATGTTTAAGGCTCTAACACGATTTAGGAAGGAAGCCAAGCCGGCAGAGATTTGAAGTCGGGATTTAGCTCTTAGCCGGTTCATATTGACAGCTAATTTCGTACTGAAAAAAGTGGTAACCGGATGGCCCATTTTGGTGTGCCTTTACTCGGCAGGTTCAGCCCTGGGATGGTAATTCATGATGATGAGTTGGGGGAAGCTGCGGCGTTTCTGGCCCGGCGGGACCTTGTCCGTATTCAATTTCGTGGACACAGTCTTGAACCCGTAGCTGGCATACAACTCCCGTATGCGTGAGTGATCGTTGTAAGTCAGCAGCCACTTGCCTTTGACGGCGCCAAGACGAGACGCTAGGTCTTCATGGTCCTGGGCAGTGAATGCCTTAACGCCTTTCCGGTATGGAACCGCCCCAAAATACGGGGGGTCTAGGAAGAAGAATGTGTCCGGCCTATCCCAGTTCCTGATGCAGCGTCGAAAGTCTAGGTGATCAAGGTAGACATGTTGGAGGCGTCTGGCGATGGTTTCAACTTCGCCTATTGTGTTGTAGAGTCGGCTTGCTTCATCTGTTTTGGTGGCGAACCGCCAACCTTTCTCTACATGGCTGAAGAATGAACTGCGTAGCATGTAGTAGAATCGAGCTGCCTGTTCAACCTGGTCCCCCGGTAACCACCCGTTCTTGATTTGCCGCTGCCATCGTTCATACAGCAGCCGAGAGTATGGCAGGCTTTGGACGCATCGGGCAAACTCTTTCGGGTGATCCCGTACAACCATGAAGAGATTGACAAGCAGGCCATCTAAATCGTTGAAAACTTCCACCCGACTTGGTGGCTTGTTCAGCAGGACAGCTGCAGATCCACCGAACACCTCAACGTAGCAACGATGCTCTTTTGGAATCAAACGAATGAGGTCTGGGACGAGACGAAGCTTCCCACCAAGATATGGGATTAATGACAGCCTTGAGTGCAAATCTCCATCAAAGGCTCTGCAGCGAACGCTTTAGAAGGCCCGCGGAAATTAATCTCAAAAGTGTAAAATTACGAGATTCTGCCACTCAGCATGCCGTATGCTAGGTGAAGCCAAATGATTGCTCTTCAACTAAACAACATACGTGGGCTTCTGGGCCATCACAAGAAGCCCTTTCGTTTCAGACGTGGGATCAACATCATAGTTGGGGAGAATGCATCAGGTAGGAGTTCCGTGGTAGAAGGACTGAGACTCGTTTCAAGCCGGTCCACGCCGGATGAGCTGAAGGGGTCACTTCACGAACTCTCCCAAAACGGATATTCGAAGCTTAGGGTTAAAGGGAAATTGTTCGTCGTGGAGCTGAAGCGAAGTGGATCCCAGGTTGAAATTCAAAAAGAAGAACCGATTGATCCGATTCGACGAACGACAAAATTTCTTGCCGTAATCGATCCGTCAAACCCTCTCTTGAAGCTTGAACCGACCTTTCTTCAACAGCTTTTTGCCGAACAGTCCGGGTACGGAAGACTTCAAGTGCAGCGTAACCAAGCTCTGCGGGAGCTGAGAAACGCACACGCGACATCCAAAGAATACCTAAAGATGCACCGCATGTTCCACGGAGACAAAACCGAGCTCAGGCGCAACTGCAGAAAAATGACTAATCTCCTAAGGCGACTTAGAAAGCTGCCACAGGCAGGTCAGCTTACTCGTCAACTGAACACAAAGCAAGTCGACAGCGCAGCCGCTAAGTTAGACGAAGCTTGTGGAAATCTCATACGGATTGTGGTTGACACGGATTTCAAAGGCACCCGCGAGCTGCGCCAAGCGAGAAGAGAATGGTACTATTTGCAAAGGGCGACGCGAAGACAACTCATGGTTGGTAGCTATTCGTATCCGCAAATTGACCGGGTGGGTTGGTCTGGACTCAAAGAGGCAAGGCAGAAGTACCGAGAATCTGAGAAGAGGTGCAAATCAGCCAAGTCCATGGTTAAAGTGGCGCGGGATGAGGTTGAGTCAAGGTACAAAACCTACTCTCAAGCTTGCAGAGACTTCCTTAAAGTGGCCTCGAGCGCCGCGGAGGAGCCCATACATCGTGAACTCCTAGACGTGCAGGCTAAACTGTACCTCTTGAAGCAAAAGGTCAAACGCTACGACGAGGCAAAGAGGAATTATCTAATTCAACAATCTGTCCTATCTAAGAAGCGTCGTAAGATATCTCATCTCCGGACAAAGATTTCGAGGAAGAAATCAGTATATTTCAAGAGGTTTAATCGATTGGCCACGAGGTTGACGAAAGCAACTCTCGACAGGGGGCTGAAAGAGGTCTGCATTGATCAAAACTTTGTAATTTCCGTCAGAGAAGCAGGAGGCACCTTTAGGAAACCAGACTTTCATGAGAAAGCCGTACTTGCCGTCGTTTCGGCAGCGGTCACGATGAATCTGTATCAACGGACCTTTCCGTTTATCGCGTTTGATGACTTGCCCCTCGGTTTTGACCTTAGAGACAGACTGGCTAAGGCTCTCTGCGCCCTAGTTGAACATGTCATCTACACTGAACCTGATGCGAGCGTGCGGCAGATCAAGGTCATGTAATCCCCTGATGCTGTTGACATTGAGAGGCTTGTTGCGTGAGCACGCAAAATCTATGAATTTTACACTTTTTGCATATGGTCCGGGTCCGCGCTTAAGTTTGCACGAGAGAACATATGCGATCGGATAATGGTCACGAAGTGCAAAGACGACGATGTTGTCGTAACGGATTTGGCGGAACGGGTTCTGGTGAGGGTCAACCCGTACTGCAAGAGGTGCCCTGGTGGAATCTTTTCCGATGAAGATGCTCTCCGATTCTTCAAGGACTCCAGAGGACTAGACGGTTTACCTGACTCGGGCGAGATTGATGCCGAGGTCGCAAATATTGAACGACTAAAACGGAAGAACTCCGACGAATTTTGGACGGACAATCCGACCCATGCGGCCGCTGTCAATGTCTGCAGCCGGAGGGTACTGATGGAGTTCGAAGACTTTGAGGCTGCCGCCCTCCGCCTGGTTTTCCGTGCTGAGAGTGTAGAGAATAACCTGCGGTTCTTCAGCGACGACGAAACTTACGTGGATGCGCAGCGAGCCACCTACCCCCCGACCGATCCTTCGGTGGTTCGTGCGCTCCGGCGATTCTCGAAGTGGTCGATGGCCGAACTGTTCGTGGGCTACGCCGATTTGACAGCTGGCCGATGCTTGAACCAGACGACGACAGAGATCCTAGAGGGATGTTGGCGCACACTTGAAGACCTGTTGAAACCGCCAAAGAACGGAAGAGCGATGGAAACGTGGCTGGTCCGAGTGTTGCGAACGGCGACCTGCCCGAGCAATTGGGACTGCGTGATTTGCGTCGGCACCCAAATCCACCATGTGCTGTGGGCAGCTAGTCGTGAGGCTGCGAAGCAAGTAATAGTCGGAGCCGAAAGGTGATGGGACTTACAGAAGACGATCGATTATTCTTGCGCAGATGGGATGTCGTCGACAATTTTGCTCTTCCCCCACCAACATACGTTAGAGAGTTTGACTGCCCCCGATGCGATGGACACGCATCAGAACTTCTCTCTCCTGCCAACGATCTTGTATGGCAAATTAGCTACCATTGCAGCAAGTGCACGACCCCTAAGCATGTAACATTGCGAGACGACAAGAGGGTTTGGCTTTTCGCGAAAGGGAAAGGCCCCTACATCGCTCCCCACATGATCAAAGATCCAGTCATCAAGAGAAGGATCGTAATCTGGCGGAGATACCTCTCGCCCTCAGCCACTTTTGGAACTACCTACAAATCATTGTTCCAAGCGCTCAGCGCAACCCCCGGGGAGGATGCGAGGCTCGGAGAAATCCAACTGCGCCAGAGACTCGACTTGTTCGGTTCGCCCGTCATCAAAGCGTTCACGAAGAGCGACTTCGCGTGAGAGGTGGAATTGACGAGATCTGAAGGGCCGCACAACGAGATGACGGCTTTAGAAGCAGTCGTATTCATAACCGTGACACAAATCATCACAATCTGCGGGTTCTTCATCATTGGCGCAGTCAGCGGATATTCTGCTCTGTCTTTCGTTCCGTTGGTGATACTTTTTTTCATAGGATTGGTTTGCTGGATTGCCAGAGGTTTAGTACGTCAAACTCCTTCCGACAATGGTACCATCATGGTACGATATGGTCATCCTATCGGACATAATGTCCAAGCGACGTACTACGTTAGCGTAGCAGTTGCGTCTGGCAGTTTCCTTAGCATAGTGGCTTTGTGGTTGCTCGTGCCGCAGCAAGTATCAACGGGCGTCTCTATCATCAATCTGGCCCAACTTGTTCTTAGCGGATTTGAGGGATTGCTTCTTATTCCCACAATTCGTACCGGCTGGACTGCGTATCGTGAAATCATCAACTCCAGGACAGAATATCGAAAATCCATCCACTATGATCCTTTGAAATTCGCTGCAATCGGCCAAGTGTATCTCGGATGTGAACTCCGTCGTGAGACAATTTTGCCTGTACACACCTTCTCAGAAAAAGGATCTGATAGGGTTCTGCCGGGCGAAGTTGTGGGTCGTCATATAGTCTGTCTCGTAGGGGAAGACGGCCCCTACATAATCGATTTAGGGAATGGTAACCCACACGTCCTCATCACGTCGATTTCGACAGGAGGAAAGAGTCAAACTCTCCGAGCGCTGATCCTTCGCCACTATTATGCTAAA
>Ga0187878_1002865_pt1 | contig 14842 bp, 16 predicted proteins | sample June2016WEW_17_1_FD_132979 | JGI IMG/M metagenome (GOLD analysis project Ga0187878, IMG submission 132979) | Peatland microbial communities from SPRUCE experiment site at the Marcell Experimental Forest, Minnesota, USA - June2016WEW_17_150 | ecosystem: Environmental > Terrestrial > Soil >...
CTGCGTCCCGATCATTGCTTTATGTTTTTGGGTTCCGGTTTAAGTTACTCAAGAGATTTGCAAGAGCCTCAATGAGCAGGAAAAATGACAAGGTCCGACTTTCTCAAGACCATTGATGCCATCCGGATAGCCGCTGCCCTTGATGTGGGGAGGACTTGAGGTACGGACTTGAGTTGTTGACTAATAGCCGAATATAGAAGGGTTTTTGCGATTGGAAATTAACAACACAACTACGTTCCCTAGCCGTCCCTCTGTCAATAGAAAATTTTCATAATATATTTAAAAACTTCTGTAATCGTGCTATAAGTGGGCAGAGTTTAAGGCAATATATTGCATCCTGCTATTTTGGAGGCCGGTAAGTGCTGAAGGAGAAGAAAACGTACTGCCTCCTGAAGCCGGGGCAGAAAGGGACAAAGCGGCTCGTTGAGAAGTAAGGCGAGTCGCTGCTTTGCGTCCGGTATCGGTACGATGAGAGCCGGGAGGTACGGCTGACAACGGTCGAGATCGTCGAGGAAGTAAAACCGTGGAAGCCTCCCTTCCGGTTTCGGGACGGGGATATTGTCCCGGTGCCGGTGGCGTATGAGGAAAAGGCTCTTCGGGATCAATTGAAACTGCGGGGGGGAAGATGGGACCCTATGACAAAGGTCTGGCATGTGCCCTATGGATCAATTCGAGGAACCGAGCTTGAGGCGAGGATTTCGGAGGATTTCATCAAGTGGAAAAGAAGTCTATAAGCTTCCTATTTAAGAAAAATCGAAGCATCCTATATAAGAAACAAGTATCCTATATAGGATGCTTTTGGCAGTCAGCTAATCAATATGTTCGGTGAATAAATAATGAACAGAATAAACATTGATCTAGACCAAATTAAAGAAATAGCTCTCAAAGCTATCCGGAGAGCGACTATATTTCTTGGCTTAGGGGTAAATGCCGCCAGAGATAAAACATTTACCAGTTATCAGCTTCCCGAAAACAATTATTTGAGGTTGGTGCCTGAAAAAGTAGCTGAGGACGAACTGTATGAATTTAAAGTAAATTTTGAGAAGTGGATTATATCTAATGGATTAAGGGAACTAATTGAATCCTTCGGCGTTTTTTTGGACCGAATACATCAGGCAAGCCTTTGGTTTGCTACTAATAAAGGGCACATACGCCCACAAGATGCCAATAAATTTAGTCCTGCCTTTGAAAAAAAAGGGGTAGAGGGAAAACTTAACAAGCTTAGAACTCGATTCAATATCTTTACAGATAAAGATAAATATTTCCCGAGTATCAACCAAGCTAGAAATTGTATAACACACAGGAGAGGTGTGGTTGGCGTTGAGGACTTGAAAGGTAATGACACTCTACAGTTAATTTGGTGGGCCTTTGATATTATAGCTCTGTTGCCTGATGGCAAAGAAATACCTTTAGTGCCATTACCTGAAGGCGGTATTTATTTAGAGGATGGCTGCACAGTAGCCATCAAGATTCGTAATCGCAATAGAGAGTATAAATTAGGTGAAGTCATTGAACTTACTCCTATAGATATCAATGAAATTTGTTTCTTAATATTGTTAGCGACTAATGAAATTGTTGCATCAACAGTAGATTATGCCATATCATTGGGCATTGAAATCACCGAACCATCGGGTGCACGGGAGCAAAGAAACGCCCCGTGACCCGCGTAACCGTTATGAGGAAGGAGACGGAAATATGGTAACCGTCGAAGGCATAATTGGTAAGTTTCTAACGGTCATTGTCGGTAAGGCTGCGAACATAGTGGCAGGAATACCATTTGACAAGCGAAAGAAGGCATGTCGATCATTGACTAAGCTTTACTACTGCGTCCAAGCTTTAGACGAAATAACAGATGACATGATCGAGGAGTTTGAAAGAGCTGAAAAAGAAAATGATGTTACGTGGTTCATCAATGCAATAGCTAGGAATGCTTACAGAATTGAAAATATTTCCAATATGTTTATTGACCTTGGTCACGATTTATACGGCGGGCTCCAGATAATTGACCCGGCTTTAGCAGAAACGTGCACATTATTATATGTTGGTAAATTTGACTTTTTGTCCTACATGTCAAATAGTGTCGGATGGGTCGAGAGGGATGGTAAGCGAGTTTTACATCTCATGAAACCTGACGTTACTATCCTTAATGAGGATATAGAAAGCTATTATGAAAAACATCGAAACCGACTTGAAAAACAAAATAAAGAATATTGGCCAGACGGATCATTTGACCATTTTTATGAGCATTTTGAAGACATTGTGATTGATGTTGAAGATTTTGAAGGTGTAAAAGAGCTGATGGATCTTATTAAAAATCATAATAAGATTCTCAAGAAAGGAAAGGAGCAACTCAGGTTACTTTTAAGGGATTCCTTTTCTATTGAAGAGATCCTGTTCCAGTCTGATGCTCATCCTTATCGCTAGCTCATAACAAAAGGGTGGTGCGGCTAAGCCGCACACGCTGTCGTGGTGCATGATAAATAAGTCCGGAGGGGACGCTGGTAAGTTTTGTAACTTATTGTGCGAGGAAGACAATTTTCTAACCAGCGGCAGGACTGGCCCAAAACGGCCGGTCAGTCTTATGGCGTTATACCCCCAAGAAATCAGGAGGCATTATGAGAATTCAAATTATTTGCAAGGCTGTTGCTGTTTTTGTTTTGTTATGTTCTCCATTGCCATCACACGCTGAAAATTGGGTGGAGTTTTATTTTCATACACTTCAAGACAAGAACACTGGTCAAACACTGTCAGCCACTGAATCATTTTACGATAGTGATAGCGTCAGAATCTTCAATGGTGGTACTTTTAAAACTTGGATTAAATCATCAACCTCATATCAAGGAGTGGCTGCAAAGTTCGTTGGTAAAAGCAACGAATCGAAAAAATTGCTATTAATCAATTGCAGTCATGAAACATTTGAAGTCCTTTCAGGTGGAGTTGACATAGATGATAAGGTGCCTCCTGATTTGCAAAAAATTGCAGAAAGAGCAAATAGAGGGGATATCAATGATGCATTAGTGTACAAAAAATTGGCAGATATTTTTTGTTCTAATAAATCAAGATAGCTCTGGTATGAACGCACACCGAAGGAGAGACATCATGGCAAAGATCGGATAGAGGGCAAAAAGAGAGGGCAAAAAGGGTCAGCCCTCGACATGAGACAAATGTACAAAGGACTTGGCAAAACATGACCGGAAAATTGGTGACAATAGGCAGATACAGCACGCCATACGAAGCAAATATGGCAAAATCACAGCTTGAATCTGCAGGGATTCTCGCCTTCGTTGCTGATGAGCATACTATCGGAATGAACTGGCTGTACTCGAATGCATTGGGTGGCGTGAAAGTGCAAGTTCCTGAGTCACTGGCTTCTGAGGCGCAAGAACTTTTAGCATTAGAAATAGAGTCTCCGACAACGCATGATTTAGCCGAGGCAGTCTGCCCACAGTGCGGAAGCAATAAAACCGAAGATTTTCTGGACAAGCGTGGCAGCTTTCTTACCTGGGTGTTTCTGGGATTTCCGTTGCTTCTCCCGTCGAAAAATAAAAAGTGCGGTGATTGCGGACATCGTTGGAGGAAGCCCAATAAGAAATGAAAGAAAGAAATAAAAGGGGCAACTCTCCATATTCCATTTTATCGATGGCCCTGCATTTCATTTTATGGAGAATGGAGAGTTGACCACTACATTACACACAAGTCCATAATTTCGCAGAGTGAACTGACATGGAACCATTCGAAGGGTTGATCGACATCCATTGCCATACAGCCGGCATCGGTGCCGGGGGGAGCGGCTGCTTCGTCTCGCGAAGACTGCAACGGAGCTTCAGATACCGTTTCTATCTCAAGGCCTTCGGGGTAACTGAACAGGAATTGCAGGCGGACGGAGACGGGCTGTTCATTCAACGAATCTCCCGGACCCTGGCCCGATCACGGAGGGTTTCCGCGGCGGTGATCCTGGCCATGGATGGTGTGGTGGACAACGACGGCGAACTGGATGAAACCGGAACGGAAATTTACATCCCCAACGAGTTCGTGGCTGGTGAGGTCCGCCGCTACTCCAACCTCCTGTCCGGGGCAAGCGTCAACCCGTTTCGCCGTGACGCCCTCCGGCGCCTGGAAGAGGCTGCAGGTGACGGTGCAGTGCTGCTAAAGTGGCTTCCCTCCATTCAGCATATCGATCCGTCAAACCAGAATCTGGTTCCCTTCTACCTGCGGCTGAGGGAACTCGGCCTGCCACTGCTCAGCCATACAGGAAGCGAACACTCGTTCACCCGCGCTCGTAACGAACTCGGCGATCCGGAGCGGCTGCGGTTGCCTCTTTCTCTCGGGGTGACAGTTATCGCCGCCCATGCGGCGGGTAGCGGACGAAATCAAGGGGAAGCCAACTACCGCCGTCTTTTCCGCCTGTGCGAATATCCCAATTTCCATGTCGACATCTCGGCACTGACCCAGCTCAACCGGCCCGGCCAGCTGATGCGGCTGTTACATTGCCGTGCGCTGCACGGCCGACTGCTTTACGGAACTGACATGCCGCTTGTGAACTCGTGCCTCGTCTCCCCCTTTGCTTTTCCCCTGCGTCTTTCCCTCTGGCGGATGCTCGCAATCTCCCGGATTCACAATCCCTGGGACCGGGACCTCGCTCTCAAGGAGGCGCTTGGACTGAAGTATGAGATGCTGGCGGACACCAAGAACATTTTGAAGATGCCGTAAACGGGTTATACGGGACAATAATAGATGAATACGAAATCGTGGTACCCCCGGCCTTACTCCAACCTGAAGTCCTTCTCCGTCAATCCCACGTTTTTGTGCATGCTGCGGAAATTGAGGACGGTCCGATCCCGGTTCTGCTCTTCGATGACAAGGCGGGAAAGGTTTCCGTTTTCCAGAAAGGTGAGGCGCAACTCCTTCACGGCGCCTTTCTGCCGGGGGGTTATCTGCAGGGTGGTCAGTTTGTCGCGGGTCTCGGCGTGGACTTCGACACCGTCGGGAAGTGAGGTTGCAGGTCGGCCGAGATAGGCAAACCAGCGGCGCAGGCTCTGTTCGGGTGGCAGGACGATATTGTTCCGGACATTTTCAGCGGGGAGAAACATGGCCAACGAGGTGTCGCGCAAAAGGAGTCGGCTGGCATAGGGGGGATATAACTCCATGTAGAAGACATCCGGCTTTTTGAAGCGGACGATTCCGTTCACCACGATCTTCTTTTTCATGAGGGCGATCTGCTTCTCCTGGGTAATCTCGGCCGTGAAGTCGGTTATGCCGGAAAAGCTGCGCCGCAACACCTCCATCCCCTGGAGCGGGGAAATCTGTCGTGCCGAGACGGTGGGGACTGTCGTGAAAAATATACTCGAAGCCATCAGCAAAATTGCCCATATAATGGCAATCTTTCCTCCCCTGGGTTTCGCTCTCATCATAACTTGCCTACCCCCAGGGTCAGGGTAGCGGAAGCAACTTTATTCCCTTCCACCATTGCCTCGCCTTCGCACAGATAAAGCCTGCCGAAGGATTTCACTATCCGTGCGGTAATGATGATCCGGTCCCCGGCATGTAGCCAGGCAGCGAATTCGGCATGATCGACCTTGGCGAGGAATCCGCCTTCCTCTTTTTCCTGAGCTGCGGCGATACCCGCTAGTTGTGCTATGGATTCGAGCAACAGGACACCGGGATAACCGGCCTGGTCGTGGGTAACTACTTTCAGACCCGTGGCGCAAATACCCTGTTCCAGGGAAAGAATCTCATCTACATAAAGAAACGGATTCGTATGGGGAAGATATGCTGTCGGATTACTGTTAAACAGATGAGCCTCCGTTGAAGTCCACAGCAAAGTAGGGCCCCTCCGGAGAGGCAGCCAGATGAAGGGCACGTTGACCGGGCAATAAAGACAGGACCAGCGCCGCCATGGACAGGCCTCCCATGGCAAGTGAACATCCGAGGATTCTGTCGGTTTCCAGACGGGGTAAAGACGGCGCTCTCTCCAGGAACATCCCGAATTCAGAAGCAAAACCGGACAGGGAAAGCAGTGAATGGTCTGCCGCCACCCCCAGCAACCGTGATGCCCCTTCGTCCTCGGCTCCCTTTACCAGGCGACCGATTGTCCTGATGTTTCCCACCTCAGCCCTGATCGCCGCTCCGCGCTGCCGGGCATAGCCGCTCTTTTCCAGCACCAGCATGCCGGATCCTTCGCTGAAGCCCCGTCCGTAATGGCGCAGCTGCCCGGCGGCCTTGAAGCCCCGCATCATGAGCGGATTCAGTTCGTCGACGCCACCCGTCACCATGACATCTGCCCTGCCCTCTTCCAGAAAGCGACAGGCCATGAGGAGCGCCGATTCCGCCGAACAGAAACGCTGCACCATGGTAACATTGGGGCCCTTGAGACCATGTTCGATAGATGCATTGCTGGCTGGGGCATTGGGAACAGTATTGGGGAAAAGCATCGGAATAAGCCCGTCGGCTCCTTTGGTAAAATATCCCCGGAGAAACTCCTCGGAATTGGCGATACCTCCAAATCCGCAGCCGAGCAGGATGCCGATCCTTGACGGGTCCATTTGTGCCGGATCTATTCCTGCGTCTTTTAGGGCCATCCCCGCTGCGACAACGGCAAACAGGCTGCACCTGTCGAATTTGCGGGCCTTGAGCGGAGGCATGTAGTCGGAGGCCTTGAATCCCTCGGCCCGGCCCCAGAAGTGGCCCTTCTCGCCCAGAATTTCTTCGGGCATAGGCTGCAATCTGCAGTTTCCATCCTGCAATGCCTCCCGAAGCGAATCGGTCCCCACCCCGGCCGAAGAAATTGCCGCGAGTCCGGTTACTGCAATCTTATCGTGTAGTTCGTTCATATACCCAACACCAGTGAGGTTATATTTCCGCCAAAAGCAAACGAGTTGGAAAGGGCTACAACAGCAGGAGTGTCGATCTTCCCGGCATGGCAGTATTCCAGGTCACATTCCGGGTCGGCTCCCCTGAAATTGAGAGTCTGCGGTATTATCCCGGCATTCAGGGCAATAACCGTTGCCATCGCCTCGATTGCGCCGGCTGCGCCCAGGCAGTGGCCGGTCAATGCCTTGGTAGAAACGAGCGGCACTTCCCGAACCCGGTCGCCAAAGACCAGTTTCATGGCCTTGGTTTCCACCACATCGTTCAGGGGCGTCGCAGTCCCATGTGCATTAACCCAGCCTACAGCCGTCAAGGGAACGTTCGCATCACGCAAGGCGCCGGTCATTACCCTGGCCGCTTCGACACCGGACGGTTCCGGTGCGGTCATATGATAAGCCTCTCCGGCAGCGGCATAGCCCAGCACATAGCCATAAATTCTTGCTCCCCTGCCCTTGGCTTCGGCCTCGTCCTCCAGGACGAAAAAGGCTGAGCCTTCGCCCAGGGAAATCCCCCGGCGGCCAAGGCTGAACGGGGCGCAGGGCTCCACATCAACCACCCGGAGAGAATTGAATCCGGCAAAGGTAAGCAGGGAAAGAGCGTCGGTACCTCCGCAAACGGCAGCCTTCAGCCTGCCGGAAGCGATAAGGTCCGCTCCCCAGCCAATGGCCGTAGCCGATGAAGAACAGGCTGTCGTGATGCTCCCCTGATACCCCCCAAGGTTGTAAATCTCTGATATTGCCGTTGCCGTTCTGTCCGGCAGAATGCCGCGCAACAGTGTCGGTCGGCCTTTCCCACCAGCCATGGTTTCCCTGAGCCAGCTCTCCGCCTGCAGCATCCCTGCTGCCCCCGCCCCCAGAGAAACACCTATGTCATAGGGCGAATAATGCCCCAGAGCGCTACTGTCTTTCAGTGCCTCTCCCGCAGCGATAACCCCGAACTGGTCGGCCCGTGACAGACCGGCAGCATTCTTGCGGCCGAAATAATCCAAGGGATCATATTCCCTGACCTGGGCTGCTATTTTTGCCTGAAAATCCGAGACCGGGAAGAGGTCAACATCCCCGATAGCGCATTTTCCCGAGAGCAGTGACTCGGTAAAAGAAGCAACGTTTTTTCCGGCGGCACAGAAGATACCTAGTCCGGTTATGGCAATCTTTTTCTTTTTCATTCAATCAACTTATAGTCTATTCCGGATTAGAGTATTGATGCATTGGTGTCAACAAATCAGGCTTGATTTTAGCAAGTCCCGATAAAAATCGGAAGCAAATAAAATACAGGGGACATTCGGCGCTTATACTGCTCTTTGACAACTACACGATACCGCCGTCAATAATAAGACACTGCCCGGTTATGTATGCGGACTTTTCCGAGGCAAGGAAAGCCACCGCTTCGGCAACTTCCTCGGGGCGACCGATCCGTCGCAGGGAGGAACTTTTTATAATAGTATCAACCACTTCCGGTTTTAGAGCAGTTACCATTTCCGTTTCGATAAGCCCGGGAGCCACAGCATTTACCCGTATCCCCATAGGTCCGACCTCCCTGGCCAGGGAACGGGTGAAACTGACGGCAGCCCCCTTGCTGGCGGCATAGTTGGTCTGCCCCGGGTTGCCGGTAAAGGCCGAGATGGAAGCCATATTGACGATGACACCGCTTCGTCTCCCGATCATCTTCCTGACCCCCCATTTGCAGCAGTGAAACAACGGGTAAAGATTTCCCTTAAGCACGTCCTCCCAGTCCGTCTCGGACATCATCGGCAGGTAAGCATCGCGGATAATTCCGGCGTTGTTCACCAGAATGTCTATATGGCCGGTCTCTTTTGCGGCAGCATCAATAACAGCAACAGCACCATCCGCCGTGCTGACATCCGCTTTAACCACCCGGATTTCCCCTGCCAGTCCGGCAGCTTCCTGCACTAACGTCTCGGCTGACGCATCGTTTTGCAGATAAGCTGCAGTGACTTTTGCACCTTTTCCTGCAAAATGCAGGGAGATGGCCCGGCCAATTCCCCGGGTTCCGCCGGTGACTACGACAATTTTATCCTGGAATTCCATTGTTCGATCCTTTTCCTGACAAGTTTCCCTTCACCCTTCACCCTTCACCCTTCACCCTTCACCCCTAGCCCGCCTCACCAGGCTGCCGCATCGGCCGAACCCTGCTTCGTCCCAGCCTTTTCATCAGCTTCCACAGCGGTCCGCGAACCGGAAAATGGCGGATTGCCGCCAGCATGGCATCGCTCATATTGATTTCCAGACCCGGGACTACCCAGTTTTTTCTCTGCATTGCCTGTTCCGTCACCAAAGAGCAAAGGTCGCCGCCCAACGCCGGGGAGATGTAGAATACCGGCTCAAGAAGGTCGGTGGCTGTGGAAATAACCCCTTCATCCAGCGCCCGCCGGTAAAGGGATGTGCCCGGATAAATCCTGATCCCGGTCATGCCTATCACGGCTACCGGTTCCAGTTCGTCCATCAGCGCAAAACTTTCCAGTACTGTTTGCTTCGTTTCGCCCGGACCACCGAACAGGATATAGTGAGCAAAGTCGGCTCCATGCTCCCGGCAAAGCAGGGAAGCAGTTCTGATTTCGTCGACGCAAAAGGATTTACCGAGGTTTTTCAGCATGGCAGGCGAACCGGAGTCGGTACCGAATTCAAAAGCGTCGCACCCCGCTTCAATCATAGTCTGAACAAGGTCCGAAGTCATGAACTGGGGGTTGATGAACGCCGACCAGTTAACCTTGAGATCGGCGGCAATCATTGCGCGGCAGAGATTTTCGGCATAATCCTGAGGGTAATTGAAGATATCGTCGACAAAATAGATATAGTCAACCCCGTATTTCTCGACCAGTTCACGTATCTCGGCAATGACTTCCGGGACGGGCCGCAACCGTACCCGCCTCCCCTCCAGAACCGGGTAAGTGCAGTAAATGCAGGAGAAAGGACAGCCCCGTTTGGTCTGCAGGTTGGCCATCCCGCCTTCACGGAAGTATCTCTCAACCTGAAACAGGCTCCGCTCGGGGCGGCCTATAGACTCGATGGCCTCTGCTGCAACGAAATTGCAATTACCTTTAACCAGCACCCCCGGCAGTGAGGTTGGGCACTCCCCCTTGGCCAAGGCTGCAATAAGACGCACGACTACTTCCTCTCCTTCACCGACAACGCCGTAATCTCCACCCAGGTAAGCCAGGAGCTGCGCCGGCATGAGGGAAAACCCCGAACCACCCAGGATCACCGGCGCCTTCCCGCGACACTGTTCGACGATTTCTTTCACCCCTGCGAGATACGAACGGAAACCGGGATAGGAAACATTGTCGATGTTGCGGATGGAAAGTATTATCGCTTCAGGCACAAATCCGGACAGCGCTGTCCGTATCTCGGCCTGCGGGTCGTCAGCAAAACAGAGGTCAAGCACCTGCAGCCGGTGTCCGGCAGCCGCCAGCGGTCCGGCCAGAAAGGCAAGCCCAAGGGGGAAAACCGGGTAGGGGTTCATTTCGCGATTGGCGGAAATCAGCAGGATATCCATCAAACCTCCAGGCTGGCCACGAGTTTTTCCAGCCGTTCGACAAGAACCGGCGGAAGCCGGTACTGCAGAACACCTTCCCTGTCGGTCAGGACATGGACGGTTTTCCCCGCGGCGCACGGAACACCATCCGCACCGACGATGGAACAGACAAATTCCAGTGTGGCTGTCGGGGTGCGGCGTACCGATGTCAGCACCCGGAGCTCCTCGTCAAAGCGGGCCGGTTTCTTGAATTGCAGCTCAAGGGCAACCACCGGCGCCAGATAGCCGGCAGCGCTGATCTGCTCCGCATTCAGCCCGAATTGTCCGGCAAGCGCGTTGCGCCCCACTTCCATCCAGGACACGTAATGGCCATGCCACGCAACATGGTAGGAATCAACTTCATTAAACCGCACCTTAACCCGCGTCTCGTGGAAATTCAATGCATCTCTCACTCTCATTGCCGGGCCGCTTCGCTTTCAATCCAGCGGTTGTATTTTTTAAGTGAATCACCGGCACCAACTTCCAAAAATGTTCCGGCGCCTGCTTTTCTGAGGGCTTTATAGCACTCTTCCCAGTACACCGGCAACTCCAGTTCCCGCATCATAAAATCGGGGATATCAGCTGCAGACAGAAAATCCTGGTCGATATGGTTCAGCAATGGAACAGTCGGTTCAAGGTAACGGTAGCCGGAGAATACCTGCTGCATCTCCGCTTCTACCTCCGCCATCAGGGGGGTATGGAGCGGCGCGTCACAGGGGAACAATTTTACCGAGAACGCCCCGTGCGCCAGCGCCTCGACCTCGGCCGCTTCCATGTTGTGCCGTTCACCGGAAAGGAGAAAATGCCGCGAGGTATTCAGGTTGGCCGGATAGACGCCGTTGTTTTCGGCAATGGACAGGACCGGCTCCAGGGTTAACCCGACAATGCAGCCAAGGGCATATTGCCGTGACTTGCCCATTCCTGTCATGCAGCAACCGACTCGACAGGTAAGCTCCAGGGCATCACCTTCGGATATGGAGCCGCTTACTGCCAGGGCAGGATAAATGCCCATGCTGTGCTCCGCTATCAGATCGGCCTTTACTCCTTCCCGGCGGAACCTCCGTGCCCGGTATAAGCTCATGGCAACACCATAAACCTGGAGCATCACGCTTTCGGTCCACTCTTTACCAGGCGAGTTGAAATCGCAGAGGTTGAGACCGGTCCGTTGCTGCGTCAATTCCGCAATCTCGATAAAATCGGCGTCCTCGGGCATCTGGGCGTTGTGGAACAAAGGCTGTCCCGGGAACATAAAACAATTCATATTTTCACTAACCTCAATTCATATAATGGTGGGTTAACGTAGTATTATCCGGTTAAAAAATTGAGAGGTAAAACCCTAAAGGTCTTGAAGACCAAACCCTAAAGGTCTTAAAGACCTTTAGGGTTTATCACCTCTCTGTATGTCCGGCGCAGGGCACTCCTGAAACCCACATTCATCGGACCGAAGACCTGCACCGAACGGTGCAGCTTGAAAATACGCCTGAACATGGAAGAAAACGAGTAAAATGAGCGGTTCAGCCAGAGATGTCCCGCCAGCAGTTCCTCCGCTGTCATCCCGGAAGGCCTGAAGGTTACATGGCCCATGTCATAGTCCTGCCAGTCATCAGAAGTGATCCTTCCTTCCGACACAAGCCTGGCTCGCACTTCGGTACCCGGATAAGGCGTCAGAATGGGGAAAATAGCCGCCTCCAGCCGGGCATCCTCGCAGAAGCGCAGGATTTCCTCGAAAACCTCCGGTGTATCGCCGTCGTTGCCAAGCACAAAAGAGCCAAGGATGCCAATACCGTTGTCACGGAACTTCCTGGCTTCTTCAAGATAGTCCAGGGTGATGTTGGTCCTTTTCCGCATGGCCGCCAGAGTTTCCTGCCGGAGCGACTCGAACCCCACAAACATACCGATACAGCCGGCATCAGCTGCAGCCTTCATCAGTTCAGGATCGCGGGCAAAATCGAGCGGCGCGTGGGAAAGCCACTTGAAGCCCATTCCCCGCATACCGCTGAAGAGCTCCAGCGCATACCTGCGGTTTGCCACCAGATTATCGTCGACAATAAAGGCGAATGAATTTTTTTTGCGGAGGATTTCCAACTCGGCAAGGACCGAGACCACAGGCCTTTCCCGGTATTTCCTGCCGTAAAAGGCTGTTACGGAGCAGAAATCGCACTCATGGGGACAGCCCCGGGTTGTCTGCAGGGTATTGGTAAAGAGATACTTCTTTCGATCGAAGATCTCACGTCGGGCAGAGGGTATACCGTCCATGTCGACCAGCCCTGACGAACGGTAGTGACTTTGCAGCCCACCCCGCTCAAAATCCGCCAGAAGCAACGGCCAGACCAGTTCCCCCTCGCCAACCACCACGGCATCCACATGACGGAGGGCTTCCTCGGGAAGGCTGCTGGCGTGAAAACCGCCCATAACTACCCGAATGCCCCTGGCACGGAACAGTGCGGCGATCTCATAGGCCCGTGGCGCCTGCGGAGTCATGGCAGTTATTGCTACCAGGTCCACATCGTCAGACCAGTCCAGGGGCTCGATATTTTCATCGCGAAGCTCGACCTGCCAGGACCGGGGAGTCACCGCAGCCAGGGCGGCGAAGGAAAGGGATGGGAATTTGAAGCCCAGCTCACCCCAGAGACTCTTCTTCGGCCAGCCGGGAGTTACCAGGAGCAGTTTCACTTCCTGTTTTCCGCAATATAGGCGGCCATGCTCCGTACCGATTGAAATACCACCGCGCCGGTCTCTGCATCGGGAACCACCACTCCGAAATCCTTCTCCATCGCAACTACCAGCTGCAATGCATCTATGGAATCCAGCCCCAGACCCTCGCCGAACAGCGGCGCATCGGTTTCGATATCTTCCGGAGCCATCCCCTCGATGCGCAGGCTGTCAATTATCAATTGTTTTACTGTGGGAATCAATTCTTCGATCATTTAAAAACCCTTTTTGTCCTTTTTATCCGTTTCTCCCCAGTAGTCGAAAAAGTTATACCACTGGTCGGGATAGGCTCTGATGTATTTTTCAAAAACCCGCACTATCTGTTCCGTACCTTCACGTACGGCGCTTTTGTGTGCTGCATGCCCCCCGGTGAAATACACCGGTGCTTCCATAATCGTTGCGTACCGGCTCCCTTCCAGAGGGACAAAGACCGGCAGAACCGGCGCCCCGCTGGCCAGACCAAGATATGCCGCCCCCAGGGGAATCTCGGCAGGCAAGCCGAAGAAATCCATGGTTGCAGTATGGCAAGAGCCATCCCGGTCGCCGAGCAATGCCAGAATTTCGTTGCGACGCAGGGCATTTACCGCTTCGATGATTGCCAGCGGCGAGGTATCCTCGCGATCCACGTAGATGAAGTGGATCCCCCTTGCCGAGCGAACTTTTTCACGCAGCTCGTTTACCTTCTCATCCGGCTCGCGGAAGGTGAGAACGTTTATACGGTATCCCATTTCCGCCAGGCCCAGACCTCCCAGCTCCCAGTTCCCTAGGTGGGGCGAGATCAGGATGGCGCCGTTGCCACGGGCCAGGGCTTCCTCGAGATGATTTCCGCCAACCCTGCGACCTATGAGGGAATTCAACTGCTCTCCACGCAGCCGGATCATCAGCATGACATCACTCCAGTTGCGGGAAAACTTGTAAAATGTCGAGAAAACCAGCTTCTCCACTCTTTTTCTGCCGGTCACGGTCTGGAGATTTGACCTGACACTGCGCCGAATTTTCGGCAGTACCAGATAAAACAGCCCGCCCCATAGAAAAGCACAGGGAGGATAGAGAAATCTAGGCATCAGCAGGGTAAAAAGCTTTATGAAAAAAAGGTTCAGATTACTGTACAGCGTCACCTTTTGCAGCCTGTAATACCGGTTTTCTCCCGCCCGTCGTCGCCGCAGAAATCCTTTTCCCAAACCTGGTCGGCAATCTCCCCGTAGCAGACGGAATAATCATCCATCTTTTCGGACAGTTCGGTAAAAATCTGATCAGCACCCGAATGGGTCGAATAAACCCCTTCGGAAAGAAACATTTCCCGCCCGACTTCCGGATGGTCGATCAGCATGCAGGGACGCAACAGATTCTTATGTTTACCCTGGGCTTCCCGTATCGTTTGGAACAGGGGGGAATTCAGCGCCTCTTTCAGGGTGGTTCTACGAATATTATCCACGGCAAAGTGGCAAAAGACGCATGGTTCAATATCACCGTTGGCATTTATATGAAAGTATTTTCGTCCCCCGGCAATACAGCCGCTGATAATCGGACCGTCATTCCAGAAGTCCACCATTACCAGGGGTTTTACAGCACGGAATTCGGCGGTGCGGCGCCGCATGAGATCGCGCTGTTCGGGGGTGGGCATCAGGGCGAGGTCCGGATTTCGTCCTATTGGCACATAGGAAAAGAGCCAAAGGGCAAAACATCCCTTGGCCACGAGCATGTCAATATAGCTGTCACTGGTTATGATATC
>Ga0187878_1002866_pt1 | contig 14838 bp, 14 predicted proteins | sample June2016WEW_17_1_FD_132979 | JGI IMG/M metagenome (GOLD analysis project Ga0187878, IMG submission 132979) | Peatland microbial communities from SPRUCE experiment site at the Marcell Experimental Forest, Minnesota, USA - June2016WEW_17_150 | ecosystem: Environmental > Terrestrial > Soil >...
AAAAGCTTTTACGAACCAGTTTCTTCCATAAAATACCGTACGGGTGATTCACATGGTACCCGTTAGGGTATGAATCATCACCCTGCCCGAAATGACATGGCCGATCCCATCCTCGCTGTCCACGAATTAAGCGTCACCTTCCCCGACTCCAACGGGGGTCTGCACGCGCTCGACACGCTCTCGTTCTCCATCCAGCCGCGTGAATTTGTTTGTGTCCTGGGTCCTTCAGGCAGCGGAAAATCCACCTTGCTGCGCATCCTGGCCGGGTTGCTTGAACCCACCCGCGGCTCTTTCACCTTCGCCGGTGGAAGGCCGAAGATCGGTATGGTCTTCCAGGAATCCAATCTGATGCCCTGGCGGACTGCGCTCGAAAACATCACCCTGCCTCTGGAACTCCAGGGCGTTTCCCCGGATGAGGCCCACCTGCGCGCCCAGGAATTGATAGACCTGGTCGGTCTGCAGGGCTTTGAGTCTTCCTGGCCGCGCGACCTTTCGGGAGGCATGGCCCAGCGTGTGGCCATCGCTCGTGCCCTAATCCATGACCCCGATATTCTCCTGCTCGATGAACCCTTCGGCTCCCTGGATGCCCTCACCCGCGAACGCATGTGGACCGAACTCTCGCACATCTGGCAGCGGCGGCAGAAGACCGTGCTGATGGTCACCCATTCCATCAGCGAGTCGCTCTTCCTGGCCGACCGCGTCCTGGTTTTGACGCAGCGACCCGGCAGGATTAAGGTGGATTTGGGAGTGGACCTGCCCCGCCCGCGTGCGGACGAGATCCGCTACACCGAGCACTTCGGGGACCTGGCGCGCCGGCTCAAAGAGGCGATCGGATAAAAAAAACCTTCCGCGGTCGCCCCGGTTCTGGCACGGGGTTGGATTAAACCATTCGGAAGGTTTTTATTTTGCGAAAATGATGCTTAATGCACGATCCAGATCCACCCCAGAACCGTTAATGGGATAAAAAACAGCAGTACCGATACGGTTCCGGCAAAAGTTCCGTGGCCCTCCCTCTCGTCCACCAGGCTCACCGACGGGTAGAACCCCTCCAGCTTCCAGCGCGGGCCGCCGAACCAGGCGAAGAGCAGTCCCCCGATCAGGCCGCCGATATGCCCCCAGTTATCCACTCCGGGAGTGGTGTATCCGATCAGCAGGTTGATGCCTGCTATGTAAACCAGGTTCATCAAGGAGCGGTTGACCCGGTTCCCCAGCAGTTTGCGATTTTGGATGATAAATACGCCTTCCGCAGAGATCAATCCGAATATGGCGGTGGATGCTCCCAGCGAAGGGCTGGCCGTCAGCAGGAACGACATCACGTTGCCGGCGTAACCGGACAGGAAGTACAGCAGCACAAACCTGGTGTGGCCGTAACGCGCCTCGATGCCTCGCCCAAAAATGAACAGGGCGTACATGTTGAAGGCGATGTGCAAAATGGAGGCGTGCAAAAAGACCGGCGTGATCAAACGCCAGAGTTCTCCGGCGCGAATGAGGACGTCGTCCTTGACTCCCAGGGCGGTCACCACGTCTGCATTGAGCAGGTATTGCCCGCCCACTTGCAGGAGATAGATAAAGGTGGTTACAGCCAGGATGATGTAGGTGGCATAAGGTTTCACATTCGGCATCGCTACCTGTATCGTTCGTGGCGGCATGGTCTGAGGACCTTGTGTGGGGGTCGGGTTCTGATTCATTTCACTCCAGGAATATTTTTATTTCAAATTTATAAATTTACTTTGCGAGGGTTTACCCGGTGGTGCTCCGCCTGGATGATGGCCACCACGGTGTCCACAGTATCTTCCAGGTGACCGTCCGCGTTAACGATGACGTAGTCGAACTCGGCTGCCCGTTTGAGTTCCTGGCGGGCAGTCGCAATGCGCAGGCTCAGGTTTTCGGCTGTCTCGCTCCGCCGCGCCTTCAGCCGCCTCACCAGGGAATCCTCGCTTTCGGTCGTCAGGAAGATCAGCACTGCTTCCGGCGCCAATTTGCGCACCGTGGCTGCTCCCTGCACGTCCAAGCGCATGATTACGTCCTGGCCTGAAGCCAGCGCCTCGTGCACTTGCTTCTTGGAGTTGCCCTTATAATCATTGTAAACAATCGCGTATTCAAACAATTCATTGTTTTCAATCATCCGGGCGAACTCCTGCTTCGACACAAAGAAATAGTCCTCTCCGTTCGTCTCCTCAGCCCGCCGCGGGCGTGTGGTGGCGGTTACCACGAAATGCATCGGCAGGTTGCGCTCTTTAAGGCAATGCAGGACGCTGTCCTTGCCCACCCCTGAAGGTCCTGAAATGACGACCAATAAAGGCTGGGGTTTATGAAGGTTGAATTCTGAATCTGGCATGTCTGTATTGTACCAGACGGCGAATGAAGTAAAATACAGGCTGCCGGGCAAAAAGGGATTCCAGTTCGTCTTTTTCCCTTCCTTTTTTGCTGCACAACATCAAGAAATTAAGCAAGGACCACAGAACCCATGCCTCTTTATGATTATGTTTGCCTTGATTGCAAAACCCGCTTTGACGTTTTTATGACCTACGCTGAATACGGCTCGCGGTCTGTAACCTGCACATCCTGCAGGAGCGCGAACGTCCGCCGGCGGGTACCGCGCGTGCGCGTGGCGAAATCAGACGACAGCCGCATGGACTCCCTGGCCGGGGATTTCTCCGACCCCTCCGCTCTGGCTGGTCTCGAAAATGACCCGCAGGCCATGGGGCGCATGCTGCGTAAAATGGGCAATGAAATGGGCGAAGACCTGCCCCCGGAGTTTGACGACGTGGCCGACCGTTTGGAGAAAGGCCAGAGTCCGGAGGATATCGAAAAAGAACTCCCGGACCTGGGAATGGACGATGCGGGTGGCGGGGAACCCGACTTCTAAAACCATACGGGCGACCCATTTCGGGCCGCCCGTTTTTTTATATCAGCCGTACTACTTTGTGGGTACGATGTCCAGCACCATTTCGGTCTGGCTGCGGGTAAGCGTGAATTGCATGCTTCCCGAGGTGGTTTGTGCCTTCCCGCCTACCTGGAGGGTGCCATAATTCTGGGTCATCCAGTTAATCACGGCGAGCTGGTCACCCGAGGGCAGGAACACTGCAACGAGCACATCGATCAGGCCGAGTGCCTGATCCACGGTAGCCTGTTGTTCGTTGCGGGGGAGGGAAAGGGTTAACTCACTGACATTGCACGGATCGCCGATGAACTGGGCAGAAAATCCGGTGGCAATGTCCGGGAAGGAAGCTGTCAGCACGGGGCCCAATGTCGCTGTTGAAGCGGGCTGGCCATTCACGGTACTATCGGTAAAAACGAACTGTTGGGTGGGCTCCAGTACGGATTTTACCTGGTACAGGGAGATTCCCAGCCCGCCTGCCGTGGGAGTGGCGGGACAATTGGTTGATGATTGCTGCGCGGAGAGGGTTTCAACCACTCCCATTTCGGTCGGCACACTGGTCAATATCCCCGGCAGTTGGGTGGCGATCCCTGAGATGCCGTTGGTTAGGCCGCATGCTAATAAAAACACCATTACGAGTGGAATTGCTAACAAGCGAGTTCGGTGCATATCCTCATCTCCTTTTAAGATAAATTATATCCAAAACCAGCTATTTGACAAGGTTGTCAGACAACTTATTAGCAAAACACCTTTCGACCCGTTGGAAAGGTGCAGGCTGAAACGACAATCAGGCAAGCTGTGCAATCCTTGCTGTATATTGTTAAGCAGAGATCGCCTTCCCCTCACTCAGCTTTTCCTTTTCCTCCCCTTTGCGCAGGATCCACCCCTCCCCGCGCACCAGGGTTGTTTTCTTTCCATCCACCCGTATGTATGCACCGTCAGCCAGGATGAGAATCGGGTTGTCATGAAAGACGTGATAATTTCTTAACCACTCATCTTTAACGAGGCGGGAAAATTCATCCTCAGGGTAATGAACGCTGAAGTTGAAGGGTGTTGCATTCAAACCGGAAAAATACGTTGTTCCCACCATATTCATATCCATGCTGGTGAGGATATTCGCACCGCATAACACGGTCCCTGCACTGAATGCCACCACCGGAAGCCCGGCACTTACTTTCCTGCGCAGATACTCCATGAATTTGCTAACGTGCAGGCGGTGGGTTAGCAGAAAAGTATTCCCTCCGGGGATGTAGACCAGTGTGGCCCTCCGCAGGGTCGCTTCCATTTCCGGGAGAGCCATCATCTCGGTTTTGATCGTCTCTACGCGTGCCAGGCCGTGAAAGGCCTTTTCAGTGGTTTCCTGCCAGGTATTGGAAAGGGACCCTGCCGGAAGATATGCGATCACAGGTTTTTCCTTCCATTCCAAATATGGACGGCAGGCGTCAAGGATATCGCGGATGTCGTCTTTGCCCGGTGTGGAAAAAAGATTCAAATTCATTTATTAGACGGATTCTGTGAAACACTCAGCTTGTTGTTGTCCCACTCAGGGGTTTATCTGCACAGTTGTACCCACCTCGGCCCAGTCGTAAAGCGCCTGGGCTTCCTGCTCGCCCAGTACGACGCAGCCGTAAGACACGGGTGTCCCCAGTGCATCGCCCCATATGGTTTCGCCATTCGGGAGCACCGGGAGGGAATGGAAGCCGTTCTCCAGGCTGCCGGCGTAATAGATCCCCATCCAGTCTGGCATCCAGAAATTCCAGATCACGCTGAAAGGTCTGGGGATTTTATCGAGAATGTGAAAAGTTCCGGTGCGTGTGTTTTGGCTCCTTCCCGTCGAAACAACGAAATTGCCAACGAGCGTGCCGTCTTGATAAGCGTAAAGCCGCTGTTCCTGAAGGGAGACGGTGATGAGTTTTTCGCCTCCTGGCGGGATCTGCGTTGTAAAGAATTCACCCTGCAGTAGCCCGTTCGAAGGTTGGGGGGTGTTGGCTGGCAGGGGAGTGATTGTGGGGATGGAAGTCGCCGTGGCTGCGACAGGTTGGAATGCGGTTGGAGACGGGCTGACGCTTGGGGGATTGGTTTCTGTGGGCAGGGAAGTACTGGTTTGCAGAGTCGGATCTGTCAGCCCTCCAGATGGAACACTGCTGACCTGCGATGGTGCCAGGTTGATGTCCGTTTCACCCCCCTGCGCCCCCTTCCCGGGTCGGATGGTCCAGGCCGCGATCAGGAGCAAGGCCAGGGTCAGCACCATGATCGGAATGAAAACCCGGGTTGCCGGCGAAGGTTTCCTGGCTGCACGAATAACCGGCTTTCTTTTTTGGACAACCGGCTTGGAGCTTGCAAGCGGTTCGGCCTTTGCGGATGAAGCTGCCTCATTCCGCCCGGGCGCTTGCATACTTTCGTTGAGCCGCCGGGTGGCCCATTCCAGGCCTCCACGGGCGCGCTCGCTTTGCGGGTTGATTTCCAGCGCCCGCTTGAGGTAGGCAACGCTGGCACGTGGCTGAGAGGCTGCCGCCAGGATCAGCCATGGCTCCTCACTGTTCGGCTTCATCGACGCGGCAATTTGCGCCAGGTGACGGGCTTCACGTTTATCACCGCGTTGCAGGGCAGTATAGGCCTGGCTTAATGCCTGGTCCAACGCCTGGCTTGCCAAAAAGGTTTTACTGGGTATCAACGGATTTCTTATCCTGTTTCCAGCCCGTATTTTACTTCGCTCGGATTCAATTAGGGAATGGTATTTCTATGGGGCTCGTTATTGGTGTTTTTATGCAGAGTCGCTTAATGGGTTGCACTCACTTCATTCGGTTCAATATGATTGCTGGGAGAGCACCTTGCACCCACTCCCACCCTTCCGGATAATACCACTTCAAGAGGTTTTGTAAAAAATGATACCCTTTTTAACCTGATCGCGAAATCCCATAATGGCTCAAATTTTTTCCATGCAGTCTTATAAACAATATGACGTAGACCTTTTGCAAAGTCTGTTTGCTGGCATGTCGAATGCAAGATATTTCCCCATGAATAAAAATTCTTGTATGCGCGCCAATAGCCTTCCTCCAGGGTTTGGGTCGACATATGCAATGGAGTAAAAACTGCGTGACGCGTATCGTATAGATCCCAGTTCTTTGTGCTGATGCGGTTTGACTGTTCCATTCGAATGTATAGAGGTGTGTCTGGATACGGGGTCAAAATGTGGAACGTGGCTGTCTCGATCCCCTGCCGGATGGCCCATTCCACTGTCCGGTCAAAGACACTTTCATCATCTTCATCCATCCCAAAAACAAAACTCGCATTGACCATGACCCCTAGATCATGAAGGCGGCGAATGGCTTCTCCATAATCCTGGTTTAGATTCTGTGTTTTCTTTTGTTCCCTCAAGTTATTCGGATTGAGTGTTTCAAAACCAACGAATAGACTGCGTAACCCTACCTCTGCCGCCTTCTGGATTATGCCGGGCATCAGGATTGACTGCACTGTACCGGCAGCCTGCCAGAGGCGGTTCATCCCGCGCATCCCTTCAAATAACTGGCTGGCAAATCTGGGGTTGCCGAAGAGATGGTCATCCAGGAAATACAAATGGCGGCCGGGCAAACTGTCGATTTCTGCAAGCGACCGGTCAACAGTTTGGGTAAGAAACGAGGTTCCCCCTTTGAAGAACGAAGTTATATAACAGAAATCACAATGGTATGGGCATCCGCGTGAAACGACGATCGAGTTCGGGACAAGGTAAAGGTTCCGTTTGATTAGGTCCCGTCGAGGAAAGGGTATATTGACGAGGCTGGGCTGCTTGGATTCGTAAACCTTTTTGGGGAAGCCTTTTCGATAATCGGCTAAAAAAGCAGGCCAGGTATCTTCTCCTAAGCCGATGAAAATCGCGTCTGCATGCGACGCGGCCTCTTCCGGGAGGGAGGTTACGTGAAGACCTCCCAGACAAACGAAGCAGCCGCGTGTCCGATACAAATCAGCGATTGCATACGATCGATGGGCAGAGGTGATATACACTTGAATGACCACGACGTCGGGTCGGTCATCAGTGATTAAAGGTTCCACGTGTTCATCCTGGATGGAAACCTCGTCATCAGGATCTAAGTAAGCAGCTAGGGTTGCCAAACCCAGAGGCGGAAAAAGGCTGTATTTGATGGGGCGCCAAAATGGACTTTTCGCCTCAGTTAGCGCTGGCAGGATCATTTTTACTTTCACGGAGTCTCCAATTAAATGGATAATTCTTGCAATCCGAGGCAAAGCTTATCCGTAAATCCATGCCAGAGTCTTGCAAAAACCATCAGATGCTGTTCAATTCCTGCCGGAATTTATTTTTTGAACTCGTTTAGCTTATGAAGAATTATATCGTGCAATTGCTTTTGTACTTCATCCCACCCTTTGCCTGCATCCACCGTTACCCACCTCTCCGGCTCCTGTTTCACCATCTCAAGGTACCCTTTTCTAACCCGCTGGTGGAACTCCAGGGTATACGCGTCCAGCCGGTTCCATTCTCCACCTTTGGCCCGGCGCTTTGCACCGCGTTCGAGGCCGACCTCCACATCCACATCCAGCAGCACGCTCAGGTCTGGCACCAGCCCGCCGGTGGCATACTTGACCAGGGCGCGCACCTGCTCCAGGTCCTGCTGGTGTCCGTAGCCCTGGTAGGCGATGGTCGAATCTGCGTACCGGTCGGAGAGCACGATTTCTCCCAGCGCCAGCCGCGGGCGCACCACTTCTTCCACGAACTGGGCGCGCGCCGCTTGGTAGAGCAGGGTCTCCGCTCGCGGGTTCATCTCGGTGTTCTTCAGGCTGTGCAGCACCTCCCGGATTTGCTCTCCGATGGACGTTCCACCCGGTTCGCGCGTGGGGAAAATGGTGTAACCCTTCTCGCGCAGGTATTCCACGAGATGGGGGACGTGCGAGGTCTTTCCGGAGCCTTCGGGTCCTTCGAGGGTAATGAACATTTTTCCGTATTGGCACGATACGCCTTCCCCGCTTTTAGGGGGATGGGGGCATCGTGCCTATCCTATTTATTCCCTGAAAATCCTCACATGCCTTCTGGGTTCTTTCCCATACGAGTGGCTGATCAGTTCAGCATCACGCGCCAGCTCGTGCTGCAGTCTCCGCACCGTTGAAGGTCCTGGCGGCAGGTCCACCCAGCGCTCGCCGTTTAGCACGGCGGCAATCGCAGCCTGGGCTTGCACCTTGACATCGTCCAGTTCGCCTGCGCCCGGCACCACTTCGGACAGGTTAAACAGGTCGCTCAGAAACTGCTCCATCTGACTCACCGTGTTTGCCCGCAGCACAAAAATGGGCACGCCGCGCTGCTCGGCCTGCATCACCGCCTGCTGGCGGTCCCGGTAATAAGAACGGAGGGTTACCAGCACGTCTGCCTCGCCGGCGTCCTTCACGAAGATTGCCGGTACGCCCATTCGTTTCGCCAACTGGATCAAGCGGTCGCGCGCCACTCCAAAGGGGTAGACCCGTACAGCCTGGAGCGGGGCACGCCGCGACTCGCTTGGGATGGCGGCAAGTCCTTCCCCGTCAGGTAGGATGTGTGCCTCTGCCGGGGCTCCTTTCAAGCTGGTTGAGGCTGCAGGTTCCGGGCGGATTGAATTCCGGCGCGGGCCGGTGGTGTTCCCGTTCTCGATGCGGAATTCCGAATCGGGTTTGGATTTGGGGTTGGCCTTGACTTTCTCTATGTGGATCTTGCCTTCGGAGTCCCGGCTGCGAATTTCCGGAGGGAGCGGGTAACCGCGCAGGAGCGAATCGACCGAGGCGGCAATATCCATGTGAACCGCGAAGCGGTCGCGCTGCTGGATCTCTACCAGCACGTCGAAGGTCGGCGGGGAGCGCCGCTCGAGCACTGTCTTCTGAGTGCCGCGCCGCCGCGCCTCTTCATCCGAAAGGGTCACCGCTTCGATGCCGCCGATCAGGTCTGAAAGGGTCGGGTTGAGCAGCAGGTTGTCGATGGTCCGCCCGTGCGCCGTGCCGATCAACTGGACGCCTCTTTCCGCGATGGTGCGGGCTGCCGCGGCTTCCAGTTCGCGCCCGATCTCGTCGATCACGATCACTTCCGGGTTGTGGTTCTCCACGGCTTCGATCATCACCTCGTGCTGGAGCATGGGCTCGCGCACCTGCATGCGGCGCGCCTTGCCAACCGCCGGGTGAGGCACATCGCCATCGCCGCCGATCTCGTTGCTGGTGTCCACGATGATCACCCGTTTCAACTCCGCTAGGATGCGGGCAGCTTCGCGCAGCAGGGTGGTCTTGCCCACGCCTGGGGCTCCCAGGATGAGCAGGCTCTTGCCTGACTCGACGATATCCTGGATGATGTCCACCGTCCCGTACACGGCTCGTCCCACGCGGCAGGTGAGACCGACGATATGCCCGCGCCGGTTGCGCAGGCACGAAATGCGGTGCAGGGTGCGCTCTAGTCCGGCCCGGTTGTCTGCGTCGAACTCACCGATGCGTTCCACCACGTGGTCGAGTTCGGCCCGCGTGATTTCCTTGTTGATCAATACCGTCTCACCCACCACGTAGCGTGCCGTGGGTACCCGCCCCAGGTCCAGGATGATCTCTAGTAAGTTGTCGTAGTCATTGGCTTTATGGACGGCCTCGACGATATTGCCCGGCAGGATTCCGAGCAGGGCATCCAGGTCGTCCGTGATTCTGAGTTGAGTCATATTCTCTTTATATCACTTTTCGGATTCTTCCAGGCTGCATCCCAGGCGTACCTGGAACGGATAGATTGTATTTCACGACTACGGTTCATTTATTTTTGTGTTACCCGGTAAATGAGGCTCCTCGCCATTTACCATGCGTGCCACCGGAGCGACAGGTTTTACCATCACTTTCTCCAGGGCGGATACTTTTTCTTCGACCTTTTGCAATTTTGCCATGCGTCTCACCATCACAGCCTGCCGCGGCCCGGCCGTGGCGCCCATGTCATCCAGAACGGTTTCGAGCCAGGCCTGGTAGGAGCGCACGCACACGTAAACCGGTCGATTGCCCAGGCTTGCAAGCCCTGCCAGGCGGTCGGGTCCGCAGCCGGAATCGGGCGGCACGAGCGGCAGCACCCACACCCCCGTTGGTCCCTTGTCGATGGTTGCATAGGCCTGCAGGATCCCCTCCGGCCGGCACACCATGCCCGCAGCCTGTTTCGGCAAACTGTCCACCGGTTGGATCAGGGCTGGGATGATCTGTCCGTGCAGCGCTTGGATGGCTGGCCAGTCGGTCTCCTGGACCTCGCGCCATGTGCCGATCCCATTGTGCTCTTCCGGTTTCGGCAATTTCCAAATGCGCTGCCAGGCGTACATGGCAAAACCTGCCTGGCGTAATGATCGGAAGAACGGGGAATTTTCATCCACCTCCGCCACCAGGTGGAATGCGCCCCACTCACCGGCTTGCGCCGTCAGGTGGTCGAGCAGCGGCGGGGTCAATCGGTTGATGTTTTCCGTGGGAGCCAGGAAAGTCAGCCTGGCGGAGGTGTCTTCTGCCTTCAAGATCACCTGTCCCATCAGCGAGACGTCATCCTCGGTTGCAATCGCAGTATAGACCTGCCGGCGCGGGTTCAGGTAAGAGAGCATTGCTCTCGGCCCAAGCGGGTTGCCGCGCGTCAATATCCGCGCGCTGTACAGCGGCAGGACATTCCGCCGCAAGTGGGACAGGAAGAGTAGATCCAGGAAGTCGAGCGAACGGACGGTCATTTCACCAGGGATAGAAAATATTGATGGAAGCGCGTGTCTTGGGTCAGTTCCGGATGGAAAGAGGTTGCCAGCATTTTTCCCTGCCTGGCAGCGATGATGCGTCCATCCGGCAGTGAAGCAATGATCCTAGCGCTGCCCTGCACCGACTCAATGATCGGGGCGCGGATGAAAATGGCGTGGTACGGACCGCCTTCGCCCAGTTCGGGCAGGTCGAGGTCGGCTTCGAACGAGTCGACCTGGCGCCCAAAGGCGTTACGCACCACGGTGATGTCCATGATGCCCAGCAGTGGCTGGCTGCGGCGGGCATCCTTCGAGAGAAAGATGGCTCCCGCGCAGGTGCCCCATATGGCCTGGGACTTGCCAAATTCGCGCAGCGGCTCCAGCAACCCGAAATCCTCGGTAAGCTTGCCGATCGTGGTGGACTCCCCGCCCGGTAGGATGAGGGCATCCAGTCCGGTGAGCTGGGCTGGTAAACGCACTTCTGCGGTCTCAACGCTCAGGCGCTTGAGCATGACGATATGTTCGGCGAAATCGCCCTGGATGGCTAATACACCAATTTTCATAATTGCACATTATAAGGGGCAGCATCTTTAAGGCTCACTGTCCCCTTTATGGGATGATATCTTGCTTCGTTACCAGTATTCCCGTCAGGAAGTGATCCCCTTTGAGGGGATGTGCTCCCTCCCAAACGGTATTGCTCCCGAACGGGTGCGAAGGGTTCGTATCCTACTACCAGCCTCGTCCGGCCATTTTCTCGACTTCCGGCATCACGGATACGCTGCGTCCCACCATTGGCTCACCCAGGTTCTTGCTGACTTCCGCCAGGATGGAGGCGTCGTTGTAGTGTGTCACGGCCTTGACGATGGCAGCCGCACGCCTGGCTGGGTCGCCCGATTTGAAGATGCCCGATCCTACGAACACACCGTCCACGCCCAGTTGCATCATCAGGGCTGCATCTGCCGGGGTTGCCACGCCGCCTGCCGCGAAGTTAACCACCGGCATGCGTCCCAGTTCCTTGGTCTCTTTGACCAGTTCGTAAGGCGCGCCCAGGGTCTTGGCGTACGCCATTAATTCCTCGTCTGCCATGGTGGTCAGGCGGCGGATTTCGCCCAGCACTGCCCGTGCATGCCGCACGGCTTCCACCACGTCGCCGGTTCCGGCTTCGCCCTTGGTGCGGATCATGGCCGCCCCTTCACCCACCCGCCGCAGAGCCTCACCCAGGTTGCGGCACCCGCACACGAATGGCACCTTGAAGGTGTGCTTCAGGATGTGGTTCTCCTCGTCTGCTGGGGTCAAAACTTCGGACTCGTCGATGTAATCAACCCCAATGGCTTCCAGGATCTGCGCTTCCACGAAATGGCCGATCCGGCATTTAGCCATGACCGGGATGGTGACTGTGTCCATGATCCGTAGGATCAGGTCCGGGTCTGACATGCGTGCCACTCCGCCCTGGGCACGGATATCCGCCGGGACGCGTTCCAGCGCCATGACCGCGCACGCTCCTGCCTCTTCCGCGATCTTCGCATGTTCCGGCGTGACCACGTCCATGATGACGCCGCCTTTAAGCATCTGCGCCAAACCTTTTTTGACGGTGAAAGTACCGGTTTGTTGTTCCATTATTTTCTCCTAATCTTAAGTCGGTTGTGATTTTACCACGCTGCTCTTGTACCAAACAACTAGAGAATGGCAGTCGCCAGATTCTATCCTTATCCCGTTCTCTCTCATCGCATCATCCTGCGAATAGTCCTTTCTGTGCGCGTGAATCGGTTCTGACGAATTCGTGGAATTTTTAAACGCAATCCTTTTTTCTCCTGTTGGCTCTTATTCTAGGAGAAAACTGGTATATGTTAAGAGCCAATAATTACAAAGAAGCACCAGTCCAATTGAATGGAATGGTCTTAATAAACCCCAATTGGCTCTATCGCTGTTCATGGAAAATGATATATTTACCGTACCACTGTTTCGGAGGTACAACATGCGGATTCCCATTGATCGCCAGAGTACGGAACCTCTTTATCAGCAGATCAAAAAATATTTGCGTCAGGGCATTCTTTCGGGAGGCTTGGTACCCGATACCCGTTTACCAGCCAGCCGCCAGCTTGCGAGAGATCTGGGAGTTAACCGCATCACTGTGGAAAATGCATATTCCGAACTGGAAGCCGATGGGCTGGTATTTTCCCGGGTGGGCAGCGGCACCTACGTCCTGCCCCCCAATCCCCTTCCACCCGTTTCCATAACCAGCACTGATAATTCCTGGCCGCTATGGCAGCAAAGTTTGCGGACCAGCAACACAGGGATCAAACTTCGCTCAGCAGGAGAAATGCTCAAAGCCGCAGGTCACCCTGATCCAATCAGCTTTGCCAGTGGGGACAGCGATTCGCGTCAATTCCCGGCTGAAGAATTTCGCAAAACCCTCCAGGCTGTTATGCGCCGCGATGGGATCGCTGCTTTGGATTATGGTGAAGGTGACGGGTATGCGCCTCTGCGTGAGGGGATTGCCCATATCCTGGCCAGCCAGGGCGTGCAGGCACGCCCCGAGAATATCCTGATCACGGCAGGTTCGCAGCAGGCGATTACCCTGGTCTCTCAAACCCTATTAAACCCGGGTGATGTCATCCTGGTGGAAAGCCCCACCTATTCCATTGCCATGGAGTTGTTCCGTATCCTGGGATTCAGGATCGTTGGTGTACCCGTGGATGGACAGGGAATGCAGGTGGAATTGCTCGAAAAACTTCTCCAGCAGTATCATCCCAGGCTCATTTATACCATCCCCAATTTCCACAATCCGACCGGCACCTGCCTGAACAGTGCGCGTCGACGCCAGTTAATCGTTCTGGCAGACCTCTATAACGTCCCGATCCTGGAAGATGACTTTGTTGGTGATCTGCGCTACGAGGGCCGTGCGCAGCCGTCTCTTAAAGCACTGGATCCAGGCGGACATGTAATCTATATCAGCACCTTTTCCAAGATGCTGATGCCTGGGCTGCGTGTCGGATTCCTGGTGGCGGACGGCCCCATTTACAGCAGTTTGCTCAGCTTTAAAAGTCACAGCGACCTGGCTACATCCACCCTGATTCAGCGTGCCCTGGAGGCATATGTAACCGTAGGTCGTTATCAGACGTACCTGCGGCGTTCATGCCAGGTTTTTCGCAAACGCCGGGATGCCATGCTGCTGGCCGTTGACCGTTACCTGCCGGCTGGCGTTTCCTATGACCCGCCTCAAGGCGGCCTGTTTCTCTGGTTGCGCCTGCCTGAAAACCTGTCATCGGACGAGTTGCTGCCTCTGGCCTGTGAAGAGGGCGTAGCCTTTGCACCTGGTGACAGCTTTTTCCCCGAAGGCTCCAGGGGACAAGATTGGATGCGACTGAATTTCGTTGCTCAGTCCGCGGAGGAAATCGATGAAGGAATCAAAAGGTTGGGCAAGGCAATTAAAAGGTTGCGGGCACGTTCGTAATATGAGGGACTGATTGTGTTGGAAATTCTATTGGCCGAATTATTGGATCACCATTCGCCGCCCACTTTGGGAGTTGCTGGGCTGGGAAGCGAAATCGATGCTGGGGGGAAGTCTGGCATCTCCCCGACGATTCCCAGAAAACCGCCAGTGTAGTGGTCTGTGCCGAAATTACCGTTCCTTTTTACCTGCGCAGGGAACGTTATTATTATTTCGGCGTTATTAAAATCAAGGTTTTTGACCCGCCTTCTGGTGCTGTCCCACCCCGGCGTTGAACCCGAATGAATTCGAAAAAAAGGATTTTGCAAGAGAAGATCGCAAAGTCTTTTTTTAACGCTATTAACAATAGCTATGGTTTTCTCAGACTCCCTTGACAAAATGGAAAAACGGTATACAATTAGTACAATGATACAATCATACAATGAGACAATGATACACTACAGCCTATGAACCTAGAAATTGATTTTCGTTCCGGAATCCCGATTTACCTCCAGGTGGTGGAACAAATTAAAGAGCGCATCGCTGGTGGATCGCTCGCACTGGGCGCCCAGCTCCCCACCGTCCGTTCGCTGGCCCTCGAGTTGCGTGTCAATTTCAACACGATCGCCCGCGCCTACCGCATCCTCGACGAAGTCGGCATCATTTCCACCCAGCAGGGACGCGGCACCTACGTCATGGAGATTTCCCCGCCTGAGGTCTCCGAAAAGATCCGCCAGAAAGCGTTGGTCGCCCTCACCCAGCGCTACTTGGCAGATGCCGACCGGCTCGGCGCCTCACCCGAGGAACTCGATCTAATTTTGAAAGCAAAGGTGGCA
>Ga0187878_1002867_pt1 | contig 14836 bp, 9 predicted proteins | sample June2016WEW_17_1_FD_132979 | JGI IMG/M metagenome (GOLD analysis project Ga0187878, IMG submission 132979) | Peatland microbial communities from SPRUCE experiment site at the Marcell Experimental Forest, Minnesota, USA - June2016WEW_17_150 | ecosystem: Environmental > Terrestrial > Soil >...
AAAATATAAACCGAACTGGAAATCATGCAGAATAGTACGAACCCGGCTAATGTTCGCAGGAAATCGGGCACGCGGAACAATTTGCCATCGAAAACCAGTGCCGCAAAGAGGAAAGCGTTCTTCGTCCACTGTTTGGGGCGCATGGTTTTCAAGAGGGCTCTCAACATGCTTCTATTTTACATGATTATTTCACGATTGGGCGGGAATTTATGAAACGGTGGAGCGATATAATTCAGGTATGTCCAAAACGCGACTGGACCTCCTGCTGGTTGAGCGCGGCCTGGCAGAAAGCCGTGCCAAAGCCCAGGCGTTAATTATGGCAGGGCAGGTGCGCGTGAACGGGCAGGTGGAAATAAAATCTTCCTCAGCGGTACTTTCCACTGTAGATCTGGAGCTTGAAGCGGGGCCGCGCTTCGTTTCGCGCGGAGGTGAAAAGCTGGAGGCCGCACTGGAGGATTTTAAAGTTGACGTGAGCGGTCTGATTTGTGCGGATGTTGGTTCGTCCACCGGAGGCTTCACCGATTGCCTGCTGCAGCATGGAGCGCTGAAAGTCTATGCCATCGATGTAGGCAAAGGCATATTGCACTGGAAGCTGCGGACTGACCCTCGCCTTGTGGTCATGGAAGAGACGAACGCCCGCCATTTGGAAAGGCTTGAAGAGCCGGTTAGCCTGGTAACCATCGATGCTTCGTTTATATCATTGAAGATCTTACTTCCGGTGGTAAAGGGCTGGTTTGATCCTCCCACTGATACCACCCTCAATGTAAATTTTAATGGGGAGAATGGAAGGAATGTTATTGCCCTGATCAAGCCCCAGTTCGAAGCCGGGCGCAAGGAGACAGCCCGCAGTAAGGGCGTCATCCGCGATCCGGAAGTTCATAAAGCAGTACTGATTGATGTCCTAACCTTTGCACAAGAGCAGGGCTTCAGGGTGCGCGGTTTACTGCGCAGCCCGCTGCTGGGGCCGAAAGGCAACGTCGAGTTCCTGGCGTGGCTGGGATTAGAGGATGACGGGCTTCCTGATGTTCCACGAATTATTCAGAAGGCCACCGAATTATAAGGAAAACTATTTTGATCTTTGCATGCGTCTTTGTGTTATGATTTAATTCCAGGAGAAGAATTATGGCAAAAATAGAATCCCTCGTCCAGGATTTCCTGGCGCAGAAAAAGATCGCCGTGGTGGGTGTGTCCGACCAGCGTGAGACCGGCTGTAACGCGAATTACAAAAAGTTCAAGGAAGCCGGCTACCAGGTGTATGCGATCAACCCGCGCATAACCATCTATGATGGCTCCCCTTGCTACCCGGATTTGAAATCTCTGCCGGAGAAACCAGACGCGGTATTTATTCTTGCCAATCCCACGGTAACCGACCAAATTGTCCGGCAGTGCGTGGACCTTGGTGTAAAGCATTTGTGGATGCACTGCATGATGGGCACCAGGCCCGGGCTGGCAGCCAGTATGACCAGCGTCTCGCCTGAAGCAGTCCGCATGTGCAGGGAAAACGGGATAGCGGTAATTCCTGGTTCGTGCCCGAACCAGTTCTTGAAGCCGGATATCGGTCACGGCATGATGCACGGGCTATGGAACCTCTTTGGCTTTCTTAAAGTCGATTAGGATCCTTAGAAGCGTATAAGTGAAGCCGGGGACTTTTGTCCCCGGTTTTGTGTTTAAAAAATCGGTTATACTTTCTTCGCAAAAACCATGTCTGAAAAAATCCGCAACTTCTGCATCATCGCCCACATCGACCACGGGAAATCCACCCTGGCTGACCGGCTCCTGCACCTCACCGGGACAGTCCCAGACCGCGATACCACCGAGCAGATCCTCGACTCGATGGAGTTGGAGCGCGAGAAGGGCGTGACCATCAAGGCTTCAGCTGTGCGGATGAAATACACTGCCGGTGACGGCCAGGCCTACGAACTCAACCTGATCGACACCCCTGGCCATGTGGACTTTGGTTACGAAGTAAGCCGCGCCCTAAACGCATGTGAAGGGGCTGTTTTGGTGGTGGACGCCACCCAGGGTATCGAAGCCCAGACCCTTGCCAACCTTTATTCCGCCCTGGAGGCGGACCTGGTCATCATCCCGGTCATTAACAAGATCGACCTTCCTTCCGCCAGACCTGATGAGGTCGCCGAGGATGTCGGCAGCCTGCTGGGAGTTCCGTCTGAAACTGTGCTGCGTGTCTCTGCAAAAGATGGAATAAATATCGAAGCGGTGCTGGAGGCTATTGTCCTTAAAGTCCCTCCTCCAAAAGCAGATGAGGAAGCCCCCCTGCGCGCCCTTGTTTTCGACTCGCACTATGACTCTTACAAGGGTGTCATCACTTATGTGCGCGTGGTGGAAGGCAAACTGACCGCAAGCGAAAGCATTCACCTCATATCCACCGGCGTGGACGTAAAACCGATCGAGGTGGGGATTTTCGCTCCCACATTGAAACCGGTGCTGGTGCTTTCAGCGGGCGAGGTGGGCTACGTTGCCACCGGGTTGAAAACCGTCCATGACGCGCGTGTCGGCGATACCATCACCAGCACTGCCCGCCCGGCACCGGAACCACTGCCCGGTTACCGCACTCCCAAGCCAATGGTCTTCGCCGGGATCTACCCTGCTGAAGCCGACGATTATCAGAATCTGCGCGAGGCACTGGATAAACTGCAGCTTAACGATGCCTCCCTGACATTCCAGCCGGAGACTTCCCAGGCCCTGGGTTTTGGCTTCCGGGCCGGGTTCCTGGGCCTGTTCCACATGGAAATCATCCAGGAACGACTCGAGCGGGAATACGACCTGGACATGGTTTTCACAGCCCCCACGGTTGCTTACGAAGTACTGATGCACGACGGCACGACCAGGATCGTGGCCTCTCCTGCGGATTTACCCAATGAGAGCCTGGTAGCCGAAATTCGCGAGCCATGGATGAACATCGAGATCATCACCCCCACCGATTTCTACGGTCCGATCATGGACCTGGTCACCAAAAGGCGGGGTACTTATAAAAGCCAGGAATATCCAGCGCCGCACCGCGTCCAGCTTAATTTCGAAATCCCGCTCTCCGAGATCATCATCGATTTTTTCGATGAATTGAAAAGCCGTACGCGCGGTTATGCTTCCCTGGATTACCAGTTCGAAGAATATCGTGCCGACCAGTTGCAAAAACTCGAGATCCTGGTGAATGGGGAACCGGTGGATGCGCTTGCAGCAATTGTCCATGAAAAGGATGCCTACCACAAGGGACAGCGTTTTATCACCAAGCTCAAGGAATTAATCCCGCGCCAATTGTTCGACGTGGCCATCCAGGCCTCTTCAGGAGGACGCATCATCAGCCGTGCCAACGTCAAGGCAACCCGCAAGGACGTGCTAGCCAAATGCTATGGCGGAGACATCACCCGCAAGAAGAAACTGCTTGAAAAGCAGAAGAAGGGCAAGAAACGACTGAAAATGATCGGCAATGTGGAAATCCCTCAGGAAGCCTTTATGGCAGTTTTGCGGTTGGAAGAAGAATAAGTTCTAACAAAAAGGACACAAAGAAACTTGAAGGAAAACAATTGATAGAATAATTATTTGCACATTGTGACCTTCTTCTAAAAGACCTCCCATGTCAAATTTCTGGAAATCCACCCGCCGCTGGCTCCCGGGGGTAATTATCAGCCTGGTCGCCATCGCTGTAATTCTTTATAAAGTCGACCTGCGCCAGACGTTCCAGGCGATTCGCTCAGCCAACTATTGGTTTCTGCTGATATCCCTGGGGATCTCTTTAATCTGGCTGGGAGTCCGAAGCCTGGTCTGGCGCACCCTTTTGCAGAACAAAGCTTCCTACCGGGACGTCTTCCTGACCGTGTCGGAAGGTTATCTTCTCAACAACCTCCTGCCGTTCCGCCTGGGGGAGTTTGGGCGCGCCTTCTTGTTGGGCCGGAAATCGGGCCTGGGTTTCATGCGTGTCCTGCCGAGCATTGTGGTCGAACGCGCCCTCGATTTTGCATTTGCGGCGTGCCTGTTGATCATCTCCGTCCCGTTTGTGGTTGGAGCTGCCAGTAAAGGAACTATTGCCATCCTCATTGGGGGAGTGATGGTTGTTGGCCTGGCAGCCATGTATTTACTCGCGCGCAACCGTGCATGGGCATTGAGCACCTATGATCGTCTCACCGGGCGCTGGCCGCGGTTGCAAACTCAAGGCACCCTCTTTCTTACCCCCCTGTTCAACGGTTTGGCGATCCTGACCGACGGCTGGTTGTTCATGCGAGCCCTGATCTGGGAGACCATCGATTGGACGATTTCTGTTGGCCAGTTTTATCTCACCTTGAGGGCTTTCTTTCCACACCCGGAACCGGTCTGGGTGCTGTTTGGGCTGGGCATGGTGGCATTGGGGAATGCCGTTCCCTCCCTACCGGGTGCGATCGGGATCTTCGAAGCTTTCCTGGTCGGGGCGCTAACGCTGGTAAGCGGCGACCAAGCCACCTCCCTGGCAGTCGCCCTGGTCAGCCATTTTTTTAACTACATTGTCACCGGGATTATCGGCGCATATGCTTTATCCACCGAGGGGGAGACACTGATGGGTGTTTATCGCCAGTTGCAAAAGAGGCGATTGTCATTGCAGCCCGATCCTGCCGGGATGGATGGCAAAGTCGGCTATCCATCTGGTGATTCCATGCTGCCGCCGGATACACTGCCAGACCGTTCACAGCCTCAGACTGGCGCGGGGAAAAAGGAGTAAACATGTCGAAAAAATATTTCATTACCGGTGGAGCCGGCTTTATCGGTTCCAATTATGTCAGCCGCCTGCTTGAACGTGGTGAAAAAGTCATCATTTACGATAACTTAAGCCGGGCTGGCGCAGCCCGCAACATGGCCTGGCTTCAGGAAAAATATGGCGAAAAAGCATTCCAACTTACTGTGGGGGATGTGCGCGACGCAGCCTTGTTAACGGCCTCCTGCCGCCTGGCGGATGTCATCATTCACCTGGCGGCGCAAGTGGCGGTAACCACCTCGGTCACCCATCCACGCGAGGATTTCGAGGTCAATGCCCAGGGAACCTTTAACATTCTGGAAGCAGCTCGCCTCAACGAGCGTAAACCGGTCTTCCTATATGCCTCCACTAACAAGGTTTATGGAGGCATGGAAGACGTGAAGGTGGTGGAAGACGAAACTCGCTGGCATTATGCCGACCTGCCTTTGGGCTGCCCAGAAACCCAGCCGCTTGACTTTCACTCGCCTTATGGGTGCTCGAAAGGCACAGGCGACCAGTACGTACGGGATTACGCAAGAATTTACGGTCTTCCCACCATCGTCATGCGCCAGTCCTGCATTTATGGACCGCGCCAGTTCGGGGTGGAAGACCAGGGCTGGGTGGCCTGGATGATCATCGCGGCGGTCACAGGCCGCCCTATTACGATTTACGGCGATGGTAAACAGATCCGCGATATCCTCAACGTGGACGATTTATTGAATGCCTATGATGCTGCCGTTGACAGGATCTCAACGGTCAAAGGCCGGGTCTACAACCTGGGTGGCGGGCCTGAGAACACCATGTCCATCTGGACCGAGTTCGGCCCGCTGCTGGGTAAAATGCTGGGCAAGGCAGTCCCCGTAAAACGCAGCGACTGGAGACCGGGTGACCAAAAGGTCTTTGTGGCCGATATCCGCAAAGCAGACAGGGAACTGGGTTGGAAACCGAAGGTGGGTATAGAGCTGGGGGTGGAAAGATTATTCGATTGGGTGAAACAAAACAAAGATTTATTCTAGGCTCCGGACTTCCGAAGTGGATCGCTTCGGAAGTTTTTATTCTGCTGGGTTATAATCGGAGCGGCTTGACCTATGATACACGGCAACACATCCACCCTTTCCAGTTCCACCAGCAGCCGGTTGGCGCTTTCCCTGGTCATCACGCTCATTTTGGTAGTGATCGAAATGCTTGCGGGGGTATTTGCAAATTCATTGGCCCTGCTGACCGACGCGGCACATAATCTCACCGATGTGCTAGCCCTGGCGCTGACCTGGTGGGCGCTTTGGATTACGACCAAACCAGCCAATTCCGGAAATACCTATGGATACCACCGCGCCGGGATCCTGGTGGCGCTGGTCAATTCGACCACCCTGGCTTTGATCGCTCTGGGGATATTTTATGAGGCCTGGAAGCGCTTTACCGCTCCGCCGGTAGTGCAGGCAGACATCCTCATTATTGTGGGGGCAGTGGCTGTTGTGGTTAACCTGGTGACAGCCCTTTTGGTCCGACGCGGCAGTGAACATGATCTTAACCTGCGCAGCGCTTTCCTACACTTGATGGGGGATGTGGCTTCAACTATGGGGGCGGTTATTGCCGGGATAGTCATCCGTTTCACCGGCCTAAACTGGTTCGACGCGCTGGTCAGCGTGCTAATTGGTTTCCTCATCCTTTGGAATGCATGGCGAATCCTGCATGAATCTCTGGAAATCCTGATGGAATCATCTCCTGCCGACATTGACATGGACGCCCTGCGGGGTGATATACTGGCGGTCGCAGGTGTACGTGGAGTGCACGACCTGCACGTCTGGAGCATCACCCGTTCCCTGCGCACACTTTCGGCACACCTGGTGACCGATGATGTACCGGTCAGCGAGGGGGCGAAAATCCAGGTGGCGGTGGGGGTGATGCTGACATTACGTTATGGGATCAACCACACCACTCTTCAATTGGAGTGCATCGATTGCACTCCCGTGGGTTTGTACTGCGATATTACATCCAACAACCACGCTCATTAATCATGCGTATCCTGACTGTTCTCACCTACTACCGCCCTCATACCTCCGGTCTGACTATCTATGCAGAACGGCTGGCGCGCGCTTTTGCGAAACAAGGTCACCAGGTAACAGTAATGACCACCCAGTACGACAAATCGCTACCGCTCGAGGAATTGATGGACGGTGTGCGCGTCATTCGAATTCCAGTCGCGATGCGCATAAGCAAGGGAGTTATTGCCCCGACCTTTGGTCTGGTTGCAACAAGGGAAGTATTGCACCATGATGTAGTCCAATTACATCTGCCGCAGTTCGATGCTCCCGGCGTGGCCCTGCGTGCCCGGCTGTTCGGCAAACCGGTTGTTCTTACCTATCACTGTGACCTATTCCTACCGCCTATCATTTTCAATCGCTTCGTCAACCTGGTGATCCAGTTCCAAAACAATATGGCAGCGCTTCTGGCGGACCACATTGTCACGTACACCCAGGATTATGCCGACAATTCCTCTTACCTTTCCCGATATCGGCGCAAATTGACTCCCCTGCTCCCGCCGGTGATCCTCCCGCCTACCGAACCCGCTGCCGTCGAATCTTTTGCTGTAACATACCAAACCCGGCAGCGGCGACCCGTGATCGGGATGGTGACACGTTTTGCCGCGGAGAAAGGGGTCGAGATCCTGCTCGAGGCGCTGCCTGCTGTCCTGGAGAAATATCCAAAGGCACAGGTATTATTCGCTGGTCAGTACCAGAATGTAATCGGAGAACAAGAATATGCTGACCGGCTCATGCCGCTCATAATAAAATATGAGGAGATGGGCTGCTGGAAATTCCTTGGCAACCTGAGCCAGCAGCAACTGGCGGCTTTTTATCCCAACATGGATGTGCTGGTTGTTCCCTCCTTAAATTCTACAGAGGCGTTTGGATTGGTGCAGGTGGAAGCGATGCTGAATAACATCCCGTGCGTAGCCTCTGCCCTACCGGGTGTCCGCCGCCCGGTTGAAATGCACGCCATGGGCAAGGTTGTTCCGGTAGGCGATCCAGCTTCCCTTTCTGCAGCTCTTTTGGAAATATTCGATCGGAAGGATGAATATCACTGTGATACCCTTGAGCTTGCCCACCTGTACCACCCCGACACAGTGGCCAGTGAATATGAGAAATTGTTCAAAAAGTTGTTGAGAGCGAATTGACTGGCGGCTTCAGTCGTTGGTTTAATTAATAGCATGTCCTTCGACGAAAAATATTTCAGTACCCATACCTACCAGGACGTTTCCTTCGCCAGATACAGCCAATATTGGTGGTCGAATCGTTTTTATGCAATCCTTTCGCGCCGCTATGGCAGGCGTGGGTCCCGCCTGCTTGAAATAGGCTCCGGGCTCGGACATCTGGTTGGGCAACTAGAAAACTCGTTTGAAACAGTGGCCACTGACGTAAACCCCTGGGCACTGGGCCAGTCGCAGGGCGTGGCTCACCGTACGTTCCACCTTGCCTCGAGCGCGGAAACTCTCCCGTTTATGGATGCTGCCTTCAACTTTGTTATTATCAAGCACGTGGTCGAACACCTACCTCATCCCGAAAAAGGAATCGCAGAGCTGGGTCGCGTGATCGTTCCCGGAGGAGTGCTGATCCTTGCAACCCCCAATCTATCTTCCCTTTTAAAGCCCTTGAAAGGTGATAAATGGATTGGGTACCAGGATCCTACGCATATATCCCTCAAACCGCCTGCTGATTGGTTTGAAATGATACGTAAGGCAGGTTTCATTCTCCTAAAAGTATTTTCAGATGGTTTCTGGGATGTGCCTTACATCCAGGGTATACCGAAAGGTTTACAGAAGATTTTTTTTGGTTCTCTTGGTGGGTTCCAGGCGATCGTAGGAGTCCCATTCTTACCCATGCGCTGGGGTGAGAGTATTATGATGATCGCCAGAAAATTAACCAGGGATAATAAACCATGAACTCAGAACAAAAGCATCCTGATCAAGAACCCAGCCTCCTTGATTATATTAAATCAAAACTGAGGTTCTGGGACCGCGGGCAAAAAATTGAATTGAAACCATTCACACCGCCTGCCTCCCAACAGGTGAAAGGTGAAGCTTCAGAAAAACAGCCTGAGCTCCCGGAAACGGATGCAATACCTGGAAAAAAAGGCGCTCGAGCGGGTACCTGGCCCTGGCGTTCTCTGATCGCCGTAGGCTTTGCCCTGCTTGGACAGAGAGCTTTAGAGCCCTCCCCCAACCGAAACCCCATCCCCGGGCTGGTTTTCTATGGGTTTAGCCTCGCTTGGCTTATCCTGGCTGTTCTTCGCAAGGAATGGTCTCCCGCGCCTTACCCGGAAAAAGAAACCAGGCCGGAAACAATGAGGATCCGGCAGCTGCCGCTCATCCTGGGAATTGTATTTTCAATTATCGCCTTCCTGACTCTTGGTGGTAATCTATTCACAATATTTAATGTTACCTTATGGATTCTTGCGATTATTTTTTTCGTCTGGGCATTCTGGCAGCGGGTTGAAAACCAGCCGTCTACCTGGCAGAAAGTGAAAGGCTTTTTCAGCGGCAATAGCTGGCAATTAAAGGTAACCCGCTGGACCCTGCTCATCCTGGCAGTGGCTGGAATCGCATTATTCTTTCGTTTGTATAACCTTGGCGGTGTCCCCTCCGAGCCCACCAGCGATCACGCTGAAAAGATCCTGGACGTCTTTGATGTCACCCAGGGCCAGACGCATATTTTCTTCCCGCGCAACTCAGGGCGTGAAGGCTTCCAGATGTATTTAACAGTTATCGTCGCATGGATTTTCAAAACAGGACTGACATTTTTAAGCCTGAAAATTGGCACGGTTTTGTGCGGGCTGGCATCGTTGCCTTATATGTACCTGCTCGGCAAGGAGTTGGGCGGCAAGCGGATTGGCCTGCTGGCAGTTTTCTTCACCGGGATTGCCTACTGGCCGAACGTCATTTCACGTGCCGGGCTGCGCTTTCCCCTCGCCCCACTTTTTACCGCTGCCGTGCTCTTTCACGTGTTCCGAGGTTTAAGGAAGCAAAACCGCAACGATTTCATCCTTGCCGGCCTGGCGCTTGGATTAGGGTTGCACGGCTACAGTTCGTTCCGTATCATGCCCTTTGTGGTTGTCGTCATCTTCGGAACGTACTGGCTGCACCTGCGCTCGAAAGACGCGTTACGCAAGACGGCCATGTGGTTGCTGATAGTTGTCGCGACTTCCTTGGTTGTATTCCTGCCTTTACTGCGCTATTTTGTAGATAATCCGGAAACTGTAATGTCCCGTTCGCTCACCCGCTTGACCGGTGCGGAACAGCCTCTGCCTGGACCTGTGTTGCAGGTTTTTTTCTCCAACGTTTGGAATGCCCTGCGCATGTTCAACTGGGATAACGGGCAGGTGTGGCCGCATTCAATTCCAAACCGCCCGGCACTGGACGTGGTCTCCGGGGCATTGCTCCTGATCGGTGTGGTGCTGCTATTAGCCCGATATATCCGGAAACGCCACTGGCAAGATTTGGTCTTGCTGATCTCGATCCCTTTGCTGCTACTGCCCTCAATCCTGTCTCTGGCATTCCCTGTAGAAAACCCGAATTTGTATCGGACAGGCGGAGCACTCGTGCCGACTTTCCTGGTGGTTGCGATTGCGCTGGATGGCTTGGTCACTGCAATGCTAAATCATGGATGGGCGGGTAAAGGGAATATTTCCGAGGTCGTTCCAGCCCTATCCACACAAGAGAGTTCGCGAAATGGGATCGTCACTCGCACCGCATTGACCTGGGTGCTGGTACTATTCCTGGCAGGCTGGTCCGCATATCAGAATTTTGATTTGGTCTTCAACCAATTTTCGAGTCAGTATACCGCCTCGGCCTGGAATTCGTCCGAGATGGGTGCGGTGATCAAGTATTTCGGATTGACATATGGTTCGACCGATAATGCCTGGATCGTGCCTTATCCCTTTTGGGTGGACACTCGTCTTCCCGGGGTGTGGGCAGGCATTCCGAACCGCGACTTTGCCATCTGGCCGGATAACTTCAACAGCATACTGGATGTTCAGGGACCAAAACTCTTTATAGTCAGTGTGCAGGATACAACTTCGCTGCCCCAGCTTGAGGCTCTATACCCGAACAGTGTCGCGAGCCGCTTTGTTTCCAAGACAAACCAGGAGGGCAAAGACTTTTTCATTCTCTTTGTCCCATCGGTGAGTAGTAATTGAGGTTTGATGATTGATCCGGCTTTTTCCAAACCTAAAAAGAACTTCAACTGGTTGTACGATGTAGCATTGATATTCGTCCTGCTGGTGGCTGCGTATTTCCGCCTGACCGGTAGCGATTGGGGTGGGCTTAACATCCAGCATCCGGATGAAAACTTCATGACCTCGGTCACGATGGCCATCCAGCCGTTGCATAGCTTGGCTGACTACTTTAATACGGCCCAATCCACGCTTAATCCGGCCGTTGTCGGTTACCCGGCTTATGTTTATGGCACATTACCGCTCTTCATCGTCCATTCCCTTGCCGAGGGACTTGGAAAACTTGATTCCGTCACATTATTGGGCAGGCAGCTTTCGGCAGTTGCTGATTTGGGAACCATTCTACTCTTGTATTTCATTGTAAGGCGGCTCTATAAACCGGGGGTTGCCTTGCTGGCAGCGGCATTTTCGGCGGTAGCCGTCATGCAGATCCAGCAGTCGCATTTTTATACCACTGACAGCTTCTATACATTTTTCGTGTTCCTGGCAATCGCAGTTGGAGCGGTGATCGCCACCGGAAAATGGAAAGAGCCGGTGGAAGAACCGGCAGAGAATCTGGAAAAAGCTTCATCCCGATCCCATTTCTGGTCCCCTTTGCTGCGCCTTCTGAAAGATCCTCTCACCTACTGGACGATAGCATTCGGGGTCGCCCTTGGGCTGGCGGTTGCCTCGAAGCTTAATGCGGTCGCCGTGGCAGTAGTACTTCCGGTTGCGCTGGTTGTCCGCTACTTCAAATCCACTCCCCCTCAACTTGCCCCGGATACAAAAACGGATGGGGGACCGGACAAACGAAGGTCTATCGAAGACTTCATAGCCAAAGCTTTCGTTTTCCTTATTATCGGGGCATTTTTCTCGCTGCTGGCTTTCCGCGTTTTCCAGCCGTATGCCTTCACCGGTCCGGGTTTCTTCGGATTGAAGATCAACCCCGAATGGCTTCAGAAAGTCCTTGAACAGCGTCAGCAGGCCAGTCCCAACGCGGATCTACCCTGGGACCTGCAGTGGGCGCGCCGTACTCATTTATATTCCTTCCAGAACCTGACCGTCTGGGGTCTTGGGCTTCCCCTTGGCATCCTCGCTTGGGCCGGGTTCCTTTGGATGGGATGGCGCATGTTGAAAGGCGATTGGCGGCAGCACATCCTGCTTTGGAGCTGGACCGCAATCTACTTTGTCTGGCAGTCGTTGCAGTACAACCCGATGATGCGCTATGAACTGCCCATCTATCCCACGCTGGCACTGATGGCAGCCTGGGCTGTCTTTGATTGGGCTAAGCCCCGCATGGAAAATCTCAAGCGCATGAACTGGCGCCGCATCCTGGCCGTCACGGTGGGCGTGTTGGTCTTGGGGGCGACAGCGGCATATGCCTACGCATTTATCGGCATTTATATCCGCCCTGAACCACGTATTGCCGCCTCAACTTGGATTTACCAGAACATTCCCGGCCCAATCAATGTGGATACCCAAACTTCCGCTGGGACCACAGCCCAGCAGCCGTTGCCGTTCCCCTATGGCGGGGTCATCCAGGCTGGCACACCCTACCAGACAGCCTTTACCTCCCAAAACGACGGCATGTTGACCTCGATCTTGCTGGGTCACGTCGCTGATTCTTCCAATTCCGGCCCACAGACCCTGAGCGTGATCCTTTCCTCATCCCCCGACCCGCAGCCGGACCAGGTGCTCGCGAATCTTTCTGTAACCGCTAACTTTACTCCCACCAGCGACCCGCGCGGTGACCCGGTTCCGCTGAACCTCGCTCAGCCTGTCAGCTTACAACATGGCACTTCTTATTTCCTCCAGATCCAAACCACTGGCGGGGCACTGACCCTGGTCGGGGCAGGAGTTGCCAACGAAACTGATTATGACTATCCCCTGCCGTTCCGCACTGAGGGCTATGATGCTTTTGGTGGCATCTATCCCGGCGACCTGAACCTGCAGGTCTATTGGGATGATAACGCCGATAAACTGGCCCGCTTCCAAAATGTTCTGGACCAGGCCGATTACATCTTTATCCCGACCAACCACCAGTATGCCCAGATCACCCGCATCCCGGAACGTTACCCGCTGACCACCGAGTATTACCGCGATTTGATCGGATGCCCCCCGGATAAGAATATCATTTGGTGCTACCGCGTGGCGGAGCCCGGCATGTTCCATGGCAGCCTGGGTTTTGATCTGGTTGCAACTTTCGAATCCTACCCCACCCTCGGTCCCCTGGTCATCAATGACCAGTCCGCCGAAGAATCCTTTACTTTTTACGATCACCCAAAGGTTTTGATCTTCAAGAAGAACGCCAGTTTCAGCCCGTCGACCGTGCAGGATGTCCTCGGCAAGGTGGACTACTCCACGGCCATTCACCTCACCCCTGGGCAGGCCGATACCTATAAGAACCTGATGCTCCCAACCGACCAGTTAGCGATCCAGCAGAAGAGCGGGACTTGGTCTGACCTGTTTGATCCAAATTCCCTCCTTAACCGCTATCCCGCGCTCGGGCTGGTGATTTGGTACCTGGTGATTTTTGCGCTGGGCCTGGTAGTCTACCCGTTGGTGCGGGCGGCATTCCCAGGCCTGGCCGACCACGGTTATCCATTGGCGCGAATTGTTGGCCTTTTGCTCTGGGCCTGGCTGGCTTGGATGGCAGGATCGCTGGGTCTCTCGTACAGCCGGCTCATCGTTGGGATCTCATTGGGGATCATAGTTCTTGCCGGCCTTTTGCTGGGCTGGCGCCAACGCCATGAACTGATCCAGGAGTTCCGTGAGCGCTGGAAGTACTTCCTTTTGGTGGAAGGTCTCTTCCTCGGCTTTTTCCTGATTGATTTGCTCATCAGGATCGGAAACCCTGACCTCTGGCATCCTTCAAAGGGCGGTGAACGCCCGATGGATTTCGCTTTCTTCCATGCCATTTTAAAGAGCACCACATTTCCACCCTATGACCCCTGGTTCGCCGGCGGCTATATTAACTATTATTATTACGGCTACGTGATCGTGGGCACGCCGGTCAAGCTATTGGGTATTGTGCCCTCCATCGCTTACAATTTCATCCTGCCCACCTTGTTCGCTTGCCTGGCGGTTGGAGCTTTTTCTGTGGGCTGGAATATCCTGAGTGGAATTCGTGCTGCAAAAACAGCGGGTGACGAAGAACCTAAAAAGAAACTGTTTGGCTTACCCTTTATTGGCGGCATCTCGGCCTCCTCTGCCATGGTTTTACTTGGCAACCTTGGCATCATTCATATGCTGGAACAAGGGTTCGAGCGGGTGGCAGCTCCTGGTGGCCTGATTGATGCAGGCAATCTCTTCCAGCATGTTTGGTGGAGCATTAAAGGTTTCTTCATGGTATTGGGCGGGATGAACCTGCCCTATGGACCCGGGGATTGGTATTGGTTCTCAAGCCGCATCTTCCCGCCAGGGTATAGCGATTTCTACGAATTTCCCGTATTTACTTTCATTTATTCAGACTTGCATGCTCATATGATCGCCCTCATGCTGACGGTGCTCGCCGTTTCCTGGGCGCTGTCGGTGCTGCTGTCAAAAGCCAGGTGGGATAGCCCTCTGAATGTGATCATCGGCTTTTTTATGGGCGGCCTGGTCATCGGGTCTTTAAAGCCTACCAATACCTGGGATTTCTACACATACATTGCCCTGGGCGCGGCCGTCCTGGCCTATACAGTTTGGCGTTACGGCAACCTGGATTCAATCCACCTGCAATTACCGGGTTGGGCGAAACGTCTCCTGCTGACCGTAGCTGCGCTGGCAGCACTAGGCGGCCTTTCATTATTGCTGTACCAGCCCTTCTCACATTGGTTTGGGCAGGCATACAATTCGGTCCAGCTCTGGACGGGTGAGCGCACCCCGCTGTCCGTTTATCTCACTCAGTGGGGCGTTTTCCTGTTCTTT
>Ga0187878_1002870_pt1 | contig 14831 bp, 12 predicted proteins | sample June2016WEW_17_1_FD_132979 | JGI IMG/M metagenome (GOLD analysis project Ga0187878, IMG submission 132979) | Peatland microbial communities from SPRUCE experiment site at the Marcell Experimental Forest, Minnesota, USA - June2016WEW_17_150 | ecosystem: Environmental > Terrestrial > Soil >...
CAGAGCCCTCCGGATGCAGCTTTCCTGGATGACTGGCTGCGCCGCACCTGCGAGCTTGTGGACAAGTATCAGCCGCAACTGGTCTGGTTCGACTGGTGGATCCAGCATCGGGCGTTTGCCCCGTATCTCAAACGCTTTGCCGCCCATTACTACAACCGGGGGCTGCAATGGGGCCAGGGTGTGGCTATCAATCACAAGTTCGAGGCATATCCCGAGGGTGTCGCTGTGTTCGACGTCGAGCGCGGACAGCTCTCCGGCATCCGGCCGCTCTTCTGGCAGACCGATACCGCCATCTGCGCCAACTCCTGGGGCTATGTCAAAGACCGCCAGTACAAGACCGCAGGCGCGGTGATCGGCGACCTCGTTGACATCGTCAGCAAGAACGGTTCCCTGTTGCTCAATATCGGCCCGCGCCCGGATGGCACCATCCCCGAGGAAGAAGAGAGCGTGCTGCTCGAGATAGGCGCGTGGCTTGAGCGGAACGGGGAGGCCATCTATGGCACACGCCCGTGGCGGGTCTTTGGCGAGGGTCCCACCCCCGTGGTGGACGGCTCCTTCAATGACACCAAGCGGGCAGCGTTCACGAGTGAGGATGTGCGCTTCACTGCCAAGGGCGATGCGGTCTACGCTATCTGCCTCGGCTGGCCGACACGGGAGTGGACGATCAAGTCTCTCGGCTCCACCGCAGGCAGGATCTCGTCCGTTTCCCTGCTGGGCTCGGACGGTCCGCTCCGCTGGTCGCAGGACGCGGGCGGCCTGAACGTTCAGGCCCCACCTCGCAGGCCGTGCGATCATGCGTACACCCTCAAGCTCTCGCTGGCAAGGTAACTCTGACTTTCGCCCAAAGAAGTAGTGGGCGGAACGAGCGCCAGAAAACAGGAGGCCGGAAGTGCAGGGGGGCAGGGCAGAGATCGTCGTCGCCGGGCACACTTGTCTCGACATCATCCTGACCCCCGCCGCAGGCGGGAGCCGGGGGGAAGAGATACTCGTCCCCGGCAAGCTCATCGACGTGGGGGCGTCCGTGGTCACCACCGGAGGCGCGGTCCCCAACACCGGGCGTGCCCTCCACCGGCTGGGCGTGCCTACCCGACTGGTGGGCAAGGTCGGGAACGACCTCTTCGGCCGCGCCGTGCTCGAGATCCTACGCGAAGATGCTCCTGCCCTGGCAGAGGGCATGCTGATCGCCCAGGACGCGCCCACCTCATACACGGTAGTCATCAACCCGCCCGGCCTTGACCGCATCTTCCTTCACTGCCCAGGTGCGAATGACACTTTTGGTTCGGCGGACGTACCGTATGACCGCCTCGACGGCGCGAAGCTTTTCCATTTCGGGTACCCGCCCTTGATGCGGCGCATGTTCTCCCATGATGGAGCGGAACTGGTGGCTCTGCTGCGCCAGGTGAAGGCTGCTGGAGTGACAGCTTCCCTGGATATGGCGAAGCCGGATCCCACGTCGGAGGCGGGTAAGGCGCCGTGGCTGGAGATCCTGAAGCGCGCGCTTCCCTATGTCGACGTTTTCCTGCCGAGTGTCGACGAGATACTGTTCATGTTGGATCGCGAGCGATTCGACCGAATGGGGCCGGCGATGGCCTCGGGCGTTGACGGCCCGCTGCTGCGCGATCTCTCCGATCGGCTGCTATCGATGGGCGCGGCGATTGTGGTGTTGAAGTTGGGGCCGGAAGGGCTGTACCTGCGCACGACCACTGAGAGCAGACGGCTTGACGCGATGGGAAGCTGCGCCGTCAACAGCACCCAAGCGTGGCTGGGCCGGGAGCTGCTCGCGCCGTGTTTCCTCGCGGATGTCAGCGGCACGACGGGAGCGGGGGACTGCACTATCGCGGGTTTCCTGGCGGGCCTGACTGCCGGCCTGGGGCCGGAGGATACCATGACGAGCGCGGTGGCGGTGGGCGCCTGCAGCGTCGAGAAGGCGGATGCCACTAGCGGGATCCCCACCTGGGAGCAGGTGCGCGCGCGAATGGCGAAGAGATGGGAGCGCCGGCCGGTCTCATTGGACCTGAAGGGATGGCGTTGGGACGAAGGCATTTCCCTCTGGCGCGGGCCGGGCGATTCTGGACAGAGCGCCGACACATAGGGCGCACCTGCCCCTCACCGCCCACCATCATGCGACCGCGGGCGAGGTGAAGGGGACACGGTGGGTCCGCGGAACAGGGTGCGCAGATTGCACCGGACTGCCGGAACGGGACATATTGTGAAGTCCGACATCGAGGCACTGATCAGTAAGCCTGCCTGCTACCCCGATCTTCGGAGAGGGGCGGCGTGGATAACCGGCGGCGGAAGCGGGATCGGCCGCGGCGTCGCGCTGCGACTGGCGGCGGAGGGGATGCGGGTCGCCATCTGCGGGCGTCGGAAAGAGAAGCTCGAGGAGACAGCGACACTGATCGCGGCCACGGGCGGCAAGGTGCTGGCTGTGCCGGCCGACTTGTCCAAGGCGGAAGACGTCGCCCGCTTCGCCGAGGTCGCCCTGGGGGAGTTCGGCCCGGCGAACGCGCTTGTGCACAGCGCCATGCTCATGCGGTTCCCGCCTTTCGAGGAATACACGCCGGAGTTGTGGGACCAGAGCTTTGCCACCGGCGTCCGCGCGGCCTACCTGCTGACGTCAAAGATCCTGCCGGGGATGGTGGAGCGCGGGCGCGGCGGGATCGTGCTCATCTCTTCAGTGCTTGGCACGCGGATGAACCGAACGGGACTTGCCTATTGCGCAGTGAAGGGCGCGCTCGAATCTATGACCCGACAGATGTCGCTGGAGTTCGCCGAGCGGGGCATCCGCGTGAACGCGGTGGCACCGGGGCTCATCCTGTCGTGGCGGCCGATCACGGATGAGAATTTGACGCATGATATGATCCCCCTCCGCCGGCCCGGCACGCCGGCCGAAATGGCCGCGGTAGTGGCGTTCCTGCTCTCGCACCAGTCGAGCTACATCACTGGGCAGGTGATCCACGCCGATGGCGGGACAAGCGTACAGCTCGCGCCGCCAGGGCAGCGCCTGTAGTGCAGACCGTCGACGGGCATCGGCCTTCGCGCCGTCGAACACGGAGATACGCGATGAGAATCACCAAGCTCGAAACGCTTTTTGTAAAGCCACGCTGGCTTTTCCTGAAGATGCACACCGATGAGGGGATCGTGGGGCTGGGCGAACCGATTCTGGAGGGCCGCTCCCAGACTGTGGCAGCAGCCGTGCACGAGATCGGGCGCTTCGTCATCGGCATGGACCCGCGCCACATCGAGCACAACTGGCAAGCGATCTATCGCTGGCAGTTCTACCGGGGCGGACCGATCCTCACCAGCGCCCTCTCGGGCATCGAGCAGGCAATGTGGGACATCACCGGCAAGTGGCTCGGCCAGCCGGTCTACAGACTGCTGGGAGGCCCAACGCGGGAGCGCATCCGGCTGTATAGGCATGTCGGCGGGCCGGTGGTGGACGGGAAGGTGCCGCGCGCCGCGGCGGCGGTGGCAGAGGGCTTCACCGCGATCAAGGTCGGTCTGTCCGGGCCGCTTCGGCAAGTCGATAATCTGGCCCGGGTGCAGCAGTTCGAGCGGTATCTGGCGGCGCTGCGAGATACGGTCGGGCCGGAGGTGGATATCGGGGTGGACTTCCACGGCGTCGCGAGCCCCGCGATGTCTATCCGCCTGGCGAAGGCGATCGAACCCCATTATCCGATGTTCATTGAGGAGCCCGTGCTGCCGGGGAATGTGGATGAGCTGGTGCGGGTGGCGAGAAGCACGACCATCCCGATCGCCACCGGGGAGCGGCTGTTCACCAAGTGGGGTTTTCGTGAGGTGATCGAGAAGCAGGCCGCCGCCATCCTGCAGCCCGATCTCAGCCATGCAGGAGGCATTCTGGAGGTGAAGAAGATCGCCGCGATGGCGGAGTGCTACTACGGCTCGATCGCGCCCCACTGCCCGCTCGGCCCCATCGCGCTGGCCGCCTGCCTTCAGCTGGACGCGTGCATCCCCAACTTCCTGATCCAGGAGTTCGTCAACCTTGGTGACGGGTACCTGAAGGAACCGTTCCGGATCGTGGACGGCTTCATCCCTCTCCCGACCAAACCCGGGCTGGGCATTGAGCTGGACGAAGAGGCGCTGGCGGACAAGGTGTACGATGGCTCCTGGGATCACACGCCATCGCTTCACGAGGATGGGTCGGTCGCGGACTTCTGAACGTCCCTGGGGGTACTGCGTGTGTCGAGCGCCCTCGCCCCATTTCGTCAGCCTACAACGGGATCGCAAGAGATCAACGGCTGGCCTGCAGGCCCCATTCGCGCCGACCGACCGGAGGCCGACCAGGTCCACGCGCTTCCGCATATGGACGGAGATGCCCGCGCGACACCAAAATAACCTACGTCGTGCTGCCTACGCGTGCGAGCTTGGGACGCTGTTGCGCGGGGAGGCGGTCGTGCAGGCCCTTACCGCGGTGAATGCCCCGGTAGCTGAGGTTGACGAGGAGACGGCCGAGGAACTTCCTGCGCACGGTGAAGCTGCGCGTGAGGATCGAGGGGATGGAGTAGAAGCGACCGTAGACATACTTCTGCCCCGCCCGCAGCTCGAGATCCGTCATGTGCCGGGGGCGGAATACGACATTGCTCATGGTGTAGTGCGACCAGTCGTGATCCAGAATCCTGTTCTCGCCTTCGAGCTGCTGGCGCATCGCCGTACCCGGGAAGGGAGTGAGCACCGCGAACTGGGCGGCGACCAACTTGTGCCGCTCCGCGAACTCGACTGTCCTAGCAAAGACGCCGCGGTCATCTCCGTCGAGGCCAAGCACGAATGAGCCGATGATCTCGATGCCGGCCTTGTGGATCGTGGTGATGGCTGCACCCATGTCAGTCCCCACATTGGGGACTTTGTGCGTCGCTCGCAGGTTCTCTTGCGAGAGTGACTCCAGACCTACGAACATCGCCTGGCATCCACTGCGCGCGGCGAGGGAGAGCAGCTCGGGATCCCTGGCCATGGTCAGGTCGGCCTGGCCGATCCAGCGGCGCTTGAGCGGGATCAGTGCTTCGAACAGCTCCTTCGCCCGCCGGGCATGACCCGCGATGTTGTCATCGACGAACCCGACCCATCCACCGGACAGTGATCGGACTTCCTCCACCACTTCGGGAACGGGGCGGAAGCGGTACCGCCTGCCTGCCACCGTGCTCACCGTGCAGAAGGCGCAGGCATTCGGGCACCCGCGCGCGGTCTGGACGATGTTTGTGGTGAGGTACCGCTCGACCCGGAGCAGCTCTCGGCGCGGGCGGGGGAGCCCCGCCAATTCGGCGTACCCGGGATGTTCGTACCGGGGCCGCAATCTGCCAGCCGCCAGGTCTGCCAACACCTCTTGCCACACCGGTTCCGCCTCGCCCACGACAACTGCGTCAGCGTGAGCGGCGACCTCATCTGGCAACACCGTGGGATGGATGCCGCCCATGACCACTGGTATCCCTCGCTGGCGGAAGGCATCGGCGATGACATAGGCGCGGGGTGCGGAGGCAGTCATGCAGGTGATCGCCACCCAATCCACATCGGCGTTCGTATCAACGGCCTCGACGTTCTCGTCAACCAGCCGCACGTCCACATCGGCTGGTGTCAGCGCCGCCAGCAACGGCAGGACCAGCGGAGGCGCCAGCACTTTGCCTCCGCCCCACCAGCCCTGCGACCATGCGGGCGCGATGATAAGCAAACGCGGCCCGTTCCTCGTCACACTCGTCTCACAGTCCGCCCTCCCGAATTGGATTCTGGCAGGCGAGCGCTGCCGCAATTGGTGATACTACCGATGGAGGCACGTCGATTCTCCGGCGGCTGGTACCAGCAGGGACTGCCGCCGCGGGCTTCGCACTTGGCCATCGTCTTGTCCGGAAGCACGAGCCCATGATGGGTGCAGAGGAAGCGGCCCGGCGCACGGCCGCGTGCCGGTAAACGGCGCTCAAGGGACTCCCGGCGAAGGCGATGGCAGGCAGCAGCCGGAAGGTTGCTCGGAACGACGTAATCAAGGGACATTCTGATGTCCTTTCACGGACGCGGGACCCCTCGTTCGTGCTGCACACTCGGGCGCAGCGGAATCGCACCTTCAGAAGTTCTCGACTCCCCCATCCGGCAACTAGGGCACCCATCCAGTGCCTGCGCGTCAGTCGCATCTCCAGCGCCTATCAGGGTCTTATCGGCCAGCCGCTGCACCGCCTCCACCATTGCCAGCCGGGCCAGCAGCAGGGAGACCGCGGACTCCGCCCCCCGGTTCTCGTTGACTCGCCCATCCATAAGCGCATCGAAACAGCCTTCGGTCTCGGGGTCATAGAGGGATAGCCCCTGGAGGTTCCGGCCGAAGAACCATTCCAGGTCGCGCCAAGCGCGGCGCAGGTGCTTCACATCGCCGGTGGCATCGTAGCCGGCAAGAGATGCCTCCACCATGAGCCCCGCCTCAATCGGCTGCTGGTCGTACCGAGCGGGGAGGGGGTCCTCGTCTGGCTGCAGCCACTCCCGATTGCCGACTACTGCGAGCGTATCGTGGATGGATGTCTTCTGCGCCAGGAAGTCCATGGTGCGCTCGGCGATGGCCAGATACTGCTCATCGCCGAGGAGTTGATGAGCGCGGAACAGGGCTTTCGGCAGGGCCGCGTTGGCATAGGTGAACTCCGGCAAGATCCACGCCCAGCCGGGCCGCGTGTGCTCGTGGTAGCGCCCTACCAGGTAGTCCGCAAGATGTCGGGCGAGCTGCTCTGCCCGGCGGATATCGCCGCAGCTGGAGCGGGCCCACCAGTGCAGGCCAACGATGCAATACGCCTTGCTGCGCGGATGCTCGAGTTTCTCTACCCAGGGCAATGCCTGATGCAGCATTCGCTCCGCCGGTCCGATCATACCGCTCTCGATTGGATCGGCGAGCACGTGACTGAGCGCCCAGAACGCGCGTCCGAAGGCATCCTCGGAACCGACGGTGTCAATCGGTCTGCGGTCATAGGAAACGAAATTGTGGAACCGGCCCTCGGGAGTCTGCGCGTACATCAGGAAGGCCAGGTAGCGGTAGGCCAGATCGCGGCTCAGTTGGTCCCCATAGAGCCGATGGTGCTTCACTACCACCACCAGGGCGCGGGCGTTATCGTCCGTGGTGTAGCCGGTGCGGAAGTCCGGAATGCTGTAGTTCGCATGCTGGATCACCCCGAGGCAGTCGGTCATGCGTTCCAGGTGGTCCAATGAGACGGGCTGACTCAGCTCGGAATGGATCATAGTGCGGCACTCGCGATGCTGGGCGGCGCCACCAGAGCGGCGACTGGAATGAGCACGGCCGGGCTCGGACGTGGCCTGGGCCGCCGCCTGCACACCTCCTCTAGCACACTCCGGAAACGTGTCCCTACCTCTGTCCACAGCAGGCGCTGGCCAAAGGAGCGAGTGCGGGACTCCAACTGCAGCTGCAGGTCAGGAGCGTCGAGCACTCGCAGCGCCGCCTGCGAGATGGCGTGCGGGCTGGCGAAAGCCGCCAGCAGGCCCCGGCCTCCCCCCAACAGGAACTTGGCGTGGAGATAGGGAGTTGAGATGATCGCCCTCCCCGCGGCCACCGCGTAGGCGAGCGTGCCGCTGCAGATCTGGTGCGGGTTGAGATAGGGGGTGATGTAGATGTCGCTGGCCGCCAGATAGCTGATGATCTCACTCTTGGTAAGGTAGTGGTTCACGAAGCGGACCGAGTCCGCTATCTCCAGCTCGTCGATCACCCGCGTCAGCGCGACGCGGTAGTCATCTACCCCGTCGCGAATCGCGCCAGGATGTGTCTGGCCCACGATCAGATAGACAAGATCGGGGTGCTCGCGGATGATCGAAGGAAGCGCCCGGATGGCGTACTCCAGTCCCTTGCCCCGCCCCACCAGACCGAAGGTGCACATGACCTTCTTCCCGCCCACGCCTAGGCGCTGCTTGATCGCTTCCCGCCGCTCGGTAGAGGGGGGTGGCGCACCGTGGTTGATGAAGGTAATCTTTCTCAGAGAGACACCGTAATCGCGGCGCAAGATCTGGCTGGCGATGGGGTTCATCACGACGACTCGCGCCGACTTCTCCGCCAGCGCCCGCACCATATCGCGGGTCTTCCGGTCGGGTTCGGGAAGCACGGTATGCAGGCTGGTGACCACCGGCTTGGCTATGGTGCTGAGGAACCGATACATGCCCTGTCCCTCCACCCCACCATAAATGCCGAACTCGTGCTGGATGCTGACCACGTCTGCCGGCGAGTCGTTGATGAACTCGGCAGCGGCCTGGTAATCCTTCTCGTTCCGATCATCCACGACATGGACAACCGGGCGGGAGTATCGATGGTATCTCGCGCCACCCTCCATGGCGATCACGACCGCCTCGGGAGACGCCCCGCCGCCATCAGTGGCATGTATCAAGTCCTCACAGAAGGTAGCAATGCCGCATTCCCGCGGCGGATAGGTGCTCAGGTAGGCTACCTTTACCTCCTCAGCTCGCGTCAGTAGACTGCGCGCCTTCAGAGCGCTGGCATATCGCGTCAGCATAGCCCTACCTATCCTTTCTGTCCCGACCTCCATGAGCGATCGCGGCGGCCCGGCATGAGGCCCTGACTGGACCGCCTATGCCGCGGTTAGCGGCCGAAGCGCCTCGTGCGGGGTCGCTTCGCGGCACGCTTGGCGGCCCCTGCGGCACGGCGTCGCTGTAGGCACGGCCGACAGGCGCGGGGCTGCGGATAGCCTACGCGGCTATCCGCAGCCTGCTCAGCAACCGAGTAGGCGAAGTCCTGCCCGCAGAACTCGCAAACCAGCATGCTGTCGGGCATGGCTACCAGCGACGGCGGCCGCCGCCCCCGCCAAAGCCGCCGCCAGAGCGTCCACCACCACCACCACCGCCGCTGCGCTCGGACCGAGGACGTGCCTCGTTGACAGTGATGGCGCGGCCATCCACTTCCTTGCCGTTCATGGCGAGGATCGCGTCAGCCGCCTTGTCTTCGGGAACATCCACAAAGCCGAAGCCTTTGTCGCCGATCAGCCGGACTTCGCTCGGCTCGTACTCAGCGAACAACGTTCGCAGTGAGCTCTCGCTTGTGGAGTAGCTCAGGTTCCCAACATACAGACTCTTGTTGGCCACAATGGCCTCCTTGATTCCTCGGCCTGGCTCCGGGATAGCATCCTGATACGTACTGCTGAAGCGCCGGCTTCCTCACCGCGCGCCAGGCCGCGATGCAGCGGAAGTCAGACGTATAATGGCTGGTGACTATCTGCGCCGGCCTCGGCCCGGGAGCCGCCGCGTACCGCGGGCTCGCAGACGGGATGTCCCAGGCGTCGGAGAGATGCGAACAGGCTCGGGCTCAGTCAGCCCCGCCATGTTCACTCGCGGCAACTGCATGCCGAGAGTGCGTTCAATGCTCGCCAGAGCAGCGGCGTCGTCGCGGCTCGCCAGCGTCAGCGCGTCGCCCGATGCTCCGGCTCGCGCCGTCCGCCCGATCCGGTTCAGGTACTCGGCCGGCATGGCAGGGATGTCATAGTTCACGACGTGAGTCACGCCCTCCACATGGAGGCCTCGAGCGGCCACATCAGTCGCCACCAGCACTTGCACAGAGCGCTGTCGAAAGCTGGCGAGGGCCTGCTCCCGCTCGCGTTGGCTGCGATCACCGTGGATGCAGGCCGTCTTCAGCCTTTCGCGCTGAAGGCGAGTGGCGAGAAGACTGGCGCGATGCCGGGTGCGAACGAAGACCACCACGCTCTCCATGGTATCGCGGTTGAGCAGCTCCAGCAGCAGATCGGTCTTGCGCGCCGACGGCACCATATATACGGACTGGGATACCGTCGCGGGCGGGGCAGAGGGCGAACCGACCTCGACGTGGGTCGGATTTCGCAGGATCTCCTCATACGCCACTTCCATCAGCGCGATCGGCATGGTGGCGGAGAAAAGCATGGACTGGCGTTCTCTGGGCAGCAGCGCCAGAATACGCCGCAGATCGGGGATGAAGCCCATATCCATCATCCGGTCGGCCTCGTCCAACACCAGCACTTCGACGGCGCCGAGCCGAGCCGAGTGGCGGCGGCAGTGGTCGAGCAATCGACCAGGCGTCGCCACCACGATTTCATAGCCGGCTCTCAGGGCCTCATGCTGGCGGGCCATACCGACGCCGCCGTACACGTCCATTGTTCGCAGGGGTGTGCCGTGCGTGAGCACCGCACACTGCTCGGCGGTCTGCGCCGCGATCTCGCGGGTGGGAGAGAGGATCAGCGCTCGCGTGCGGCCATTTCGGCCGCCGTGGAGACGCTGAATCAGTGGGAGCAAGAAGGCAGCGGTCTTGCCGCTTCCCGTCTCCGCCGTAGCGATGACATCGCCGCCGGCAAGCGCAAGAGGGATCACCTCCTGCTGAATGGGCGTCGGTGTGTCGAAACCCATTCGGCGAATGGCCTGAATGAGCTCGGGGGAAAGACTGAAGTGAGTGAAGATCGTCTTCGCCTCGCAGACTAGAGGAAGCCAGGTCGCTGACAGATCCTACTAGCCGACGAGGTGACTCGCTCTCGATTGTGCTCTTTGCCTTGGCTGGCAGTTCTCCGGCCGGCCAAGCATGAACACTAATAATACTATACCACAATCCCCGGCCCCGGTCAAACGCTGCGGTGGGGATCGCGCAGACTGGTGTTCGGGTGGAGCGACAGGCTGCTGCCCTCCAGAACGGTCTGTGAATTCCACAAGGTGATCCTAGGCCGCTGACAGACCGCAGGCGTGCTCGTGAGTCCCGGTCGTTCACCACATGAGACCTGTGGGCGGCGCCTGCTCCGGCTCCCGGCCCCTGCTGCGGGGGTGCAGCGAGCCGGCTATGGCCCCCAGCAAGGCGGGGGCTTGCATACTGCGCAGGGCATAAGGGCTTTGGCCAGAGCGTCAGCATGGGTGACAGCTATGCTGTCCTGCCCAAGGAGAGGGCACTCAGCGCGATGGTAGCACTTGCCGAGGAGGGTCGCGTGGAAGCGGTGCCAAGAAGGCCGTCCCACCCAGCCCTTGGTGATGAGTCGCATGGCCTCATTCTCCCTTTCTGCGGAGCAGCACTGGCCCAGCTCAGGAGGCGAGGCCCCACTTCCTGGGAGGAGCGCACACGGGGGTGCGGACTTCGTCTCGGCAGAGTATTTCGGCAGCGGGCCCTCCTCACCTGCCAAGCGGACGGCGAATCTGCCGAGTTCGGTCAGATGTCGGCGCATCTCCGGCGCCGTCCACTATCCTGCTCGGCGTACACAGACGGAGTCCCAGGCCAGCGCGCGGGCTAAGGCGCGTCTGGCGACTGGAGCACTCCGAGCACAGTCTTGTAGACGCGCACCGCGAGCTCGGACGCGTGCTGGATCTGCTCGTCACCTGTTTCGACGTTCGCGCGCCGTGGCGGCAGGGTGATGCTCGGCTGGAGAATGGCAGCGGCCAGCCGCACAGCAATCTCTTGGTTAGACATGCATTTCTCTTTCCCCGTCTGGTTGGTGGCAACGTCCTTATTCGGCAAGGATGGGAGAGTGCCTGTGGCCGCGACGCAACTGCCGGGCGCGTGCCACTGGAACTGCTCGCCCCCCTGCCCCATCGGCGACGGAAACCCAGGCAGTGACGCTGGCTCGGCGCAGTGTCTGGGCTGTCCGCCCTAACCGGCGGCAGGCGGGTGACCGCCTCTACGGCGCCAGCACGCGGACGTCCTGGACGAATGGGCGGAGCATCACGCTCGCCGCCTCCACGCTCGTGACTGCCCGGCCGTTGAACCGCAGGCCATGGATGGTGACCCCCTTGACCTGGTGCTCCACATCGAAGCCCTCGATCCGCGAGGGCGGGAACGGCCTCCCCGTGACGGCGATATCGCGCAGCGTCACGTCGTCTACCGTGCCGCGCACGTCATCTCGGTTCCACATGGTGCTGACGATCTCGATGATCAGCAGCCGCGGGCACCAGTCGCTCTGCGGCTCGAACACGGCCTCGTCCGTCTGCTGGATGGTCGGCGCGGAGTTCACGTCATCGATCTCGAGCCGGATGTTCTCGTAGAGGACGTTCTGGATCGCCGCCCGGTCGCCGTGCTGGATGTCCAGCGCCGCGTAGTCGGTGCGCACGATGTCGCAGTCGCGAAACGTGATGTCCGCGATCTCCGGGGCGACCGTCTCCGCGCCGATCTCCAGGGCCCGTCCCCAGTCGTTCCAGACCACGCATCGCTCGACCATCACGCGTCGGACCGGGAGCGGCTCCCCGGTCTCGCCCCGCTCGCGGAGGCCCTTGATGGCGATGCTGTCGTCAAAGGAGCGGACGAAGCTGTCCCGGATGACGACGTCCTGGCTATTGCAGATGTCGATGCCGTCGGAGTTATACCGCCACAGACCGATCAGCTTGACGTCGGCAATGGTCACGTTCGAGCAGCCGAATGTGCTCAGACACCACACGTCCGGGTCGCGGAGGATCACCCCGTCGATGACGACATTCCGGCAGTCCGTCAGCCGGATGCAGCCGGGACCCTGGCCGCGCTCGAAGGTGCTGGCGTCCAGGATGCCGCGCCCGAGAACCTTGATGTTCGATGCCCCGGTCGCGTGAATGGACCCATGCACTACGGCCCCCCCGGCGATGTAGATGGTCTGATTGCTCTCCAGCGCCATGCGGCCCGGTCTGTGCATGCCCGGGCCGAAGTAGCGCACCGAGGGATCCTCCGGGCCGGGCGGCGTCGGAGCCGTCGCGCTGGCGAAGAGATGCAGAGCGTGGTGTGTGCCGTTCACCTCCACCGTAATCGGCCCAGGAGCGTCTAGGTGGAAGCGGATGTGGTTCCCCTCCACCTGGGTCCGGATGCCGCGGGCGGTCGGCCGGGCGGCCACCGATTCCACCGGGCGGCGCGAGACGACCTCCACATCTGCCGGGCCGGACATGTCGCAGTAGGCGAAGGAGGCCAGCTCGGTCTGATCCAGGGGGCGCTGGTGGCCGGGCCAGAGGCGGTTGAACGGAATCGTCGAGACCCGGCACAAGTACACGGGCACTGCCTGGCCGCCGGCCGTCACCGTGAAGTCATTCGAGAGCTTCTCCTCTGCCGGGGCGGGATAGGTCGTCACGGCCGAGACCGACATCGCCAGACCGGCGGCGCAGCCCATCGCCACGAACACAATAGCGATCGCGGGAACCAGTGCGTCAGATCCGAGCATGCTTGGCTCTCTTTCGAATGCGCAGCTCTATGGGCTTCATCGCGCCGCGTCTCCCGAGCCGGGCACTCCGGCTCGACGACGCCAGGGGGACGGTTCGCCTCTCGCCCTCTCACGCGCATCGCCCAAGTCGCCTATTCTACGCGCACGCCATGGAGGGGTCAACCTGCTCGGCGCCGAGCACGAGGAGCGATTCCAGTGCCGGGCGTCTGGCGCCGGGTGACGCAGGCCAGTACGGATACCGGCCCCGCCCTAGCACACACGAAACTCCGGCCAGTGATTCCGAGCCGAGGGGCAGCCGTTGTCGGGGATACCCGGGGCCGCCAGTCACGATGTTTCGGTGAGGCGGGCGGCAGTCATGCTCAGGACCGAGGCAGATGGCCGCGGTGCGGGCCGGGCGCGGGGCGACGACCATTCCGTCTCCGAGACCGGCTCTGATGCCAGCTAGCCCATCAAGCGGTGACGCTGGCACTCTCTCTGGCGAGCAGCCCCTCTACCTGCACAACAAAGCGGCCGAACTCCTGCCTTACTCGTTCGAACTGCTCCGGCGCCTCAGCGATATCCCCACTGAGGCCCGTCTCTTCCAAGGCTGCCGCGGCAACGCTCAATGGCCCCGCAGACAGGGTGGCCGCGCCCCCTTTGAGCTTATGGGCGTAAGCCGACACGGCCACTGCATCCCCTCGGGTCAGCGCGTCTTCGAGTTCGGCCAGCGCCTGAGGCGTGCGCTCGACAAACATCCCAACGATCTCTCGCAGCAGCGATGCATGCCCTGCGCAACGCGCCAAGGCGGAGGTGTAGTCGAAAGAAGCTGCTGATTCTGGGGAACCTGGGGGCTGATCGTCATCCGGCTTTGGGAATGCCTGCTTCGGAGTGGATGGCGGCAGCGATTCGCTCCGGGAGAGCGCCCACTTCCCGATCATCTGAACCAAGCTTTCCGGGGTGACCGGCTTGGTCAGGTAATCGTCCATGCCCGCGTCAAGGCACTCGTCGCGGTCAGTGATCGTCGCGGAGGCTGTGAGCGCAATGACGGGGACGTGCGTACCTGCAGTGCGGGCTTCGTGAGTGCGTATGCGCCGAGTGGCAGTGTAGCCGTCCATCTCCGGCATTTGGCAGTCCATCAGCACGAGGTCGTAGCTTCCGCTAGCGACGAGTGCAACCGCCTCCGCGCCGTTGGCGGCAATGTCGCACTGCAGACCGTTCTCCTGCAGTATTGCCTGAGCCACCAGCTGATTGGTTTCGTTGTCCTCAGCCAACAGGATACGCAGGTCGCGCGGCAAGGAAGGAGCATGAGAGGAGGAGAGACGGAGCTGGGATGGTCGGTCAGTCTGCTCGCGTGAGAGATGCAGGGCGTCCATGAGTGCGTCGAGAAGAGCTGACTGCCGCACCGGCTTGGTCAGGCACCTCGATATACCGAGGGCCTCGTGCTGCTGCCGGTCCAGATCAGGCCCGATCGAAGTGAGCATGATCAGGGCGATCTCACAGATCCTTGGATCATCGCGGATCGTCTGCGCCAACTGCAGACCGTTCATGCCAGGCATGTGGTGGTCGACCAACGCGAGATGGAAGGGATTCCCCTGGTCCGCAGCTTCGAGCAGGAGGTCCAGCGCCTGAGGTCCATGAGCCGCGCTTTCACTCGGGATTCCCCAGCCTTCCATCTGAGCCTGGATGACCTGACGATTGATCGCATTGTCATCGACGAGAATCACTCTTGTGGCGCGGAGA
>Ga0187878_1002872_pt1 | contig 14824 bp, 15 predicted proteins | sample June2016WEW_17_1_FD_132979 | JGI IMG/M metagenome (GOLD analysis project Ga0187878, IMG submission 132979) | Peatland microbial communities from SPRUCE experiment site at the Marcell Experimental Forest, Minnesota, USA - June2016WEW_17_150 | ecosystem: Environmental > Terrestrial > Soil >...
AGCGCAATCTCTTGCTCGACTGTCTTAACTTCCCCATCCAACCAGGCGGCCCGCAATTTGCGCAGAAGGGTCTTATATTCCGGCCCAGGGGGCAGGCCTCTTTTTTTTAAGTCATGGCCGGTTGTTTTTGGCTTGATACCCCGCCAGGATTCAAGATAACTGAGCAATGTATGCCGCGCCGGACCAGCAGGCAAGGCCAGAGAAACCGCCTCAACGGCCTTCCTTGAAATTTTATCCAGTGCAACGACACATTGGCTGGGTTTTTTTCCAGCAAGAGAATCTACACCCGCGAACAATGCAGAAGAAGCCTGTAACATGTCCCGCAGACTAGAATCAAAATGAAGCCGTTTTTCGATACCATCCAGACCGGGAGTTGGGACATCCATCAGCCAGAGAGACCAGGCCAGCATGCGGCGGGTCGTGGGATGATCAAGCGACTGCACTGCAGCCAATCCCTCCACGAAACGTTTTTGGGTGGTAGGGTTCCATTCCAGAGCAGGATGAACTGCCGCCAGGATCCCCAACTTCGCCAGCCGCTTCAAAATGGAGGCGGCTTTTTCTTCCTCCAGGATCAAATCCAATTCATGGCGCACCCGCTCAGCGGAAAGACGGTTAAGCTGCCGTAGACCCCGAGGGACAAGCGCCAAGGTTTCGGGAGCAACCTTGAACCCATAGCGTACTTCATAGCGAACCATGCGAAATAAGCGCGTCGGGTCATCCTCGAAAGAACGGGGATGCAAGGCTCTGACAATTCCCGCCTGCAAATCTTCCAACCCGCCCCGTTCATCGATCAGTTCGCCGTAGTGATCGCCGTCCAAGCGCAACGCCAGCGTATTCAGGGTAAAGTCGCGGCGATGCAGGTCGTCTCCCAAAGTCCCAGACCTGATGGTAGGCAAGGCAGCCGGGTGTTTATAATATTCTGCGCGGGCTGAGATAAGATCCACAAATTCTGGGATACTGGGCCCAGGAGGCGGGAACCATTGGGCAGTTTTAAATCTGGTATGTACGGTCACCCTGCCGCCCTGCCTGGCAGCCAGCGTGCGTGCCAGCCCAATTGCATCTCCTTCCACAACCAAATCAAAATCCAGACCAGGGCGACCGAGCAGCAGGTCGCGCACGAACCCTCCGACAATATAGAGCGGCAATTGCTGGCGGGCAGCCTGCTCTGCCACCAACCTGAGCAGCCGATCCTGTTCAGGAGACAAGGCTTGCTCCAGGCGGTTAGACAGATCTGATATTGTCGAATGGGAATAGGACATGGCAGCCTCGCGGATATCGTTATAATTGTAGCATATGGAAAGTCTCATGTTTTCCAGAACGCAGGTCGAATCGCTCGGGAGAGCGATTTTAGAACTCCAGCCAAATGCAATAGTACGTCAGCGCATCCTGAGGGACGTACTGAGACAGCCTCCCTGTAGTGCTGAGCCCGATCATTCCAGCACCCCTTTTCAATCTCATCCATGGGTGGAGGAACTGGCTCGGGAACAATATCCCGACGGCTCTTGGGGGCGCTTCCATTCGATGGATGCGACCATTAAAGCCCGCTTCCCCACGACAGAGATCGCCATCCGGCGGGCACTGGCATTGGGGCTGGATCAAAACTTCCCGGTCCTGAGTCGGGCGATTGGATTCATGCAATCAGTGCTTGAGGGGAAAGCAGCCTGGACGGACCGCACCGAGAAATCTGAGGGCTGGCCAACCGCGGTAGAAGCGATCACAGCAGCCACAATGGCAGAGATCGTGCCAGGGCATCCCGCCACTTTGCCGGCCTGGGAATACTGGACCTGGATTGCCAGTCGTTCCTTTCCGGGTGGGTCGTACAACCCTTCCGCCGAGTGGAATGCCCATCAAGACAGGCGAGGTCTTGGGTTCCGTTACCTGGGCAGCCGCTACGTTTTAACTCTGCTGGGGGCCCGCAGCGCCCTCCTACCTGCCGCTCTCGACAGCCAGATCTTGGACTGGGTCTGGAACAATCCGGCTGGGATCGGTTACCTGGGAGCTGACTTGCACCACCCCGAGCCTTTCAACATCTTCCAATGGTTGGAATCGCTGGAAATCCTATCGCACTTCCAGAGCTGGGGTGCAATTGCGAAGGGAGCATTGGCGTGGTTATGGGAGCAGCATAGCCAAAACGGGTTGTGGGATTTTGGGATGAGGGTCAGCAAATCGACATATTTCCCATTGTCGGATGATTGGAGGAAAAAGGGAAACCGCTGCGTGGATCATTCAACACGGGTACTGGCTTGCCTTTCAGCATATGATCCTGGCCTTTAAATTAATCGTCTCTCCATTCTTCATCGGAATGGTTACCCTGGCTGGCCGCAAATGGGGTCCTAATGTCAGCGGTCTCCTGATGGGCCTGCCGCTAACCTCGGCGCCCATATCAGTCTTCCTTGCCATTCAATTCGGAGCTGCATTTGCTGCCAGGTCTGCTTCAGGCAACCTTGCTGGCCAAGCCTCGGTATGCATCTTCTGCCTGGCATACAGCCTGGGCGCCCAAAAACTCAACTGGTTCCCCTGTACCATCATCTCCCTGGTTTCTTTCCTGGTTTCGACTTTTATTTGGAACCGGATCCCTTTAACCCTACTGCCCGCTGTTGCTTTATTAGGCATAGTCATCTGCCTGGTCTTGTGGCTAATGCCCAGAGGTAATGCAGCCATCCTGCCAATTTCCCCGCCAAGGTGGGACCTGCCTGCCCGGATGCTGCTTGCAGCCGCTTTCGTTATTGCCCTGACGACCTTTGCTGATACCCTGGGTCCGCATTTGAGCGGCTTGATCGCTCCATTCCCGGTCTTCGGCACCATTATTACCGCCTTTACGCATCGCCAGCAAGGCGCGGATGCAGCGACCCGTTTGCTGCGGGGTATTGTCTTTGGTTCACTGGCCTATACCGCGTTCTTCCTGATCGCGGGCAGCCTGTTAACACACGTCACACTGGGATGGACCTATATCCTTGCGTCAGTCGCGGCGTTATTCGTAAGTGGAATAACCTTTATTGCGCCCGGGATATTTCGAAATAAGCACAACTCCGCCGGATGAAATCAGGTATAATCTGCGCTATGAGATTGAACCCGCTCCCGGCCCCCAGCTAGCAACAATCTACCAGGTCTGGTCAGGATCGGTTCGTCATGTACCCCGGCGGCTCCCAGACTTGAGGAGCCGCTATTTATTGAATGATGGACCATTGAAAGGTCACCGCGTACAACAGGTGATGAATAGGGAAGGAACTAACAGTGGACCTGAAAGATCTTACCAACAAGATGCACGACTTTGTCCGTTCGAAAGGATGGTACGAACCGGGCAGTAAAAGACCGCAAACTCCTCGGAACCTTGCCATTTCCCTTTCGCTGGAGGCCAACGAAGTGTTGGAACACTTCCAGTGGCAGGATGACCTCAAGGACAAGGATGATTTCGCCAACGAACTTGCAGATGTGGCCTTATATCTTTTGCAATTGGCGTCGGTCTCCGGGATCGACCTGGAGAAAGCCATTTTGAAAAAATTGGAAATTAATGCCGCCCGCAATTGGGATATGGACAAGACGAATATTGTCAGCTGAGCCGCCTGGCACCTGACCTGCGACCATTGTGTGATAGGGAAAACAATCATGAATGTCACTGTCTATGGCGGTTCCCAACCTCCACCCGCTTCCGCCGCTTACGAGGAAGCTTATGAACTCGGTAAATTGCTGGCACAAGCCAGTCACACCGTCCTGACCGGGGGCTACATCGGAACCATGGAAGCGGTCAGCCGGGGCGCAGCCGAGGCAGGCGGGCATGTGATTGGAGTGACATGCGATGACATAGAAGCCTGGCGGGCGGTCAAGCCAAATGCCTGGGTACAGGAGGAACGTCGCTTCCCAACCATGCAGGAGCGCCTGAACGAACTGGTGCTGGCTTGTGACGCCGCCATTGCCCTCCCGGGCGGCCCGGGTACACTGACCGAGGTTGCCTTGACCTGGAACTTGATGATCGTCCACTCCATACCGCCCAAGCCGTTGATCTTAACCGGCCCGGGCTGGAAAACTATGATGGCAGCTTTTTTTAATTCATTCGAAGCGTATATTCCCCAAAACCAGCGCGACCTGCTTAAATTTGCGCCGGATATTATTTCAACCGTGGCTCTAATAAATTCTTAATTAAGAGGATTTCATGTCTGACGAAAAACTAACTCCCCGCAATGTCGACTTTTCCGAATGGTACAACCAGATCGTCATGCGCGCTGAAATGGCTGATTACGCCCCTGTGCGCGGTTGCATGATCGTCCGCCCTTATGGGTGGGCGCTCTGGGAAAACATCCAGCAGGCGCTCGACCGGCGTTTCAAGGACACCGGGCATGTGAATGCCGCCTTTCCCCTGTTCATTCCGATGTCATTCCTGGAAAAGGAAAAGGAACACGTGGAAGGCTTCTCGCCCGAACTGGCGATTGTGACCATAGGCGGAGGGGAAAAACTCGAAGAGCCGCTGGTGGTGCGTCCTACATCCGAGACCATTATCGGCTACATGTACTCGAAGTGGATCAAATCGTACCGCGACCTGCCGGTGCTCATCAATCAGTGGGGCAACGTCGTCCGCTGGGAACTACGCACACGATTGTTCCTGCGTACACTCGAGTTCTACTGGCAGGAAGGCCATACCGCCCACGCCACCGAGCAGGAAGCCCGGGAGGAAACCCAGCGCATGCTGGACGTTTACGCCGATTTTGCCATCAATGAAGGCGCCGTACCGGTCATCAAGGGAGTCAAGTCACAGGCCGAGAAATTTGCCGGGGCAAACCTGTCCGCTTCGATTGAGGCCATGATGCAGGACACACGCGCGTTGCAGGCTGGAACCTCGCATTTCCTGGCCCAAAACTTCGCAAAGGCTTTTAACATCCAATTTCTCGACGAGAACAACTCCCTCCAGTACGCCTGGACGACTTCCTGGGGCCTGTCCACCCGTTTCATCGGCGCAATCATCATGACCCATGGAGATGACCAGGGGTTGATCCTGCCTCCCCGCCTGGCTCCTTTCCAGGCTGTCATCATCCCGATCTTCAAATCTGACTCCGAGGCTGCCACGGTAATGGAAACCGTCCAACGTGTCCAAGCCGAACTCAAAGCAGCGGGCATCCGCGTCAAGGTGGATAACCGCACCGAGGTCACACCGGGCTTCAAGTTCAACGACTGGGAAATGCGCGGTGTGCCTCTGCGCATCGAGATCGGTCCCAAGGATGTCAAAAAAGGGATGGTAGCCCTGGCCCGGCGTGACAAGCCCGGCAAGGAGGGCAAATCCTTTCTGCCGCAGGCGGGTCTGCCCGCGGCGGTTGCCGACCTGCTGGTGGATATCCAGAAATCCATGCTGGAACGCGCCACGGCCTTCCGCGATAGCCACATCTTCGACCCGAAAGATTACGCCGAATTAACCGAAGTGGTGCAGCACGGCTGGGCCTATTCCTATTGGTGCGAGTCTGCCGAGTGTGAGACCAAGGTTAAAGAAGACACCAAAGCCACCACCCGCTGCATGCCGTTGGGAGGCGATGAAGGTCCCGGAAAATGCATCGTGTGCGGGCAGGATGCCCAACACAAGGTGTACTTCGCCAGGGCATATTAATTTAGCACGGGAGAGCTCCAAGCCCGCGGGACATGGTGCCGCTTCCACCATTGGGGAAGGAATCCCATGAAATTATCGCAACTTTTTGGCCAGACCCTGCGGGATGCCCCCGCAGATGTGGAGGTCCCCAGCCACAGCCTGCTAATGCGCGCTGGGTACATCCGACCCCTCGGGGCCGGGATCTTCACCTATCTCCATCTTGCCAAACGCTCGATGATGAAAATCGAGGCAATCCTGCGCGATGAAATGGATAAGATCGGCGGGCAGGAGATCTCGATGCCGGTCGTCCAGCCTGCCGAGAACTGGAAGGAAACCGGGCGCTGGTACCAGATCGGCTCGGAGATGGGACGTTTCAAGGACAAGAACGAGCATGACATGGTACTTGCCATGACCCACGAGGAAGTGGTGTCCGACCTGGTGCGGCGTGAAATCCAGTCCTACAAGCAACTGCCGCGGCTGGTTTATCACATCCAGACCAAGTGGCGGGATGACCCGCGCCCACGCGCCGGCTTGATCCGCGTGCGTGAGTTCACCATGAAGGACAGCTACAGCCTCGACGCGGATTGGGACGGGCTCGATAAACAATACCGCGCCCACTACCAGGCCTATTTCAATATCTACCACCGCTGCGACCTGGATGTGATCGCAGTCAAGTCCGACTCGGGCTTTATGGGTGGAAAATTAGCCCATGAATTTATGTATCTTTCGCCCATTGGCGAGGACACGCTCCTGCTCTGCGATTCATGCAGCTACACCGCCAACCGCCAGGTGGCACGGTTCCGTAAGCCTCCCGCTGTTCCGGAAGAAATGAAACCCATCGAAAAAGTGCTCACCCCGGATTGCAAAACCATCGATGATTTGGCAACTTTTCTTGGAGTGCCCAGATCCAAAACAGCCAAAGCAGTGTTCTTCATGGGCGCCATCCCGGAAGGCCAGGAGCTGAAAGAACAATTCATTTTCGCCATCATCCGCGGCGACATGGAGTTGAATGAGACCAAACTCGCCAACGCCATCGGGGCACGTGACTTGCGGCCTGCCATCGAGGAGGAGATCATTTCTGCAGGCGCAGTGCCGGGGTTTGCTTCGCCAATTTCGCTAAATCCTGTCTCCCTTACGGTAAAAATGGAGAAGAGGGTACGTGTAAGAGTGGTTCTGGACGACTCCATCCCCATCAGCCCCAACCTGGTGGCAGGCGCCAACGAGAGTGGCTATCACCTTCTGAACACCAATTATCCACGCGATTACGCAGCCGACATCGTCACCGACATCGCCGCTGCGGATGAGGGTGCAGCTTGCCCTGATTGCGGTAATCCGCTGAAGGTGAGGCGCGGCGTGGAAGTGGGTAACATTTTCAAGCTGGGCACGCGCTATTCGGATGCCCTCGGCTGCACCTTCCTGGACCAGGACGGGGCGCAGAGACCGGTCATCATGGGTTCATACGGGATCGGGGTGGGGCGCCTGCTCGCCTGTATAGCCGAAGCGCATCATGACGAGCATGGGCTAACCTGGCCGATTACGGTGGCCCCCTTCCAAGTCCACCTGGTTCTCCTGCGCGGTAAAGGCACGCCCCAGGCCGAAGAGACCGCAGACAAACTTTACGCTGACCTGCAAGCCGCTGGTATCGAAGTCCTTTACGATGACCGAGAGGATAGCCCCGGCGTCAAATTCAACGATGTTGACCTGATTGGTATTCCGATCCGAATTACTGTCAGCGAGCGGGCACTTTCCCAGGGCGGCGTTGAGCTGAAATTACGCCGAGAGCCAACCAAGGTTATCGTCCCGCTCGGAGAGATTGATGCCCGCCTCCGGTCGGTGATACAATCCCTGCAAGGCGAGATTGCCTCTAAGGTCACCCCGGCCCTTTTCACCAACCGGGACTGATCAATTCGCAACCCGCACTTTTCCTCCCATGCCCGCCATAAACCTCGCGCGACTCAAAACCCAGGCCTCCCGCCTATCGGAGAAATTCAGCGAACCGGAGGCTTTCGTGCGCAACCTGAACGAAATGCTGGACTTCTATACCAACCGCACCATCCGTTCCTCGCAAACCGCCCAGCGTTTCTCCCTTCCCACTTACCGCACTCCCCCTCCTGTTTTACGACAAATCCAGGGCGAGCTTGAACCACTTGCCGAATCCCATCCTCTTGAAGCTGTAGTGCTCACCAAGGTATTATGGAAGGCAGGGTCAGTGGAATCCCGGCTGCTGGCGGCCTCCCTGCTTGGCAGCATCCCGCTTGCCCAGTCCACCCCAACGCTTATGCGACTCCCGGATTGGCTAGCTCAATCGACGGACAAACAAATCCTTGCGGCGCTTCTGACCGATGCTTTCACTCGCCAACGCCGGGAAAACCCGGAGGCTCTTTTCCTCCTGCTCGAAGAATGGCTAAAATCACCCCGCACCTCATTGCGTGTATGGGGATTGCGGGCGCTCATCCCCATTTTGACCGACCCCAATTTTGAAAACCTCCCAGCGGTATTCCGCATTCTAAAACCCGCCATCCAATCTGCGGGTCCGACTACCCAACTGGAACTACAAGCCTGTATTGCCACCCTCGATCGGGTTTCTCCGACTGAGACCATGGCCTTCCTGCGTGAAATCACCAACGATAACCCTGCACCGCTCACGCTGAGGACTTTGCGCCGCATCCTGGCGGGCTTATCACCCGAGCTGCAAACAGGCCTGCGCGAATTGCTGCGCGAAAAGGACAGGCAGGTGTAGATATCAATTATCCGGGATGATCCGGGCTATAATCCAAAGTTAGAAAGCAATCTAAATGGGATTTAAAAAATATGACCCTTACTCACCGTGAACGCATGCAGGCCTGTCTCGCCGATGACATCGCTCTCGACCGCTCCCCAGTGGCGTTGTGGCGCCATTTCCCGGTGGATGACCAGGACCCCGCAACCCTGGCTGCCGCCATATTGGACTTTCAACACCATTACGACTTCGACCTGGTGAAGGTGACCCCCGCTTCTTCGTTTACGATAAAAGACTGGGGAGCTGAAGATGTTTGGGAAGGGCACACCGAAGGAACCCGCCGGTATACCAGGCATGTCATTGGGAAGCCACAGGACTGGGAACACCTGAAGGTGCTCTCCCCATCCGCGACCCACCTCGCCCGGCAATTGACCTGCCTGAAGTTGATCCATGCCGACCTTTCACCCGAAACCCCGCTCCTTCAGACGATCTTCAGCCCGCTGGCACAGGCAAAAAACCTTGCCGGAGGCGAGGGCCTGATCGTCCATCTGCGCATGCATCCTGAAGCGGTACTGAAAGGGCTGGAGACCATCGCCGAGACCACCCGACGTTTTGTGGAAGCCTGCATGGAAATTGGCCTGGATGGGGTTTTTTACGCGGTGCAGCACGCCCAGGCCGGGCTCCTGGAGCAGGAAGAGTACGAAAAATTTGGACTCCCCCTTGACCTGCAGATCCTCAACCCTGCGCGGGAACTGTGGTGCAATCTGCTCCACTTGCATGGCAACAATATCTATTTCAGTCTGGCCGGGAAATATCCATGCCAGATCGTCAACTGGCACGACCGGGAGACCGGGCCAAGCATCGCAGAGGGACTTAAAAACTTTAAAGGCGCGGTCTGTGGTGGGATCAGTCAAAATACGATCGTTTTTGGAGACCGGTCCGAAGTCCGGGAAGAAGCAGCAGATGCCATTTCCCAGACTGGTGGGCGCAGGTTTATCCTAGGCACCGGCTGTGTTGTCCCGGTAATAGCCCCGCATGGAAACCTGGTTGCGTCCAGGCAAATTGTTGAAGGTTCTGGATGAGCCTGCGCGTGATTTCGGGCACAGCCAAGGGGCGCAGGCTGAAAGATGTCCCTGGCGACACCACCCGCCCAGTGACCGACATGGTGAAAGAGGCTTTGTTCGACATCCTGTCGGGCGATGTGCTGGACTCAACCTGGTGGGACCTCTTTGGCGGGACCGGTGCGGTGGGTATCGAAGCCTTGAGCCGTGGGGCAGCCTTCGTCCGGTTCTCAGAGTTGAACCGTCTCCCCATCGAGACCATCAAGGCCAACCTGGAAACCACTGGTTTCTCTTCACAATCTGAAATCCGGCGCGGTGATACGTTCGCCATGCTGGCTGCCCCACCCGACCGGGCATTCGATTATGTTTACATTGCCCCGCCTCAATACAAAGAAATGTGGTCGAAAGCGCTGGCGCTTTTAGATGCCAACCCCGGGTGGTTTAGCGCTGATGCTGAAGTGATCGTGCAAATTCACCCTCGAGAATATAAGGAAATGGAGTTAATTAATCTCCATGAGTTTGACCAGCGAAAATACGGCAGCACCATGCTGGTGTTTTTCAAGAAAAAGTAATTCACGTTTAGTCGCCATACCTGTAAGTTTCGTCCCGGTTGATTTGCTCAAATTGACATTTTTCCGGAGGGCATTATGGAAATAACCACTTTCAAGATCGAAAAACCTGAAGAGATCAACTTTATCCTCGGGCAGTCGCATTTTATAAAGACGGTCGAGGATGTGCATGAAGCGTTGGTCAATGCAGTGCCGGGAATCAAATTCGGCCTCGCCTTTTGTGAGGCTTCAGGCAAGTGCCTGGTACGCTGGTCCGGCACAGATGAGGCGATGATCGAACTTGCCAAGAAGAATGCGCTTGCCATCGGCGCCGGTCACTCGTTCATTGTATTCCTGGGAGATGGGTTCTTTCCTGTCAATGTGCTGAAAGCCATCCAGAATACACCCGAAGTCTGCCGCATCTTTTGCGCCACGGCCAACCAGACCGAAGTGCTGATCGCCGAGACGGAATTGGGCCGCGGCATCCTGGGCGTGGTGGACGGCTCATCGCCAAAAGGGGTTGAAGACGAGCAGGGGATAACCTGGCGAAAAAGTTTCCTGCGGAAAATAGGTTACAAGATCGGGTAAAAGGATTACCTATATTAATTACTAAAAGCACTCTGGGTTTTCAAGACTCCGGGTGCTTCATTACTCTGCAAAGACCACGGTCAACTTGTCATCAACGTAATGGCTGCGGGCATTGAACGGCGCATCCCCGCGCTTTATTTTTTGGAGGCGGTTTAGTAAAACCGGCAGGTCTTCCACTACCGGGAGGTCACCTATCTTTTCGAAAGGAATCCATTCCAAAGACCCTTCTCTGGATCCTCTCGCTTCTCCTTGCAGGGATTCGCCGCTGAAAACATACATACCAATACCGGGGTTCCTGCCGGTTTCCACCACCACCGTCCCGCACAGCCACAAATCAGCCACAAGTCCCGTCTCTTCCAGAAGTTCACGGCGCGCCGCAGACAGGACGTCTTCACCGGGTTCAACGTGACCGCCAACCCCGTTATATTTATCCGCCCAAAGGCGCTTGTCCGGCGCGCCCTTGATCAAAAGGACCTCATCCCCGCGCCTGACAAAAATCAGGACACGCGGGATCAACATATAACGATCGAGGGTGACACCCTGGTCAGAGACTGGCATATTCAAAAACCGCGGGGCGGGACATCTCCCCCCCCAGTGTAGTTATTTCACCATTTTGCGGACCGTTTCAAGTTGCCCAGCGCTGCCAAGTTTTTCATTCTTATACGCGATGAATTTGGCATATTCGCTCATAAAGATCTTGCCCGGGTCACGCAGGTCGAATTTTTCGGGGAAGTCACGGAAGAACTCGCGGTGGACGCGAGTCCAGACCAGGCGACCGTCGGTGTCGATGTTGATTTTGGTCACCCCCAACTCAGCGGCGCGTTTGAATTGGTTCTCGTCCACACCCTTAGCGCCTTTCAGGTTGCCACCAGCAGCGTTGATGCGGGCCACTTCTTCCTGAGGAACCGAGCTGGAACCATGCATGACCAACGGGAAATTGGGCAATCTTTTTTGGATCGCTTCCAATACTTCAAAATGAAGACCCTGGGTACCGGCAAACTTGAAGGCCCCATGGCTGGTGCCAATGGCGCATGCCAGCGAGTCGACGCCGGTCTTCTGCACGAATTCTTTTGCCTGGTCAGGGTCAGTCAGCTTGGCATTGGCCTCATCCACCTTGATGTGTTCCTCAACGCCACCCAGTTGACCGAGTTCCGCCTCGACAACGATCCCCTTCGCATGGGCTGCGTCCACCACCCGCTTGGTGATCTCGACGTTCTTTGCAAAGGCTTCGCTGCTGGCATCGATCATGACCGAGGAATAAAAGCCACTGGCGATGCAGTCGAAGCAGGTCGGTTCGTCGCCGTGATCCAGGTGGACTGCAAAAATAGCATCCGGGAAGATCCCGTCAGCGGCACGGATTAACGCCTCGAGCATATTCTTGTGCGTGAAGGCGCGCGCTCCCTTCGAAATCTGGATGATGAACGGCGCATGGCTGTCCACATTTCCCCGGAATAAACCCATGGTTTGCTCCAGATTGTTGATGTTGTAAGCCCCTATGGCATATTTGCCATATGCGGCTGCGAAGAGTTGCTTGGTGGTGACGATCATTTTAGACTCCTTTATTTTACAGACGCTGAAATCAATTATTTAATTATTTCAACCATTATACCAAGTCCACTCCATGTTACAACTTTCCTGTGCGATTGTCGTAAATCTCTTTGAAGACGTTGCAGTATAATAAATTAACAATTAAAAAAATATACAGCCATCCTTTCAGGAGGAACACCATGAGCGAAATTTTTGATACCGTCAAGGGCGGGCAGGACATCTTCAAAAAACTTCTGTCGTATGTACCAGGATTTAGCGGCTACATCGAGCGATCCAACCGCCGCTCCGCCGATAAACTACTGCGCGAGCAGGTTGCGCTAAAGTACAGCGAACTGGCAGCCCGAACCTCGCGCCTGCAAAAAGACATTGCCGACGCCGGACAGATCGATATGCTGGACGATATTGACTCGGTCGGTTTAAAACTGCGCACTTTCTCCGACCGGATCAAGAACGCTTCCTATGGCTACTCCGGCTTCTTCGACGCCGTCAAGATCAACGAGAAAGAACTCGAAACAATTTACACGTTCGACACAGCCTTCTTCACCCTGGCGGATCAAATTTCGAGCGGGCTGGATAATGTTGAGACCGCGATCGCAGGTGATGGTCTCAAAGCCGCCATCCGGGCAGTTAATGACCTTTCCCGCCAGGCAGGCGAGACTTTCGACCGCCGTTACCAAGCCATTACCGGCAGTGGGGCAGCTTAAGTCAATTTTCAGCGGGTCTGCCGATAAAATCCTTCTAACAACTTCATCGAGTAGCGCAAGATGGCAACTTGCGCTACTTTGTGGTTTAATTAAAGCATGTGGACTGAATATATTACCCCCGTTTCTCTTGAAGAAACGTTACGCATCCTGGCTGATAAACGGGAAAAAGCCCGCCTGATAGCAGGTGCAACCGACCTGATGCTCGAACTCGAACGCGGTGTCCGAAAAGGCATCCAAACCGTAATTGACGTCACCCGTCTCGCTGACCTGGACCGCATAACCATTGATAAGGATGAGGTCATTCATATCGGTCCATTAGTGACCCACAATGCTATTGCCGCTTCCAAATTGCTGCGGGAGCGCGCCTTCCCCCTGGTTGCCGCTTCCTGGCAGGTGGGTGCCCCCCAAATCCGCAACCGGGCTACCGTGGCGGGCAACCTGGTTACTGCCAGCCCCGCCAACGATACCATCACCCCTTTGATGGCAATGGGTGGATGGGTAATGCTGGCATCCACCAGAGGCAACCGACGAGTGACCCTGCAGGATTTCTATACCGGTGTCCGCAAAACGGTACTCGCAGCAGATGAGATGGTAGTGGACATTGCCTTCCATGCCCTGAAACCAGGTCAACGCGGGACGTTTTTGAAACTGGGATTGCGGCGTGCCCAGGCAATTTCCCTGGTCAATACTGCCATCGTCCTGACCCTCGAGGCATCTCAGGTCATATCTGCGGTTGTAACCCTGGGGGCAGTGGCTCCCACCATCATCCACGCAACCGAGGCCGAGGCCTGGTTGTCAGGCAAAGAATTAACCGACGAGTGCATAGGTCGAGCCGCGGAACTGGCAGCCGGGGCAGCCCACCCGATTGACGACATCCGCGGATCGGCAGCCTATCGCCAAGCGATGGTGCGGGTGTTGGTGATGCGCGGGCTGCGCAGCCTGCGGGCAGGACAGGAGAAAGTCGAGGTTCCTGAGGACCCGGTGCTGCTATGGGGAAATCAGACCCGCCGGGGATCCGCCTCAATCATCCCTGCCTTATCATCAGGGGAACCCATCCGCACAAAAATTAATGGCCAGGCTTATACATTCGACTCCGGTCATGAAAAATCCCTGCTGAGGCTGCTGCGCGAGGAGGCTGGTTTGACGGGTACAAAAGAAGGCTGTGCGGAGGGCGAGTGCGGAGCATGCACCGTTTTCCTAGACGGCAAGGCGGTGATGTCCTGCCTCGTCCCCGCCCAGCGAGCGAATGGAGCAGAGATCGTCACCGTGGAAGGGCTGGCGACTAAATTTGAGCGCGGGTCGCAAATGAAGAAATTACACCCGGTCCAGGCTGCTTTCATTGCAGATGGAGCTGTCCAGTGCGGGTATTGCACCCCCGGGTTCATCATGTCGTCGGCGAAATTACTCGAAGAACGCCCGCATCCAAGCCGGGACGATATTAACCAGGCTATTTCAGGTAATTTGTGCCGGTGTACAGGTTATTACATGATCGTGCAGGCGATCGAAGACGCATCCAAAGCATAAGGAACGGCGATAGCGCAGAATTCCCAGGAAGGGAGAGCCTCCCCGCATGGGATTTCCGCCTCTATGGAGATTTGCCATGTCAAAATATGTAAAATACAGGATAAAGCCGACCCCAAAGAAAACAATGAATCCGATTTGGCGCGGTATCGGCTGCATCCTGATCGTTGTCGTTCCGCTGATGGCTTTTGGACTGATGATTCTAACCGTCCCGGCGCTGACCGCAAGCGGGAAAGTCCCATATCAACTGACCGGATACGTCCAATTCCCTGAGTGGGCTTACCGTGTGATTATTGTGAAGAACATCGCACTATTTATCGGCAGCTTTAAGGACCTGTGGTTGAATACCTTAACCTTCTTGGTAATGGTGCTGATCCTGACCACAGTAGCATCCCTAATTTATGCCTGGTTCTATTCACTGGTCGGGCCGGCAAGGTACACTGCCCTGGATGCCCCCCCGCCAAAACATAAGGGAAAGGCGTATAAGAGATAACCAGCGATTATTTAATCGCTTTTTTACCTGTGAGACAATAATGACAACCTCCATCGGCCAGTCCGTCCCCCGC
>Ga0187878_1002873_pt1 | contig 14821 bp, 12 predicted proteins | sample June2016WEW_17_1_FD_132979 | JGI IMG/M metagenome (GOLD analysis project Ga0187878, IMG submission 132979) | Peatland microbial communities from SPRUCE experiment site at the Marcell Experimental Forest, Minnesota, USA - June2016WEW_17_150 | ecosystem: Environmental > Terrestrial > Soil >...
CCGAGTTTCCGGTTGAACTGCTCGATGCAATCCCGCAGGAACGGATAAAACAGCTTTCCCGTCGCCAGCGTCCCCTGAACGCCGTGCCGGCGCTTGCGCCGCCGCCTGAGATGAGACGCGAACTCGTCGAGAAAGCGCCGCACCATGCCAACGCCATCCTCAATCTGGTCGAGTTCGTCGTAGCTGCCCGCATCGGGAATCGGCATCCCACCCTGGATATAAAACTCGTCGGCCAGGTAAGCGAAGCCTCGGCCTGTATCCCTCCTGAACTGACGCTGCCAGGGCGTTACCTGATGGATGACCTCGAGACAGAAGTCCGGGGTGACCGGGTTGAGACTTCCCTTGGGCGCGCCGTAATCGGAGAGCCCCAAAGGGACGATGGCAACTGAGTTGACGCCCGGGTAGTAGGAGTAGAGGTCGAAGACAGTCTTTAACAGGTGCTCGCCGTCGTTGACCCGCGGCATGAGCACGATTTGAGCATTGATCCGGATGCCGCCGCCGATAAGCTTCCGCAGCTTGCCTGCAAGGTCATCCTCTTTTCTGCGACCCATAATCCTCGTGCGGAGTTCCGGATCGGTTGCATGCACGGATACATAAAGCGGCGACAGGGCCTGCTCAATGATCCGATCCAGTTCCTTCTCGGGCAGATTGGTCAGGGTGATGTAGTTTCCATGCAGGAAGGAGAGCCGATAATCGTCGTCCTTGATCCTGAGCGATTGCCGTGCGCCGGGAGGAAGCTGGTTGATGAAACAGAAGAGGCAGGCGTTATTGCAGATTCGAGTGCGGAAATCTTCGACCTCGACTCCGAGACTCCGTCCGTCTGTCAGATCCGCCTCGGCGATCGCTTCGCTGCCGTCGGCCTTGACCACCTCCAGCTCGACGACTTCTTCTTCCGCGAGATAGAACTTCAGCGCCAGCTCGTCCGGGATCGGGTGACCATTCAATGTCAGAATTTCATCACCGGCTGAGAGCCCTGCCATTTGGGCCGGGGACTCCGGCTCGACCTCACGGATCCTGATTCCCCTTTTTGACACTGCCTGTATCCGCTCTCTGATATGACTCGATGAGCCTGACCGAGCGATAAAAATAGTGCATCCCCGATGCCACCGTGACCAGCAGGGTGGCATAGACGAGCGGATCCAGGACGGGCGTGACCATGGAAGTGAGGTTGGCCAGCATCACAAATGCCACCGTTGTGAGCTGGCCCGCCGTGGTGCATTTCCCAAGAAAGCTGGGCGGAAACTGCGTGTGCCCGGTCTGCAGGTGGATGATCAGGGCCGCCAGGGCGATCAGCAAGTCCCGGCTGATCGATGTGACGGTGAGCCAGACGGGGATATGATAGACAACCGGAACAGCCGGAACTGTCAGCGTGATAAAGGCCGCGGTCAGCAACAGCTTGTCGGCCATCGGATCCAAGAAGGAACCTAAGACGGTTCTTTGTTCCAGCTTGCGAGCCAGGAGACCGTCAAGCCCATCCGTAAAACCAGCCAGAATGAAGACCAGCACGGCGCTCTTGGGATGGTGATAAATAAGCAGGAGAACGAAGCAGGGGATGAAAATCATCCGCAGGATCGTCAATTGATTGGCATAAGTCAGCAGCACCGATCTCTCTCCTCAGCGGAACTTGTAGCAGATTCGCGAGTTTCCCGCCACTAGCAAAACAAAAATGCGAACCTCTTAGCAAAAGTCCCTCTTGATCCGATAAGAATATAGGGAAAGGCTCCCAGGAGTCTCCAACAGCATTTTCTATCGTACAGATCGGACCAACGGATGTCACTTTCCGGCAATCTGAAGACTATGGATCTGCCCGAACTTCTCCAGTGGGTTACGCTGGGACGGAAGTCCGGATCGTTGACCTTTGTGCGGAACAAGACGAAGAACCACGTCTTCTTCAAAGACGGGAAGATCATTTCCTCCAAATCCAACGAGCCCACCAAACAGCTCGGGCACTATCTCCTGTTCCAAGGGAAGATCACGGAGGCGCAACTCAAGCGCGCTCTGGAGATGCAGCAGCAGACCCGTCTGAATCTGGGCAAAATTCTGGTGAAGGAAGGGTATATCACAAAGGAGGAAGCTGAAAAAGCCCTGGTCGGCCGCACCGAGGAGGTCATCTATGATCTTTTCCTCTGGGAGGAGGGTTATTTTCATTTCACCGCGAATGGCTTCAGCCTGGACGAACTGATTCCGATCAACCTGGAGATTAATGCCATCATCTTTGAAGGTGTGCGCCGCAAGGACGAGTGGGCGCGTATTCGCGCGATTTTCCCCGGCAATAATGTCGTGCTTGCCATCCGGGCGGGTGCGGATCTCAAAAACCTTGTCCTAAAGCCCATGCAAAAGAAACTGCTGTTCCTTGCCAGCCAGGGTAAGACCATTTCCGAGATGCTCCTGGAAACGCACGGCTCGGACTTCCAGGTCAACTTCGAACTTTTCCGGCTCTACGAAATGAATGTGGTGGAGGTAAAGGAGGTTCGCGAAACACCCCCGCCCCTCGATAGTCCAGCGGTGCTCTTCAACCGCGGACAGGAGTTGATGAAGGCCAAGCGGCTACAGGAGGCCATCGCGGTCTTTCAGGAAGTTCTGCGCCTGGATCCCCACAACGCCAAGGCCGACGAACTTCTCGAGACTGCCGAAAGCGCCCTGTGCCAGGAGTTCTATAAGAACTCCATCCCCAGCGATAAAACCCCTTACTTCATCGTCCCCGATTACGCCCTGACCCGCTTTAGTTTGTCACATCAGGAGGGGTTCGTGGCCTCGCGCATCAATGGTGCATGCGATGTGAGGTCCATCGTAATGCTCTCACCGCTCCGTGAAATCGAAATCCTGCAGATTCTCGACAAACTCCTCAAACTGGAACTCATCGCCCTCAAGTAAAAGTACTGACTCAGAAGCGCAGCAGTAGGGAAAGCGCGCCAAGCGCCCGGGACAATCGAGGCCCGTACCAGCTGAGCAGCTCGCCTTCGACGATGTGGACGCGCCGGTTCCGAATTGCGGGCACATCCACTCCCAGTGCTTTAAATTCGGCAAGGTCGAGTTCGGCGAAATGGTAAGGTTCCGTTGGCAGAAGAATGACTTCGGGCCGCCTGGCTGCCGCCTCCTCGAGTGTGAACCGCGGATAGCGGTCCGTGCTGTCCTCAAAGATGTTCCTGCCGCCGGAATTCCGGATTACACTGTCGACGAAGGTGTCGTGATTGATCGTCATGTAAGGATCCTTCCAGATGGGGCAGAGAACACGGGGCGGTGGATCGGCCGCCAGCGACAGCGCATCGGCGCGAGCCTCTTTGATGGAGGCCAGGATGGGTAGCGCTGCATGCTCGGTACCGGTCAACGACGCCATATCGGCGATCATTTTCAGACAGCCGTCGACCGTTTTGGGGAAGGTGACAAATACCTTCAGACCAGCCTGCTCAAGCTTGTCGACCTGATGCCTCCGGTTTTCCTCCGCATTGGCGACGACAAGATCCGGCTTAAGTTCGAGGACCTTGTCTACGAAGAAGTTTTTGGTGCCGCCGACCTTGGGTTTGGCACCGACTTCGGCCTGCGGATGGACGCAATAGTCGGTGATCCCAACGATGTGTTCGCCGGCGCCCAAGGCGAAGAGCGTTTCGGTAATGCTGGGCACCAGGCAGACAATTCGCCGTCCAGGATGCTCGAATCGCATTGGCCGCGAAAGGTCGTCAATCAGCTCAATCATACGATCCAATTATAACTCTCCCTCTTCCCAAGCTGTGATTCAGACATTGCAAAGCGGAAAGGATCTTTTACCGCCAAGACTCCAGGACTCCAACGCGCCAAAAGTTTTGTGCTTGATTTCTTGGCGTCTTCGCGTCTTGGCGTTAGAATTTGGTTACCGCTATGCCGCCTCGCGTTATTCGTGGCCATGTTTTTTCCCACTGTCTGAATCGCAGCTTCCCAACTCTGCTTCGGAGAGATCGTCCTGGGATTTGATTGAGAAGTCCCGGCGCTCCCATTAAAATAAAAAAAACTTAAGGATGAAGAGAGAATTCACTCATGAGGGGAAGACTGATACGGGACGCGGTTCACGGAGATATTGAACTCGGGCCGCTCGAAATGGAACTGGTCGACACGCCCGAGTTTCAGCGCCTGCGAGGGATCAAGCAGCTGGGAACGGCCTGCCTGGTTTATCCTTCCGCTACGCATACACGGTTCGAGCACTCTCTGGGAACCTCCTGGATGGCGCGGACCGTGATGGAAGCTTTGAGACGCACGGTTTCCATCTCTGACGCTGAGGCGACTGCAATCCGAGTAGCGGCCCTCCTGCACGATGTCACGCATATCCCCTTTGGCCATACCCTCGAGGATGAGCGGCGCGTGCTCCCCCGCCACGACAAGGATGAATCGCGTTTCGCGCACTTCCTCATGGAATCATCGCTGGCAGAGCGCCTGCGAATCTCCGGCTATCAGGATCAGGTCCTGCGGATCCTGAAGGGAGAAGCCGGATTCGCCTCAGAGATAGTCACGGGGGCGATTTCTGCGGATCTTCTCGACTACCTGAAACGCGACACTTATTTCGTCGGCTTCACCCAATACTATGACCCGCGGGTGTTTCAGTCCTTCATTCTGGAGGGAGGACGCTTTGTTGTAAATCTGGAAAAGCACGGGATGCTCAGGCGTGATGCCCTATCCGAACTGATCAACCTGCTCCGCATCAGGTACTCGCTGACCGAGCGGGTCTACTTCCACCACACAAAGATCGCCTCGGGCGCGATGATTTCCAAGGCAGTGGAGCTGGCCAGCCGGGCAGGCCTTCGGCTTGAGCGCCTGCGCGAGCTCAAGGATGAGACGCTGATGTGGGTTTTGCGCGAGAGCTTCGGGAACAATCCGGCGGTTGCCCGGATCGTCAGCTGCCTGGAATCCCGGCAGCTTTACCGCGCATGCTTTGTCCTTACCGTCGATGTGGGAGAAGGACAGCAAAAAGAGATCGTCGAGCGTTTTCACCACAGCCCCGACGATCGCGAGCATCTCGAGGCCGGCGTCGCCGGCGCCTTGGGGATCGAGCCCCACCAGGTCATCGTTTACTGCCCATCGATCGGGATGTCTCTGCCGGAAGCCGAGGTCCTGGTCAGGCTGGAAAACGGAAGCATCCTACCCCTTTCGAGCAGCAATAATGAGGAGATCCGCGTCCTCAAACAGAAGCACAAGGCTCTGTGGAAGTTCTTCGTCTTTATCGACCGTGCCGCCTGGGATCAGAGGGAACTCGCGCGCCTTACGGTTGCGAAACTCCTCCCTCTCCTTCGATAATCACAATAAAACCGATGGACTTCGGTATCGGAATCGCAATCGCTGTCGCAGTCGGTCTTGTCAGTCTGAACAGCCGATCGCGATTGCGATGGCGACTGCGATCCCGATTCCGATGCCGATGATTGCCACCCATATGGAGCAGGACCTTTTCATGCGTGGTAGAGTGCGTCCCAACGCCGTCAGAGGCCGGCCCGTGATTTCTCTGCCCGGCGATCCCTTTCCGGGTGTAAAATCCGGCCAGAACGGCTCACGGCTGTGATTTAGAGGCCGGGAAGTTAACATAGTCTCTCCGGTACGAACTTGAGGACCCGGGAGGGCAGGCGAGCGGGCGCCTGGGCGCGGACCTTGATCGAATGCGCGGCTTGCCCTTCCTATCCGCCTAGAGGATCGCGATTTGTTCAATGAATTGGCACAATTTCTGCCGGCCGAAGGCCTCAAAATCCTCCTGGTACTGTTCCTCTCATTCCTGATCGGCATTGAGAGGGAGGAGCACAAGTCCCACAAGGCGCACTACGAATTCGGCGGTGTCCGGACGTTTCCCATCATTGGACTGCTGGGCTATGGTCTGGCTCTGCTTTCCGGTGATCAGCTGTGGCCGCTCGCGGCGGGCCTCGCGGTGGTGGGCAGCTTCCTCCTCATCTCCTACCGCCACAAGCTCTCCGGCGCGGAGACCGCTGGGCTGACCACGGAGTTCATGGGGCTCACCGTCTATGTCGTGGGCGCCCTGATTTACCAGGAGTACTTCTGGATCGCCTCGACGCTGGTCGTCATTGGCATGTTCCTCCTGGAGCTCAAGGTGGCGCTCGAAACCCTGGCCCAGCGGATACCATCCGAGGAGATCTTCACCTTTACCAAGTTTCTGCTCCTCACTGCCATCATTTTGCCCGCGGTGCCCAACGCCGAGTTCACGATCTTCAAGCTGAATCCCTTCAAGACCTGGCTCGTGGTGGCCGCGGTCAGCACGGTCTCTTACGCCAGTTATGTCCTCCAAAAGGCCACGAAGCAAAAAGGCGGTATCCTGCTCGCGGCGATCCTTGGTGGAGCCTACTCTTCCACAGTAACGACGGTGGTCCTGGCCAAGCGCGCCGCTGCCGAGAACCGTCCCCATCTGTTTGCCGGGTGCATCCTGGTAGCCTCGGGTGTCATGTATCTGCGCTTCGCCATTTTGGTGGGCCTCTTCAATCGGGTACTCGCCTTGAGGCTGCTGCCGGCGTTCCTGTCCTTGGCGGCCTTAGCCCTGTTTTGTGGGTGGCTCTGGTCTCGCCTTCCGGACGCGGCAAGCAGCGAGGTGAAGCGGCAATACCAGGCCAAGAATCCTCTCGAAATCCGGGCCGCCTTCCTTTTTGCAGTTATCTTCCTGGCCGTTATGATCATTACCCGCCTCGCGGTAGCTTACCTCGGGCGAAGCGGCGTTTTCACTCTGGCGGCCCTGATGGGCGTAACCGACGTGGATCCTTTCATCCTCAGTATGACAGCATCCTCGGGAACCGCCGGGCCCCTTGGGTTAGCCGCCGCAAGCATCCTCATCGCCGCTGCCAGCAACAACCTGGTCAAGGGGATTTACGCCTTCTCCTTTGCCGACCGGCCCACAGGGCGCCAGGGCCTCGTTGCACTTACCCTCCTGGCCGTCATGGGTCTCGTGCCGCTTTTCTTCCTGGCCTGACCTCGATAGCACACTGGGACGCCCTGGCAGCCATCGACTTCACAGTCCAAAATAGCATTCTGAAATTGAAATTCACAAAATATATTTGACTATCCCACAGAATGAACAAACGATTATCAATAGGAATTCTGAATTCCGTACCCGGAGGAGCCAGAGTTGGCCCCTTCGTGGGCCGCTGGAGTCGCCGTGGCTGAATTTGCTCACACAGCGAGAGGAGACAGACCAAGTTGCGCATAAACGACGATGCTCCCAATTTCACCGCCGAAACTTCGCAGGGCACGATCAACTTCCACGAATGGATCGGCAACGGCTGGGCCATCTTGTTCTCGCATCCCAAGGACTTCACCCCAGTGTGCACCACGGAACTGGGTTACATGGCCGGGCTGCAGCCGGAGTTCGAGAAGCGCAATTGCAAAATCATCGGGCTGAGCGTGGACCCGGTGGGTAGCCACAACAAGTGGGCCGTGGACATCGAAGAGACGCAGGGTCACAAGGTGAAATACTCCATGATCGGGGACCCGGAACTCAAGGTGGCCAAGCTTTACGACATGCTGCCGGCCGACGCCGGCGATACTTCCGAAGGCCGCACCGCGGCCACTAACGCCACCGTGCGTACCGTGTTCGTGATCGGTCCCGACAAGAAGATCAAGCTTATGCTCAGCTACCCGATGAGCACTGGGCGAAACTTCGACGAAGTGTTGCGGGTGCTCGATTCGATGCAACTCACCGTCAAGCACAAAGTGGCCACGCCGGTGAACTGGAATCAGGGCGACGATGTGTTCATCCTGCCGGCGGTGTCGGACGAAGAGGCCAAACAGAAGTATCCCGGCGGCTGGAAGGCACCCCGGCCTTATCCGCGGATCGTTCCCCAGCCGAGGTAGATATGTTGCTAGTGAAGGAGTCCACAGTGGCAGAACGACTGAACGATGAAGTCTGGACTGCGGGAGACCTGCTCTCGCCGCCAAGACCGGTGCTTCCTACTACCTGCATCCCTACGACGCCATCCATCCCGTTGCCGTGCTGCCCGCGACGATTCCCTACGAGTTCATTCGCGACAGCCAGATGTTCCCGGTCGGACGGCACGAACTCAAGGCACTCCACATCCCCGGGCACACACTTGGTCTGGTTGCTTTCCAGCTCGACGACAGTTATCTCTTCACGGGCGACAGCATTTTCATCCAGTCCATTGCCCGGTCGGACCTCGGCGGGAAGGCCGAAACCTGGGCGCCCCTGCACGGCAGGTCGCTGCGGAGGCTTCTCGACCTCCGGTGCCAACGTGTACGTTCACTATGTGAAGCGGACAGCGTGAGGAGGAAACGATATGGGCGTCATTGCCGAAGCAAGACTCGCCGCCGACCCGTCCCGGATGCGGGCGCTCGAGGAAAAGCTCTGGGACTTCGAGAAGCGGCTTGCGCATGTTGAGGGGCAGGTAGCGGAGGACCGGGTCGCGCTCGTCGTCTTCTCAGGCGATCTGGACCGCGTCCGGGCGGCTTTGCGGCCTTCAGAGACCATATCGTCCAAGGAGCCGGTATGGAACCTGTGCAGATGGAGCGATTCTATCTCGGCTGCCTGGCCCACGCATCCTACGCGGTTAGCTCGGAGGGCGTTGCAGCGATCATCGATCCCCAGCGGGAGGTTGATATCTATCCTGAGGCGGCAGCCCGCAAGGGGTGGAGGATCGAACATATCATCGAGATCCACCTGCACGCCGACTTCGTCTCGGGCCATCGCGAACTTGCCGAGCGCACTGGAGCGCGAATCTATCTCGGCGCCGGGTGCGGAGCTCTGTTCCCTCACGTCGCGGTCAGGGACGGAGACGAAATACAGTTCGGGCGGTGCCGCTTCCGGTTCTTGCAGACTCCTGGGCATACGATGGAGAGCATTTGCATCCTGATGACCGATCTAGGCCAACCGGATCGGCCTCAGGCAGTCTTCACCGGAGACACTCTTTTAGTTGGCGATGTGGGACGGCCCGACCTCTCCGCGACCCATGCCCCACAGGAGCTTGCCGCGGTCCTGTACCAGAGCATTCACGAGAAGCTCCTGACGCTTCCGGACGACACCGAGATCTTTCCTGCCCATGGCGCAGGATCACTCCGCGGCCGGCAGATGAGTTCGGAAAGTTCTTCCACGATCGGGAAGCAGCGGCAGACCAACTACGCTTTACTCGCCCGAACGTGCGAGGAGTTCGTGCACCTGCTCTTCCTTCTTCTCACGAATCGCCGCGTCTTTCTCCTCCCGCCCTTCACTCCGGCAGAGGATGTAGACAGTGCCGTCTCTGTCCCGGCGCTTGATCTGACACGGCTCTTCTTCTGGAAAGGGTTCCGCGGCGATGGCGTCCGGACCAATTCCTCCCAACCGTCGTTGTTCTCGATCTCGTCGAGCCAGTCGTTGCGCTCCGGTTGTGCTCCTCGACGATGTACCGAGACATCGCCTGCGTCGCGCCGCTTTGATTCTGCCCCCGCGGCGCTCGGAACACGGCCCCTCCTAATTCTCGGACGGGCTCCTAGAAGCCCAGCTTGCCTTGATACATCATCTTTTTGGGATCCCATTTCACGCTGACCGTGAGGGTCTTGGGTAGTTCCATGCCCTTATCCTGCGGCAGCGGCAGGACCGTCTCAAATTTTATTTCCTTGGTGTTCGCGGCTACCAGCGGGCTGCCGTCCGGCAAGTTACGCGGGAAAATGAATTTGAATCCATAGCCGCTCTCGCCGAGCGGATCAAACTGAGCCAGCGGAACTTTCTTGCCCCCGTCGGTAGACAGATAGGTTTGGCGCGTGAGATCCGCCGTTTTGAGATTGCTCAGGAGATTTGAAATGATCAGGTCAACGTTGGAACCCGCGGGACTGGCACTGAAAGTCATTGCTATGGCGATGTTCTTGTCGTCTTCCTGATCGACATATTTCCCCAGATCAGCCTGACTTGCCTTTGGGTCTGCAAGCATCGTCCTGCGAGCTATAGCCATGCGGATGGGCTTGGCCGTGACCAGACTGAGATGGAAGTCGAGTTTATCGTACGCCATCTCCGCGCCTGTTGCGGCGTCCACGGTCTGGTTCACGTGTCCGACTTTTTCGAGGGCTTTCTTAAATTCAGCGACCCAGGGTGACTTTTCCAGCATGTTGGTCACCTCATCCTTCGACCAGTCGGTATAGGTTTTCTTCTCCCACCACCCCTGCGCGAAAATCATAGCCGTCATTGACAGGATCACCACAAATACAAATGGGCTCTTACGAAGCATGATATCCTCCCCTGCCAGGAATCATCATTCGGATCCCTGACTAGTCTCCATGGATGCGTCTACTCAGACCATTCCTGTCGCGAATCATCGAGATGCCGTCGATGGTCCCTTTTCCATTGCGCGATGGTATTCTCACCACTCTTTGTTGGCTGCGAGCGTACCAGAATCTTCGAGGCATTGGTACTCCTGGCTCATCTTTCCCGGAAATTTGAATATATTCCTTTAGATACCAAACACTCGAAACAAGTTCAATTTTTTCGACGGCACGATCAGATTCCCTCCTCTCTTGCCACCGTTCGGCGGGAATAGAACACCCAGGTCACGAGGATCATCCAAAACAGGTAACAAAAAAGAATCACAAGGATTGTCCGGGGCCCTATCCACGAAGCTTGCTGGAGCGCAAGCCCGTTTAAAATGAGCGAGAAGGTCGACGGAGAGTAAAGCTCTATGAGATGGTGAAGGTGGAAGTGCTGGATGGAATATCCCGCATAAAAGGGGATTGTCTTGCAGAAATAGGCGATGAAGTTAACCACCAAGACATAGCCGGCTGTGATGGCCTGCGCCATCTTCGCAGCACCCCAGGGAAGCGCCTGAAGGCCGTAAACCAACAGAATCAGCTCAGGAACGATTGCCGCATAGAGGTAGTACCCCCCGGTGCCGCCGGGCATTTGGACGAGGATGAAGTTCTGCCACATATGATACGCGGTTGCCAGGAGAAAGAACGCGTAGAACAGGATGGCGATCGCAAGAGTTCTATCCTGAGCCCGCACTTCGCCTTCGTTGAACAGGCAGGCGGAGGAGGTGCGGGCTCGCTTCGCCAGAACTCGCCTTAGTATCGATATGCCACGGCCACACAGGCCAAGACTCGCGAGCAGGATGACAAAATAGCCAAAATCATAGGTGGCTCGCGACAATTCCAGGAGGCTCATGTTTCCCAGCCAAATGTGCTGCTTGATCATGCCATGCCAAGCCGTCAGCCAGGGGACTCTGGCCGCCATCGCGAGGCGATCCGCGATCGACAGACTTGCCGTCAGCGTGAGTTCTTGCATGCCTGAGAAATTGCCGTAGAGCGTGTAGTTGCGTGCATACCACCCGAAACTGATGCTCGCTGCCAGAACCACCATCATCGCAAGGTGGCGCAACAGACGCTTTCTATCCGTCGCAACGCAGACCGCCACCGCAAAAATCGCAATCGTCGCGGCAAGCAACGCCAGAAAGTAGGCCTTGGTCAGCAGGCCTAGACCCAGGACGATCCCGATCTGAATTGCACGCCCGCTGTTTGGGGTACCCACGAAATAGTCGATGACGAGAAGAACTAAGACGCTGCCCAGAGGTACCGCGAGTGCATCATTGGAGATGCGCGCGATCGTCCCGATGAACATGGGCATGAGAGCGAGGATAAATATGACCGTGCGAGGTCCCCAGTGTCCCCGAAACGCCCGGAGTGCCGCCGCATAAGCGGCAAAGAGCGTCAAGGACCCGATCAACAGCGAGAACAGACGCAGGCAAAACACCCGCGTCGGCAGATCCAAAGAGGAACACATCCGATAAACCGGAACCGCGATCAGATAATAGAGCGGAGTCTGGTGCGCTTCGTAATTGGAGATGGGGTACTGGGTATCGGCAACTGTGCGATCTTCCTTGCTGATGCTGCGCAGAGCCTGCGCCCGGTCGCGGCGCGATTCATCGGTAAGCCGCCGGTATTCTGCAAAGGTTGTATACCGCCCGCCCAGGATTGAATTGAACGCGTTGGAAAGCGGCGCGAGCTCGAATGACCGGGTCATCTCCTTTGATATCATCGTCCTGCCGTACACCGGCAGTGCTCCATTTTCGGCCAGGTGCTGGATATAGGCATAGTGAAAAGGTTCGTCGAAGCCGTCCCATATCGCGGTTGTGCTGATAAACACCAAGCCCTGAAAGATCAGTGCAATCCAGAGCAACCATGGATACATGCCCTCTTTCCATTTCAGCATGCTATCGCGGTTACGGGTTGAGATAACCGCCGTGATCAGAGGAGTCTCGACCCTGTCCATTTTCTTGCCGGTTCGGGCTGATCCCCATCAAAACCCGAACGTCCCGATCTTCCAGTTGCGCTGAGTTGCGAGACCTGGATGCCCCGCCTTATCCGGCCGCAGTATGTCGCAGGCAAACCGCGGGCGAATTCCTCTGATGAACACCTGTTGATCTGCAGGCAGAATAAGTCTCCGGTTCCCCGCGGGCAAGTTGAAACTGAAAAGAACGAATGCCCTTTCCCCCAACCCGGACAAGCCGGAACCAAACAGGTTTCAGCGCGCCTTCGGCGCGGACTTCAAAAACCAAGACAAGACCAAAGCTAGAACAAGCTCGTCACAACCCCAGAAGCTCGCTGTTCGTAGCGATCGCCCATCCTTCGGCGTATGATCACCTCCAAAGGTGACCCGCTTATTCTCCGGAGGCCGGCCATGGAGTTGATTACCGAGCGCCACGCTGACAAGATTGCAGGAATCCTCGAGTGTTATGACCGCATCATCATCCAAGGTACCTTGCCGGGACTTTGTTATGCGGGTGGCATGACAGGCTATCTCCACGGGCATGGTATACGCATCTTCGACTACCCTCGCTTTGCTGAGCCCTTCCGGAACGAGCTTCGGGAGAATGCCGTTGTCTCCATCGCGAACAGCTTCCGAGACGCCGCCCACATCGGTAGAAACAACCGGCAGGCCGCAGGCCATCGCCTCAAGATTCACGATGGTAAAGCCCTCGCTGAGCGAGGGCAAGACGAAGAGATCGAATTGGATCAGGATATCCGACAACCCGTCGAGAAATCCTAGGAAGATGACGTCCCGTTCCAGGCCCGGTGAGTCCCTCAGTTGCAGGAGTTGATCGAACATCGCAACGAGAGGGGGTTGAATAACTATCCTATCTCCCTCCTCGCCAGACACTCCGGCAGTCCTTCGGCATTTGCCACCTTATCCAGCATCTCGATTGCATGCTCTCTGTTTTTTGTCTGAATAATGGAGAAGTCTCCCTTCTCCCAACGACAAAGATACAGGGCCATTGCCATCCCTCCCTGGAGTGAGTCAAATGGTCTGAAATATGGCCAAGCCCGAAAAACTGAACCAAGAAGATTTCAAAGACCGCAAAGAAGAAGAATCTCTTCGAGGTCTTTGGGCCCTTGTGGTTCAAATTCGAGCTGACCTGTTTTCTATCGACGTCCGCCAGCCATCCGTGGCAACTTTTCGAATGCGGCGATGCGCAACTATGGCATGATGTCGGTTCCGGAGTTTTGTATCACTTCAGGCCGTTTGGTGAAGTGGTTTTAAAGGAAAGCCTCTCCAAGGAGTAGAACCAGCGATGAAAAAGATAGCGGTTTTGGCGGCGGCGATCGTCTTTCTGATAGCTTGGCAGCCGGCGTGGCTCACAACGCAGGCGCAGGAAAAAGAAGCGGTAAGGGTCAAAACGGCAACCGCCGGCGAGGCTTTTCCTCTGAAGGCGGTGTCAGGCGCGGTCCCGCAGGAGGGACCGTTTGCACATGACAGCGCTCTTCCGTACCACATGCCGCCGTTCGATAAGGTCAAGGAGGCTGACTATCGCCCGGCGTTTGAAGCGGGCATGGCTGAGCAGCGCAAGGAAGTCGATGCGATCGCCCACAACCCTGCTCCGCCGACCTTTGAAAACACCATCGTCGCGCTCGAGCTCTCGGGCCGGGTGCTCAGTCGGGTTTCCACCCTGTTTTTCGAAATGACCTCTACCAATACGAGCGATGAACTCGACAAGATCCAGGCCGAAATTGCACCCAGGCTGTCGCAGCATCAGGACTCAATCTTTCTCGATTCGGCGCTGTTCGCGCGCGTCAAAAAACTGTACGAGCAACGAGACCGCCTCGGGCTCGATGGGGAATCCCTGCGCCTGCTCGAGCGCTACCGCGCGCTGTTCCTGCGTGCGGGTGCGGCTCTGTCTGTGGCCGACAAGGACAGGTTGCGAAAGCTGAACGAACAGCTCTCTTCGCTCACCACCCAGTTCCAGCAAACCTTGCTGAAGGCGACCAAAGACGGCGCGGTGGTCGTGGACAAGCTTTCCGATCTCGACGGCCTTCCGAGTGAATTGATCGCCGCGGCCGCCGAAGCCGCAAAGACGCGCAAGCTCGACGGCAAGTGGGTGATCACGCTGCAGAATACCACCGGCCAACCGGCGCTGGCGCAGCTCAAGAACCGGGCGTTGCGCGAGCGCATCTACAAGGCTTCGGTCAGTCGCGCTGATGGCGGCACTGATGACAACACGGCCGGGGTCGCGCAAATTGTCAAGCTGCGCGCCGAACGCGCAGCGTTGCTGGGACATGCAAACCACGCAGCCTATGTGCTCGAAGACGAGATGGCCGGCACCCCGGACGCGGTCAACAAAATGCTTGCCCAACTCGCGACTCCTGCGGAGGCCAATGCCCGCAAAGAGGCGGCGGACATGCAGAAGCTGATCGACCAGCAGGCCAAGGCTAATCAAACGAAGCCGTTCAAGCTCGAGCCGTGGGATTGGGACTTCTACTCCGAGCAGGTACGCAAAGCGCGCTACGACTTCGACGAGTCCCAGGTGCGGCCGTACTTCGAGCTGAACCACGTCCTCATGGACGGACTCTTCTACGCCGCGCACGAGCTTTATGGCCTGAGCTTCAAGGAACGAACCGA
>Ga0187878_1002880_pt1 | contig 14801 bp, 9 predicted proteins | sample June2016WEW_17_1_FD_132979 | JGI IMG/M metagenome (GOLD analysis project Ga0187878, IMG submission 132979) | Peatland microbial communities from SPRUCE experiment site at the Marcell Experimental Forest, Minnesota, USA - June2016WEW_17_150 | ecosystem: Environmental > Terrestrial > Soil >...
ACATATATGTGCCTCCCTTCGTGTTGTATGCGGCTCCGCCCGCACTGTGTGCAAACATGGTGTTCGGGTGATCCGCGATTGTGCAACCCCAGGGGGGCACTTCATATTGTCTCTATGTTATGCATTGTGTCTCAATTGATTTTTCCGTGTCAGTTTTCGCCGGTTATCTGACACGACACCCAAATATGGCCGGAAGCCTTGCCAGATGAGCCTCCTGAGAGCTCCAATTCTCGTGTAGGATACCTCTGAGAGGGGCACATGCATGATGGATATGACAGAATTCGATCTTGTGAAGTGCAATCTTCATTTTGGCAGTGCCTCGATCTCCTGTTGCCTCCGGTGAGGCCGTTAATCCTGTAGTGCTTTCACAAACGCATCAGCAGGATTCGAGTAGAATACGATGTTCAGCTTCGTTGCCAATTCATCCGGTAGGTCTAAGAGCCGCCTCCGCGTTGAAATAGGCATCAAGAGTTGCGCTGCGCCTTTCTCGACTGCTAGCTCGGCGACGGCAACTGGGTTAGGTATTATCTCTAACGAGCCGCCCAAGTTGAGCGAGCCGACAACGATCAAGCCGCCTTTCGTACTCCGCTCCATCAAACTTCCGCATAGTGCTAGCAATACCGGCAGCCCCAGGCCATTACCAGACCGATCGGAATCCATTGCACGCAACTGCACCGAAAACTCATGGCTCCGTGGGTCACGGTAGCCAACCAATTCTTTCGATTGCGAATAGAGGTTCTGCTCACCGTACCGGACGCTCTCGCGAAACGCAGGCGGGACGGGCGCGTTGAGAATTTTCACTCCACTACCCGGCCCGGATGTTGCTTCGATACGGTACAATGAAGGTGCCGCATCCTGTCCTCCCGGGCTGATCGCCCATACCTGCCCAGGCGGCAGAGGGTCGGCCTCGATAGCCTCGTCGCTGTGCAACTCTGGTGTCGAAACGAATTGTTCAACGCCGTCCACGCCCATGAAGTAGCTGAAGTGTGTATTGCGAAACTCGGTCTTCAAGCAGCGCTTCTGTTGTTCCTTGACCCGACGCCGCGCTTCCAGGGCGATACGAACGACTAACTCAAGCTCCTCGTCGGCAATGCGCGTCTCCGGGTCGGGAAATAGTAACTTGAGAAGACCGCTAATGGTCTTGTTCGCTGCCTCGATGTCGCGTCCGCTCAATGCTCCACCCCAGTGCGTTCGCCCTTGCAGCGCCGATATCCGCGTTCCATCGCGCAGCTGCGTCCAGCATTCGGACAGAAAGTCGGTCACCAGGCCAAAGTGGTCTGTGAGATGATCGTCCGCTTTCAACTTCGGGAAGTCCCAGCCGGGCGCGTATGCGTGGATGCGATCCATGAAAGCCGTGTCGTTACGCATCTCCGGCGGCAGTGGGCTTAGCAAGTGGCCTATTCGCTGCTGCTGCTCAACGTCCACGTCGAAGTTGCCCACCATCACAATGCCGCCCGAAGCGCGGATACTCTCCTTCCCGCGAGAGAACTCGCCAGAGGCCATGTAGCCCTTGAGGATGTTCACACCGTCCTTCTGGTCGAATGAAATGCCTGATACCTCGTCGAAGCAAACCACGTCGTAGAGACACACCAGGCCACGCTGGCCGCTCGACATGTTCACGAACATCTTCGCTACGGTCGCCTTGCCACCTGAAATCAGGTGCGAGTATGGCGAAATTTGCTGATACAAGTGACTCTTGCCGGTACCACGAGGACCGAGTTCGATGAGGTTGTAGTTCCGTTCTACGAACGGCACCATTCGCAGAAGGACCACCATCTTCGCTCGCTCCGACATAGCCGCCGGCTCCAGGCCGACCGACCTAAGTAGGAAATCCTTCCACTCGGCGGTGGTAAACCGTTCCCGCCCTTTCATGAGCGTGGCGACGACGTCCGGCTTGGAGAGCTGGATAGCGCGAAGGCTATCGATAGCAAAAGGGCGGCCGTGCATTTCCTCCGCAATGGCCGCGTCGTAGGTCAAAGTGACCTCGGCGTAGAAGCCGTCAGTCAGCATTCGCTCGTGCTCGTGAACGAGGGCGTCGGCGATCCGCACATCTCTTATTCCCAGGCTCGGTAGTTCCACGAGGAAAGAGTCGGTCTTAGAGTCGAGCCGGGCCTTCACGACGTCAATGAGTTTCACCGAGCCTTTCTCGCGCGCTCTCGCCTTGAAAAGCTCCTGCTCGCTTGTGCGGACCGTCCGGTCCTGCAATTGCCGCTCGACGATCTTCAAGCCCTCGTCGATCTCATTTTCGTCCACCGTCGCGCAGTACCGCCCAAGCAGGAACTCCACGACGTACGTCGGCACAGGATACTGTCGGCTGTAACGACGTACCAAGTCTTTACGGACGAGGTAACCGTCGAAGACTGATGCGGCGAGTTGGTCTATTTGATCGAGTTCCATACTATTCATCACCTCCGACGGTGGTGGCTTCTTTGCAGACTACGCGTCCCGACGAATCGAGAATGACCAGGCTGGCCATCGTCCCCTCAAGAGAATCGTCGGCAACAAGAAGCCCAGCATTGCCCTCGGCGTCCAAAGCTTTGGGTTTTGCAATGCTTGAGTCGGGGACATTGGGCTTCGTCCGCAGATCGGCCAGCAGCCCATCCGAAGACGGCTCCACTCTCACCCTGCAGCGCAGGCCTACCCACTGGATCTCGCGTACCACGACAACTAAACTGGCTGGCGCACCCGTTGATGCGAACGCCAGAACCGGAACAAGACACTCCTGTAAACTCGCGCCGCCGTGGGCGTATTCTTGCCCGACCACGAAGCAATGAATCCCTGGCGCGAATGCAAACCGTTCCTGCGGATTCCATGACCAACCGGCGACAGGCACCTCGACGTGGGAGCCGTCCTTTATTGACGCACACCGCGACCAGCGAGTCCCAGCCAGGTACTTCGGGAGTTGCACCTTTGGCATGCCTCCCGGTACCAGTAGCCAGCCATGGTCGGTCACTACGAACACCCGCTTCCAGCCGGCCCACAGAAGCCCTTGAATCCGCTCCAGCAAAAGCTCCAACTGGTCTTCGACCCGTGCCGCGAGCTTGCCTTGGAGAGCGTGTCCGAGCTTGTCAAACTCACCGTATTCCGTCCATCCGCGGGCGCTACTGCCCAGTGGTTCACCCGACTCGGCCGGCCCGAACACCTGGAAGCCTGCCGCGGAAAGCAGCCCGCGGAAGCGATCGGTGTTCACCTTTTCACCGGAGTCGGCCGTCTCAGGGGCGAAGTCAGCCTCCAAGTGACTACCACGCAGTTTGCCTGCAACCGGTGACGCGGCCGGCTTAGCAGTCGCCGTCACTGTAGGTAGAGCCGCCCAGCGCCATCCCCCGGAAGCTTCAAATTGCCGCTCGCCGCCCATCGCAGCGAGTCGCTGGCCAAGATCGAACCTCAGCCCGTCGGCGAAGAGGATGCACTCGCCCACCTTGGCCTCGACGGCTGCATTTTGTGCCACCGTTGGGAGGGCCTTCGCCGCCACGCATGCTTGGAAGTTTCGGGCTGTATCTTCCAGCCATGGCAGATAGACGCATCGCACCGCCGCGTGGACCGCAGCAGAGTCTTCTGTCGTCTTCACACACGCAAGCGCCTGTAGCGCCGCGTCGTCAGTCAGGTATCCTCCTTCGACGTAGAGCTTAGCCATCGCTTCGGCTGAATCGCCTCCCAAGGCCGCCACAGTCTGTTTGGCCAGTGCGGCCAGATGCTTCAGCGCGTTCGCAAGGGGGCACAAGCCCAGCCGTGCCCACACCCAGTTGCGGCGCATACCGTGGTCCTCTTCAAGCTGTCCCAACCGCTGCCTCGCTTCAGCGGGCTTCATCAAGCCGACCGCCTCCAGCGCCACCCGAAGCTGGCTTTCCATCGAATCATTCTCATCCGGCCAAGGTTCCTTCTCGAAGGTTAGCTGCCCCTGTGGTTTCGCTCGCCGCAACAGATCCGGAATTCCAAGATAGAGCGCAGGCGACTCAGCAAACCGCTCCCAGACGCCGTACCAGGCGTCCTTGCGTTGGCCGAGCTTTTCACCCCCAACGATCTCGCCTTCTGTTTCCGGGTCGAAGCCGTAGTCCTGCTTGCATCGGTTACAGAACGCTGCCCACGTTCCCTCGTCCCACTGCCTCCGTGTTCCGTCCGGATCGCCCAACCACAGCAGCAGGTCGCGCGGCGTGTCGCCAATCATCAACTTGTCGAAGTCTTCTGCCTCCAGTCGGCGACCCTGCAGCCGCATGATCGACGTCACCGCGAGCTGCGACAGCGCGCCCTGCATCGCCTGGAGCGTCAGCATGTCCTCGGCCACATCCAGACCAAGCCCACCTTCGTCGCTCACAAGGAACGCGCGGATCGTCCAGTCCTTGCCATTCTTTTGAGTCCATACAGTTCCCCGGTACTGAAGCTCAACCAACGGTTTGAGCACATCCGGACATTCCTCGACTGCCCTGAGCGTCTGACGGCTCACGCCCGGCATGTAGATCACAGGAACTGCGTCCGCCGTCCATGAGAGGCTGGGGAATCTAACCGCCCGCACTGCCGGCTCGATAACACACCGCAGCCAGATCGCCGGCCCTGTCCGCGTCAGGGCGTTGTGGTCGCCCAGCGTGAGAAGCTGGGGCATCAGCCCGCGCAGTTGTTCTACGACCGGTCGCCACTGACCATCGGCGTCGGTCCACAGCACCGCCGCGGGGGCTACCACGTCGCCAGAATTGTACCGAGCAGCCTGCATTAGCGAGGCTCGGACGGCTTCGAGCAAGGTTTTTGGTTTGTGTGAGGTCGTCGTCATAGCCTAAATCCAGCCCCTCGTGTGCTTGGCGTAGTTGTACTCGTCAATCAGCTTGAGGAATGTCCGGCCACAGTCCGGGGGAACGTGCTCTTGCAGTTGCCGTTCGAGCGCCTTCATCTTGTAGGCGAAGGTGACATACTTCCGGTCGGGATACTGGTTGTAGTGGCAGGCATAGGCTCTGGCGATCTTGTCATCCCAGATGGGCAGAAAGCGCGGTGCGAGAAGATGCAGTGCCTTCGCTACAGCGACAGGACTCTTGCAGTCCTTCTTATTCCCTTCCTTGATTCGGAGCGCGTCAAGAAACAACATAAAAAGCCGCTTGATGGTCGGCTCATCGGCCTCCTGAAGCGACTGGATGTAGCGCGGGCGAAGCTCCTCAATAACCGGCATATTCGCCCGTAGGGCGTCCTCAAGGAGAGCGAAGTCGAAGGACCCGTAGCGGTAGAACGCCTGGTTCCACGTCAAGAGCAGCACACCCATGCCGTCCGCCATGTCCCTCGGCTGGCCCCAAAAGTGCTCGACCAGGAACGTTGCCGTCTTATACATGGCATCCCTGGCTTCGCGCGCCTGGAACGCATGATAGCCTCGCTCGAACTCGATAGGTGTAAGGTTCGGTATCTCAGCCACGTTTCAGACTCTTCGCTGCGTCGCGTGCCGCTTGCTTGGCCTTGTTGGTATAGTGGCAGTCGTTGTGCCTGTTGCCATCGAACTTACTGCCGCCCACAAAGTCCTCAGTCTTCTCATCCCAGCCCCAGAACCACGGGTACTCGGCTTTCGGTCGCTTGGGTTCCTTGCCGCGGTCCTTGGTCCACTTAATGCTCGGCTTCCATCGCAGCACGCCCGCGCCGGTCCGGCCGGCGGGCAGGTCGCTCGCTATGAATGGACGTATGTTTATCCGTACGCCGTCGTTGACGTCCGGCTCCCAGCCGATGGGCTGCTCAGCCAGCGGCTTCCAGCGGACGAATAGGTCGAAGGGCGGCTCGCCTGCAAGGAGCGCCTCCAAGCGTTTTTGGAGTTCCAAGGCCGCGACCAGCCGGCCTTCCGCACCACCTTCGCCACGCTTCACACCATCCTTCTGGCGGGTGACCCAGTCGCCCAGGTAGGAGTAGGATAATGACTCCAGCAGCTTCCGGCCTTTGCCGCCACTTTGGCTAAGCTTATGGTAATTGACCAATGCGTGGAAGCCATCGCTCTTGCGACCGTCCCAAATGTGCCAAACGAAAGGTCGGTCGTGGAATAGCCTACAGTGTTCCTCGAAGAAGCTATTTCGGAGCCAGTCGTCCAGATCTGACGCACCGCCCGCTTCAAGCACCTTAGCCGGCTTGATGCCCGCCGCTGTTAGCAGCGCCAGTAGCCGCTCGGCCGCGGGTTCCTCGCCGCGCACCGAGGGGACGCAGATGACGCCGTCGTTATCTGTGTACGTGACCAAATCATCGCACCGCTTGACCAGCGCTCGCGCTTGCTTGCTTACGCGCATCTTCTCGTCGAGTTCGGCCGGCCATCGGTAGCCCAGTAGCCGCGCCACGGCGACCTGAAGCGGTGCTGTGGACTTCTCCGGCCAACCGGGGAAAAGCCACTGCGTCGGGTCGTCGCTCTCCGGCTCAGGCAGGCCGTCGGGGTACTTATCCGCTCCCACCTTTTGCCAATAGGCGAGGTCGAAGGGAACTTTCACGAGCGTTGCGTTTGCGACTTGAACCTTCTGGTTTATCTTGCGTACCTCGGCACTGTAATCTGGCGACGAACAGAAACACCAAATGGCAGGTAGCAGATCGATTCTATGAGGCAGTACGACAGCGACACTATTGTCATAAACCGCCCCCAAGTAGAGCGAGGCAGGAAGTTGCCGCATCCACGATACTGCAACGCCGACGTTACCCCAGGCTTTTCTGCCGGAAAGCCAACCGCCAAGAAATCCCTCTTCCTTCATCGCCGCCGCTAGCTCGGAAAATGCCTCCCCCTCCTCCCGCGTGTAACTGACATAGCTCATCCCTGAGAAAATCGAATGAGCCTCAGGTGAACTGGCGTGAAGATTCCATTTTGTCGTCACCTGATTAAGTTCCCAGAAGAATAGCCGGAACCGTTCGATGTCCAGCGTGTGTGCCCCTGTCAACGAATCCGCGTAACTCGATAGAAGAGGTAACGATGACAAGGGCGTGAATGTCACTGTCGAATCGGATCTATGAAGGGATTCTGTCTGCTTCGAAAGGACTGGGGCGTTCCTTAGCAGGGCAATTGCCTTTCTTTCGGGGTCCTTTTCGGCCGCGACATCTAGTCCCACCAGCATGCTGTTCGAATCTATCGGCACTTGAGAAATCACAACCATAGCTGTAAATGCACCCGCTGCTTGTGGGCTGCTGAAGCTCCGCTCGCCAAGTCTCGCAACAACTTGCCATGCGCAAGATGATAGAAGGTGCTTTCGGAGGTGCTTGAATCGACTCAAGAACAACCAATTTTGAGGAGTAACAAGCGCCACAGTCGCATAAGCGCCGCACAATTCAAGACATCGCTCCACAAAACAAGTGGCAAGATCAGCCTTTGCACGAGGGTAAACACGTTTTGTGAAGTCACTCAAAGTGGCGGATTGTGTTTGGAAACCAAGGTAAGGCGGGTTCGTAATAACAAGCGTATACTGGCCAGCCAGGAGGTCAGCGGCCTTGGCCATGCCAGAAGCGGCGATTGCTCGCTCGCGGGTTTCGTCGTCCGTTTCGGCTTTAAAGACCTCCCCGAGCAACGGCGCAATCTCGTCATATCCCGCCCGGTATAGGTCCTTTGATAAACGGCGCGGGTCGATCAGCGACCCCAGCGTTGGAGCTTGGACAAACAGGTCGTAAAGCGACTCCAATGCGTTCGCAATTGTGCTCGACAGCAGGGATTCCTCTATTCGGAAGAGGTCGCGTTTGGCTGGCATGTTCCCTTTTACTGCGGCTTTCTCTGCAAGCTCTAGCCATTGCGTCTTGGTCGCCTGAGGCCCGATGCCGGTACAGGCGATGCGCAAGTTCGGGAGTGGCCGGTAGCCACCCGCTTCTGGGTAAGTCCATGCGGCAAACGCCAGGGCGAACGCGGCGATCTGGCAGCATCGTTCGTCTATCTCCAAGCCGTGCAGATTGTCTCGCAACACCGCATCGACGGCTTGAGCGGCAGACAAACTTTCCTCCGCCATGCGGATCGGCACTAGGTGATGCAGTGCCGCGACCAGAAAATGCCCGGACCCACAGCACGGATCGAGAAATTTGATGTCCCTGGCGGTTTTCGGCCAGCCGTCGAACGTCCCTGCAGCGGGCCGCCACGGCCCGTTTACACCGTCGGCGCCGCGGATGAAGCGGAGATATTCCCAATCTATGCCCGGGAGGGCGAGCTTGCGGCGCAATTCATTTTCGGTTTTCGCACCGGCGTCTTCCGAGCCGAGCTTCTTGCCGGCCCACCATGCGCCCAGCGTGTTGTGGAGCAAAAACTCCACCATGTATGGCTCGGTGAAAAGCTGCGTCACCGCGGAAATCTCATCTGCGCCGATCTTCACCTCGGAGCGGTTGACCTCATCTTTCTTCTTGCTCTGCCAGAACTGGTAAACCCACCCTAACGCATCTGACGCGGCGAAGAGCGCCTGTGGCATCGACGCAAGCAGCTTCTCCAGCTTCAGCATATGCTCCGGGGCGAAGGAGACCTTGAGCAGCGGGTCTTCCGGGCGGAATATCTGCGGCAGCATCCTTTGGGCGCAGCGGGAAGTGAAGACCCAAACGTTCACGCCGTCTTCTTTCGCCAGTTCCTCGGCCTCGCCCAAGCTGATGGCCTGGTTCCCGTGGGGTTCGATGAGCAGGCTGTTCTCGGCCAAGAAGCGGGCAAAAAGCATCCGGTGCCAGTGCTCGTAGGCGCACTCGCCGACCAAGTGATCGATCTCGTGATCTTTTCCCTTGCCGTCGGCTTTCGGTAGTTTGCGATCTCCGAGTTGCCGCGCCCGAGCGCGGAGGTGGTTGCGTAGCTCGCGTTGTGCAGGTTGCATGTGCGTGTACGGATCGTGGTGGTGGATTGCCAGGGCTTCTAAGGCGTCGCGAGCGCCGACTTCGGCTGACTCGCGAGCCTCAATGACAACCCTCTCCAGTTTGTTCCGCAGATCGCTTGCGAGTGTCGGCATTGGTCATCTCCCCATCGTTTTTGCCCCGATCAGGAAATCACGACAGGGCCGCTCTTCAGCTTGGCTATGAGGTCTTTCTCAGTGTCCGCCAACCATGCCTTGACTTCCTGCTCGGTCTTGAGTGTTCCACTGGTTAGATGGACGCGCTGGGTCTTCGGTTCCAGCAACTTTGCCGCGGTCATGGAAGCACGGGCGAACTCCTGGGGCAGCGCGTCGATTCGCGTCTTCCATGCCGGTAGTGCGGTTTGCTCCAACGCGCGGATCAAATCGCCTTCGGTGCCAACGGTCAAGACCGGCAAGGTATCGATGCCTTCGTCGGCAAGTATCTGTTCCCGCTGATCAGCCTTGAGCTTCTTCCAGTTGTCGCTCGCGGTTAGCGTGGTCATATGTTCGTTGTAGGTCTTCTCATACTCGGTATGAGCGGCGGTGACTGCGGTACGGAGCACGTCGCCGATCGCTTTGCGGATGTCCGGAACTGGGTCACTCGCGTCAAGCAGCCTGCGCTCAGACTTCACTGCTTCGGCCTGTTTGCGGAGTTCGCCAGCTTCGGGCATTGCGCCGGCGTGCTTGAGAAGCGTGCAGAGCATTTCCCAGGCCGGCTTGCGCTTGGCGCCAAGTTCTGCCAACTTGACCCAAACCTTCACCTGATCTTCGAGCGTGTCGTGCTGCTTGAGGATTTCTGCAAGTTGTTCGACTCCGCCAAAGCCGCGAAGCGTGTCGAGATGGGCAGTGCCCGGCGGTACGGGCATGGGCGGTTCGCCGCCGGCTTGGTCGGCAAGTTCCGTTATCCTGGCCAGGAATACAGGGGCCTTGAGTATTTCCTCATTGGGCATGCAGTTCACGCTTGCGTCCTGAAAGAGCTTACGGAGCTTCATCTTCTCGCGGGCGTTGAGCGTGGCCGTCTCGGCGCGAAAGTCGGTCAAGGAAATCTTTGCCTGATCAAGCTGGCCCTGCGCGAGCGTTGTGCCCTTGTGCGTAGCGCGGAGGTGGCCAGTTGTGTGAAGGGTGATGAGCGCTGCGTCCACTGCATCACGGGGCCAACCGTAGGTACTAGCTTCGAAGTTGTCACGGACTTCCTTCCCACGCTTACCAGAGCCAATCTCGGAGAGCAAGGCCGCACAGACGGGGTGCTTTTCTGGCGAGCCGGTCCAATCCACCGCGGACAGGGCCGCCTCGTCGCCGTTCTTAGCACGGTTGATGACGTTGGCCCAGCGGTGGTCATCGGCGTCCTTGAAGTTTGGGAACAGCCGGTCCAACGAAGCCTGCGCTGCGGCTCCGACCTTGCCCAAGAGGTTCAGTTCGTACCGTTCGCTGCCGCCACCCTGGAAGACCTTTGCAGAGTCGATCACGCCTTGGATGATCTGATCACGGGAGGCTTCGGCCGTGGCCATGCGCGTGGCCATGGCATCGCGAGCCTCGCGGCCTTCGGGCGCAGTGGGCGTACCCTTTAAATCCAGGGTGGATTTGGCGGCCTCGTACTCGACGATGGTCTTCTGCAGGTCGTCGGCGCTCGTCTTGGGAATGTAGACATAGATGATCGTGCTTTCGCTGCCGGCTGCGCGGGCGTCGTTTACTACCGTGCTTTCCTTTTCGCCCCAGCCATCGCGGACCCACACAGGGACGTCGGTTCCGCCGTTCGTTGGGGGTTCAGCGCTGAAAGAGATAGCCAGCTTCCGCGGCGCCTTGCACTTGCCTTGCACGAGCCTAATATCTTTGAGTGCGTCGCCGCACGCCGCGCTGATGAGCGAGCCTCGCTTGCTAGACAGGGAGGTCAGATCGCTGTTCAGGCGGGTTTGGCGGTTGCGGAACTCGCGGTCCCACTCGCTGCTCTCGCGTGTCTGGAGACTGTATTCTTCGTCCAATTTTATGACCGTGCCGGCATCCTCCAGCTTCTTGAGGATTCGGGGGATATCCTTGCGAAGTTGCGTGCCGTCGCTCGACAGGTCGGAGACGAGCAAGTCGGATAGCATCTCCGGCGTTGCACGGACGCCGATATCGGCCACGGTCTCGCGCGGGAGCTTGCGGATCAAAAAAATCAGGCCGCAAAGCCGTTGGGCAAGCCGGCCATCCTTGCTATTATCGTCGAGGTTGCGGATCGTCTCATCGATCTCGCGGAGCAGAATGCCGCCGCGGAGCAGGTCCGGATGAAGCTGGCCGAAGATGAAGTCCGCGGGGACAACGGTGCCCAGCGTTGCCTCGGCAGTCTGGCGGACAGCTTCATGCACGATCTTGAGTTGCGTGCGAAGCTGACTCGCGGTGCCAGGTACGTCCACAGCGCGAAGCACATTTTCCCAGAAGCGCCGGCGGACCGGCAGCAGCGGGTAGTCTTCTACTATAATATCACGGTCTCCCGAGCGGGCCGCGATACGCGTGCCCGCAAGCTGACGGTCTATTTCGCCGGCGTGGGCGTTGAGGGTGTCTTCGATGGGCGTCTTCTTATCAACCTTCTTCGCCAGCACGACACGGCGGGTGACTGTCTCCACGTCGGAGTCGGAGAGTTCCACAGGAATGGTGAACCGGCCCGTAAGGCGCTGAAGCAGCGGGACGTTGCCCGCCAGTGCCGTCTGCCCTGCGCCGATCAGCAGCACACGGCTGTCAAGCTGCTTGCAGAGGGCCTCGGCGACTTCCTGCACGTCGGTCGAGCGACCGGGGTCGCTACCGATGAAAAGCTGTATTTCGTCAAGCACGATCACAGTGCAGGGCACCTGGCCGTTAACAGAGAGTACCTCACGGACCAGTCGAATAAACTCGTTGGTCGAGATGTCTTCTACCACGGGGAACTGCAACCGCACTGCCGCGCGAGCTTGTTTGAGGTCGGCGGCAAAGTCGGGGTCGGCATCCAAGACGGCCTTGGCTATGATGGGGCTGACGTATAGGTCGTGGAGTTCGCCCATGAAATCCTTGCCCGCAGCTTCGACAGCGGCCTTCACACGGTCAAAGATGCGGTTCTTTTTGAGCCAAATGCAGAACTGCGCCTGCGGCAACGCATCGGGCAGACCCTTGGATGCAAGGATAATGCTGAACGCGGCTAGGCGAACGCTCTCGCCGCCGCCGGAAGGGAGCGTCCCCGACGCGGCATGCAGGCCGCCGCTGCGCTTGCCAAGTGTATCGAGTTCGCGCAGAAGGTCCTGCACTTCCTGCGGAAGTCGGATCAGGCCGCGAGCGGTCGTTCCGTCGGCGAAATGTGTATCGACCCAGAGATGGCGGAACATCTTCAAAAGGTGCGACTTGCCGCTGCCATAGAAGCCGCTTACCCAGGCCGCCGGCTGCGTCGTCGAGTTGACGCTGCCGAGGTAGGACTCCAGGATACGGATCAAACCGTCTTTGTATTGGCCCTCGCACACAAAGTGCTCAAGCTCGTACCGGAGCGTCTCGATTTCTTTTTCGCTTGCGGCCTCGCGCACGGCAGCAACCCCGTCGTTCAGCAGCTTTGATATGGCGGGATCGCGTTGGAAGAGTTCTCTATTCTTCATTGGTCGTTTACCCCGTTATGCAAGGTGATCGGCACGGCCAAGTAGTTCCAGCCGTCCCTTGCGTCCAAAAGTCTGTAGTTGTTCTCTTCGTACTCGCCAGGGAAGAAGACCGCCAACCGGCCTTGGATGTCCTTGATCACCTCCTTGAGTACCAGCGAAACGCGGCTAAAGCCGAATAGGCAAGCAACGCCCAGGACTGCTATCACTGCATCTTCGTTTGCGTCTTCAGCAGTGAGGACTTCCCTCAGTTGCTCGGCCGCATACTGGACGAAATCGCTCCGCAGCTTCATTGCAAGTGTTTCCGGCTCCTCAAAGTAGACGTCGCGATAATCGGTGTTCGACATCCACTGCGCGAAGGCTCCGGTCAAGTCCGCCAGACGCCAAGAATGTCCCGTTTTGGTCGTCGCCATTTCGAAAAGTTCCAGTCGCGCCCGCAGCTTTCGCTCGTCGGTTTTCGGGTAGACTATAAAGATGGCCTTCTGATCGCCGGCGAGATTGCGCTGCCACGGCGCACCAATGTGACTACGGTATCGAGCAGCTAGTTCTTCGATTCTTCCCATTCGCCTACCGCCTTTCGTCCGCGTCCAGAAGTCGTGAGAAAGCCACTTCGACCAGTCCGCCCGATTGGCGTATGTCCAGGAAGCCGAGCCGCCGCGCGTCCATGGCGAGGTGCATAAGTTCGCTGGCCGGCGCATCGAGCACCTGCGTCCAAAGAGTCTCGAAGAGCGCCGCCCCTCGGGCGCCGGTGAGATGGCTGAGAAGGAGCGCAAAGGCCGTGGTCACTGCCGTGGGCGCTACGTCTTGGCGAACCTTGCGGCTGCGTCCTTTGAGATGTCCCGATTGCGTCCAAGAGGATGCCGTATTCCGCACGATCGTGCCGAGAGTACTCTCATTGAGCCGACTGCCCATCGCTTGGTTGAGTGCGTCGGTCATCTGCTGCCGATCAAGCTTTTCGCCGGGGCGCAACCGCAATATTGGCGGCGCCGTCTCCCTAAGGATCGGGTCGCGTGCAAGCGCCAACAGCAAAGCCAGCAGCGCATGACCGTTGCGATCGGCATACCAGCATCGCCGCATGATCCGAAACAAAGGCACGTCAGCATCGAGGGCATACAACTCTGTGAGGTGCTGACTGGAACCCTTTCGGGTCACGGTGGAGCGCTTTCCCAGGCAATTGTCATCGTTGATGGCGGAGAGGTAATCCTTACGCGAGGCATCGGGCCTGCAACTCGCCAAAACCGTCCGTAGTTCGCTAAGCATGATCGTTCGCCTTGCATGTGTTCCCCGACTTCCCCAGCGGAAGCCGGCCTCACGCAAGCGCACATCGTCAGCCGCTGTGAGAGGATGGAGCTTGTCGGTTGTCGGGCATGCTTCCATGCGGCGGAGTATACACTGACTCGGGAAGTTTTGCCGGCAAGAATCTTCTCCAAACAGACGCAGACGTCGCGTTGTTGTCAGCCGCGTCAGCTGACGCACTCCTGCGCTACTGCCGAACTGACACGCTTTCGACTGGAATGCCGGCTGCCTGATCATGCCGCGTTGCCAGTTTCGGGGTTCAACTCCGGTGCCGACCGATTTTCTGCCCTTGCTGGCTATCATGCCAGAGAAGTAAGGAGCATATGTCAGCCTCTCATGCTCACCTTGAGACTTGCCTCGAATAAGGTTTGTTGGAGGCGCCCAAAATGGGGATTGTGTTTGAGCGCATTTCGTCTACAGGCTGTCAGCTCCAGACGTTAATGATAAGTGGCAAAAGCTGACACGGCCAGCGCGGCTTACTTCTACCTGCGTAGAGGCATAAACACATAAGGTGGAACGGTCATGGTAGGCCGCATAACCGGACTTCAAGTGGCAACAGCATTGAGGTATCGGTACCGTGACCTGAGGCATTGCGCCGGCCTTGGCAGGCTTCGCGGGGTCAGATCGTGTTTGGGAATTTACCGCAGAATCTGGCTAATGTGGTTTTCCCATTTTGCAATAGTTTTGCCATTACCCCCCAAGAAAGCCAGTCGGCAACCCGATTCCCGCCGAGAGGATGGCCATTCCCGAAAATTGCGGAATGATGTATCGTTGTTAGTTGGGATATTCACCGAGGAAAATGCCATGAGACCTGTCAGCGAGTACGATGTCAAGATCGATGTGAAAAAGCGACTGACCCTTCGCGGAGCAACCTATGGGCACTACCACGTCCGAGAATACAAAGATGGACGGATCGTCCTTGAACCCCGCGACTTGGCAAATCCTTTCACGCTATCACGCCGAACGCTGAAGGTGATGGACTCCAGTATGGCGAACCTGAAGAAAGGCATGGTGAGTAATCCGGTCGATCTATCGACATCCGTGAGCTGAAGTGAACCTTTCCGGAACGCCCCTGTTAATATTGCAGCGGTCGAAGTTGAGCTGTACAAGAAGTGGAACAAGGCACTGCGCATTCTCCGCTAGC
>Ga0187878_1002884_pt1 | contig 14774 bp, 10 predicted proteins | sample June2016WEW_17_1_FD_132979 | JGI IMG/M metagenome (GOLD analysis project Ga0187878, IMG submission 132979) | Peatland microbial communities from SPRUCE experiment site at the Marcell Experimental Forest, Minnesota, USA - June2016WEW_17_150 | ecosystem: Environmental > Terrestrial > Soil >...
GGGGGTTCCACAGTTTTAGGTGGCGCAGGATTCTTTCGATGACGCGGGCGCTGTCGATCAGACTGATGATTTTGAGCGGGCCGCCGCAACGCGGGCAAATCCAAGGGTCCGCTTCGTACACCTTCTTGATGAGCCGCGCCCAGGAGCGCCTCAGCCGGCGCGCGAAGTCATCGGCGCAACCGGGATGTTGCGCCCTCGATTCGGGAGCATCAGCCTCCTTGGCGGGCGCCGAACCGGCACGATGAGCGCCCGCGCCGCGCACGTTCGAGAATGCGCCGGTATATCGGACCAACTGTTGTCCGGCATCCGGAATATGAGTGCACAGCGCGGCGAGGAAATCGATAGCCGGGATGATAGGCGCCGCCGAGGCATCGGGCGCGCCCGACCGGCCATGATTCCTGGCATAGTAGGCGACTTGGGCGGTTTCCGGCTGATAGCGCAGACGATCGAGTGCGACGGGCGGATGGAGCATGTACCTGGCCAGCCGCTGCCGGGTCTTGTGGTCGTCTGGGGCAATGGGCGTGCCCTGATATACGGAAAAGCCGGGATGACGCCACGAAACAGGATCTCGGCCAGGCGCGGGGTGATCTTATCCTGCGCCAGCAGCGCATCCAGAGGCTTGCGACGAAACAACCGCATAATCTGAACCGGATCGGGGCATGGGAGGGGGAGAAACGAGCCTTCCGGAGAAACCAGTCCATCCGTGACCAGGGAGTGAAGGTGGGAATGGAAGGGGGTAGGATCGTCGCCATAGGTTTGCAGGATGAGTAGTAGCCACCCGCCGTCCGGCCGTCATCCAATCTTTGACCTTTCGTATACCCGCGCGGCCAAGTTGCCGGCCAAATAAGCTGTTATCCATACATCGGCGGCAAGCACCAGGACCGGGCCGACTAGAGACGAATCCGGAAAGCCTCTTTTTCGCGATTTCACGGCCCAGAAGTCCTTTGTTTTCAATGTCGTCATTCGCAAGAAACGGCCTTTCCGGATGAGTCTCTAGGGTCCCTCCGTAAATCCACGCCGTGCATCCCACAGCCAGGTCTAAAATGTACAACAGCAATAAAAACCACAGAAAGTAGCGGAAGTGGGAAGTGGCTGGCAATTAGACGGATATTTCGGAATAATGTAAAATAACTGCTAGCCTTTCCTGTCAAAGAAAACTGAAGCGACGCCGCGATAAAAAGTGGAATTGCGACAAAAGATATATGGCTGGCGCCAGCCACAAAGCTATATGGCGTATTTCTTCACCCTGCAGGAACGCCGCAAAGTCCTGGTTCGAAAACTGTGGATAAGGATTCCACTGACTCAAAAAATAATTGGTCCATTCGTGGCCTAAACCAATCACCCAATCTCTGAGCCACTCTATGAGCCAGTTGTGGAAGTCCTGCACTATTTGCGATAGCTCCCATTGTTGGAGCACCGCCAAGAGGGCGAGAGGAGCCGCAAAATATGCAATAGCCATGATCCAGAAGATGAGGCCCTCTCAATACATGCGCCCGAGATTCCGCACTTGGGGAAGCCGTGTGGATTCGCGGCGCCCCCGACGTCCCGTGGCATCGAGCAACCAACCCATGGTGAATGTCATGGGGATGGGAACCGGAAACCATCCCACCAGCAGTATGCAAAGGCTGAAAAACCAATGCGTCTGATAAAACGGCCAAGTAAGCGCGTTCCCATTGGGTTGCGATTCAGACGCGATACTCACCGGTGGCTCCGGTCTCGCCGCAGGTGACGCTGCGGTCGCGATTGCGAACAGATCTGAGAAATTCGCTGACGCCGCAATGCTCAAGGGTCTACCACATCCGGTGCAGAAACGGGCGTCTGGCGGAACTGACATTCACCACCCAACTGATAGCACCGTGTTATGGTCTGCCCGGGTCCGGGGCCAATCGGGGCACAAATACTCCGTACGATCTCGCCCGAGCCTGGTTTCTGAGGATTGATGAGAACGCCTGCCACGCTGCACCACAGCTCCGCCGCCTGGCGGCTGGTAGGAGACGTGTGCGCAAATTTGTGAAAATTCCCTATCCGGCGACATCATTCGGGTATAAAATTCCCTTTATGATCGACCTTGGGCTCTGGAGCAGTTGAAGAAGACTGGCAAAGTTGACATAACATCCCATATCAGAAGCAGGACCAGCGCTCACGACTGAGCTCCGATCCCAAGGCGGCAGCTTATTTGGACTTATAGGTGGTCTGGGGCGTTTGTCTGAAGCTTTGCAGCTGATGGATCGACGGATTGGCGCTGCTGGTGGCGTCTTAACCGGCCAATCTGTTCCAAGGGTGGTAATGGACCGGTCAATCTGTGCCAGAATCGCGTCTGGAGGAAAAAGTCTCTGCTGAAAGAAAAGGGCTTACGGGTTTGGCAAAATGTTAGGATTTGAGCGAAAATAGCTGGCTTTGGCCGGTTAATGGCACGCCCTTATTCCGCCGCCCCCACGGTATCTTCGAGGGCAGCAAATGAAGATAGAAAAAGGGCTTTTCCCTTTTACTTGTGCATTTCAGGCCATCTCAGATGTCTATCCGTTCATGGGGGCCGAACTGGTCAATTGGCGCGTGGATTTTCAGGAGAAACCGTTAGTGTTTCCCAGTTAAGAATCACTCCTGTCCGATCTGCCGAAACTAGTCCACCAGCGAAGCAGCGAGGCACCTGAGAATCCTCTTATTATAAGACAGCGTCGTTAGGCCAGTGACACGCTTTCTTTCTCTTGCTAGAGTCGGGTCGATGATCTCCACGGAAACCTCTTTTTGGGATGACCTTCTGCCACTGATCGAAGATGGTCAGGTTGTGCCGATTGTGGGCCGCGATATGCTCGAAATGGGGCCAGGCTTGCTTTTCCACCGCATGGTGGCGGAACAACTTGCGGCGGAGCTGAACATCCCGAAGGACCGCCTGCCGCCGAATTTCGAGACCAATGATGTCGTTTGCGCCTGCGCCGATTTTCACGGCGACTCGCTGGCCGTCAAACCCCAGCTATTTCTGCGAATTCTGAGCACGCTGAGGGCGCAAAATCAGAACGCGCTACCCGAGGCGCTGCGGCTTCTGGTGGAAATTCCTGATTTCCACTTATTCATCAGCACAACGTTTGACACTTTGTTGGAAGATGCGATTGGGGCCGTTCGCCAGCGCAAGCCGGCGGTGGTCGCCTATCCGCCCGTATCGCGCATCATTGATTTCGATGACGCACTTCTGGACCAGTGCGGCAGCCTGGTCTTTCAAATTCTCGGCCGCGCTTCCGTCTCATCCACGTTTGCGGTGACCGAAGGCCAGATGCTCGAACAAATGCATGATATTATGACCGGTGAAGGACCGCCGAAGAAGCTGATTTCCAAACTGCAGCAGAGCCACTTGTTGATCCTTGGTGTTGACTTCCCGGATTGGCTCGCGCGTTTTCTGTTGCGGCTTGCCCGCAACAAACCGTTGTGGGACTCCCGCAATTTTATGGAATTCATCGCGGACAGACGCTGCATGCAACCTGAGTTTGCTCAATTCCTGGAGCGATTCAGCCCCCTCAGATCCCACCTTTACACGGCGGGGACACCGGCGGATTTTGTGCGTGAATTACATAGCCGTTGGTTTGAGCGGCATCCAGCTTCTGATGCTTCCGGCGGTAGTGCGAATCTAAACGCGGAAAAGCCTTCGGTCATGGCGCCCGGATCCATCTTTATCAGTTATGCGAGCGAAGATAGAAAAGCCGCTTTCCGCATCGCCGATGAGCTCGCCAACGCAGGTTTGGAGATTTGGATCGATCACCGCCTGAAACCGGGCGACGATTTCCGGGACATTATCGAGGGCAATATCCGCTTATGCTCCGCCTTCGTTGGCGTGATCTCGCGCAACACCCAGGACGACTCCGGGCACGGGCGCTGGTTCCGAAAGGAAAGGGAGCAGGCCGTTGGAAGGGCGGGATTCTGGTACGGTACGGATCGCAGCTTCCTCTTCCCGGTCGTGGTGGATGACACGCCAAATAGTGAATTGATGGAATATCGCAAGAAGACCTTTGGTGAGCGCAGTGCCGTGCGAGCTCTTGATGGGGCGGTGCCACCGGATCTCATCAAGGAACTCGACATCCAACAAAAGGCTTATCGAAGGAATCCCCCAGTCTCATGAGTGCCGCGATGGCGTTTCCCTCTGAACTGACAAAACAGAATCCCTGGCCTGGATTGCGCGCGTTCGATGAGAACGATCGTGATTTCTTTTTCGGCCGGGAACGCGAGGGTGCCGAGTTACTCAGCCTCATCCAGCGCGCGCCGGTGGTCGTGCTCTACGGCCAGTCAGGACTTGGCAAGACATCGTTGCTCCAGGCCGGCTTATTCCCAAAACTGAAGGCGCTCAACTTTTTTCCGGTCCGCGTGCGTTTCGATCACGGGGATGACGCTCCACCTCTTGCCCAACAAATCACTCTCGCCGTTGCCGAGGAGCTGGATCGCGCACAGATTACCGGCCCCCGGCCGGTGCCGGGCGAGACGCTTTGGGAATACTTCCACCGGCGTGACCTTGATTTCTGGGGCCCGCGCAATCGTCTGCTCACTCCCGTCATTGTTCTGGATCAATTTGAAGAAATCTTCACGCTTGGCCATCGAAGTGAAAAGTCCAACGCCCGCGTAGCCGAATTTCAGAAGGAACTGGAAGCCGTCCTCGAACACCGCCCGCCCGACGCCGTCCGCGAACGCCTGGAAGCAGACCCGGATAAGGCTCTGCAGTACGACCTGAAGCGGCAGGCCGTGAAGTTTGTGATCACTTTGCGCGAGGATTTCCTGGCGGATCTCGACCCCTGGCGGGAGCGCATGCCTTCGCTTTTGCCCAATCGCTTCCGGCTGGAACGCATGACCGGAGAACAGGCGCTCGAAGTGGTCCAGCGCGCCGGGTCCGATGTCGTGGACCCCGCGGTTGCGCGTGACATTGTGGACTTCGTTTCCACGTCGCGGATAAAACGCTCCTCAAGTTTGCTGGAGCAACGCGATGTAGATCCCGCTCTCCTGAGCGTCGTTTGCGACGGGCTCAACCTCAGCCGTATTTCGCGCGGCCAGACGCGCATTACGGCTGACCTTCTGACCGCTGAACGTGAAGAAATAATGAAGGATTTTTACGAGCGTACCTTCGAGGGCGTCGATCCCAGGGTGCGCGACTGGGTGGAAGACCGGTTGCTGACCAGTTCCGGATACCGCGACCGTGCCGCGTTGGATGACGCCACGAAGCTGGGGCTGCCCGAAGCGGATTTCGATGTGCTCGTGAACCGGCGCCTGCTCCACCGTGAAGAGCGCTCGGGCGTTCTCTGGCTGGAATTGACTCACGATTCGCTCACCGATCCGGCGTCGCGCAGCCGCGCCGTTCGTGAACAACGCATGCAGGCGGAAGCTGCCAGGGAAAGAGAGAAAGCTGCCGCCGAACGCGAAGCTCAGGTCAGGAGCAAACTGCGCAGAACGCAGTTGTTGGTCGCCGGCTTTGGTTTGCTGCTCATAGTTGCCTTGATCGAGTCTTACGCAGTGTGGCGACAGTATCGCGTGACCGTTGCGCAGGACGAAGTCCTCCGAGCCACGCACAAGACCATGGTGGAAGAAAAGGGTCGCGCCGACGCAAAAGACGCCGAGTTGCATACTGTTCGGGAGAAGAACGAAGAGAATTTTAAGAAACAGGTCGCGGCGGCAGGCTCACTGTTTGACATGCGGGTTCCGACGGCAACCGTCATCAACATCATTCAAATAACCGACAAGTCATTTATCACCCTTTCCAGTGGGCATACTTCATCCAACAACATTGATTTGCCTCACGCGCGGTTTCTCGCTCAAGCCGCGGGAGCGCTTTATCAAGTCGGTCACTATGATGACGGCCTGACATACGCAAACCGCGCGATGGATCTCGTGGGCGGAAATGGAAACCCCGGAGATTCTCATGAGCGCCTGTTACTTACTCGCGCCGAAGCGCTTTACGCCCGCGGGGCTGGCCTTCTCGCTACAGGCCGCCTCGGCGAGGCTCGGCAGTGTTTCGAGGAAGCGGTGAAACTTTCGGCCAGCACGCCGGAGCCGGATTCTAAACAAGACATGGCGCGTGTTTTCGCTCTATCCCATATCAGTCTCGGAGAGGTGGCGACCGAAGGATACCGCTATGTTGAAGCACGTGATCATTTTGAACGGGTCCTTAATTTCATAAAACAGAGCGGGGCCAACGCGGACGAGGATCTTTACTGGCAGATACGCGCAATGCGGGGCTTATCGCTGAGTCAAACGGATGATCTTCAGGCGCAACCTTATATTACCCAGGCAAATGACATGGTTGGGCGTTTGCTGACGCACGATCCGGGCAATATTCCCTGGAAGAGCTTGTTCACCGAAATAAGTTATTACCAGGGCTTCGCCGCACTCCGATTGAAACAGTATGACATCGCAAAGAATTTCCTCGAACAATCGAAGTCCGCGGGAGAGGATTTATGCCGGCGCGATTCAGAAAACAGAGAATGGCGGCTGAATCTGGCACGAACCCTTCGTGGGCTGGGCCTGGTTCATTTTTCTCAGGGTGAACTGGACCCCGCCGAAAAGCTCCTGAAGCAAGGGGAGGAATCTGCCACTGAATTGAATCGACAGCAACCTTCTTGGATTCGTGCTGCACGCGTGCGCGGCCTTACAATGATGGATGAGGCCGACGTGCAAGAGTCAAAACACTCCCGATCCCCTGCCGCATCAAACGATTTGAATTCCGTACTTGACCAGTATGGGCAGGCCCGAGCGCTTTTTCAACGAAGCAAGGAATCCGCGCCCGGTGTGCTGTTCTTTGACGATGAAATTGCCTTGGCCGCGGCGAGCCAGGGGAATCTCCGCGACATCCAGGCTGGCGAGATCCGTCAAACCGCCAGCAAAGACAAGCAGGCGCAAGATCTGGCGAACCAGCGAGACGTAGAAGCTCTCGATTTTTATGCTCAGGCGTTTAAGGCTCTGGAACCACTTGAGAGCATCGCGAAGAGTGATCCCTCAATCGTTCAAGAAAGAGCGGACCTCTATAGACGTACCGGAGACATCCAGCGCAGTCTCAAAGAGCCCGCGAAGGCGATTACTGCCTACGACAAGTCCGTGACTACCTTGACGGCACTTGTGAAAATGGCGCCTTCGCCGGAAAACTATAGACTCCTCTCCTTCTCCCTGACTGCACTTGGCGATACCTATAAGGAATCGAATGAAACTTCTCAGGCTTATTCACAATACAGTTCCTCGATGGAGGCGCTCACGAAGGCCCTGGCAGCTAGCCCGGAGAATACCCTGCTGATTCAAAATAAGGCGGTGGTCCAAAGCCGCATTTCGGACGTCTGGTCTGAAAGGGGTGATCTCAAAGATGCACTGACTGAATTGGAAAAAGCCCTCGACACGGTCTGGGAAGCGCTGCAATACAATTATGCCGATGAGACCCTGCATAGCAACCTCAAGTTCTATCAGGATAGGCTGACCCGGATTCGGAAAGGCATCACTGATAAACCAGATGTAGGTTCGCAACCAACGAACCTGACGCCGGAAGCTTCTCAGGCGCTGCTTCAAAGAATCGACGCACTTGCCGCGAAGACCAATCCTTCGAAATTACTCGATCGCAATCAGTTACAGGCAAACTGGGGGTTGCGGACACTCATGCGCGGCACCTGGCGAATTTTATCCGCCGCTGAGTGCACTGGGCCGCTTCAACACCTGTTGGCGATAGATAAGAATGTCACTTCTGATCAGGTCCAGGGCATTCGAAAGACTGTCCTGGATTTCTACGACGACGCGGCCCTTTATGAAGCAGAAGTGAGAATGCCTGACGGCAAGGATGGAATCGTTTCGTATGTGCAGCGCGGAACCAAGTGGGTTCTTCTGGAAGGCGAGGAAACTATAAAAGATATGAACAGCACGTCTGCTCCGAAATTGGATACACCTGATCGCGCGCTCGCGTACCTGCGCTTCTATGTTGGATCCATCCACGACCCAGACAACGGGCGGTTGAGGCTGATTGATCATGCGGAGGATGTCGATTGGTTCGGCTCAGCCTCCCGAGAACTGCGTGCAGACTTGGCGGGGAAAACTCGACCTCTAACCCTTGAATTGAGCCCTGACAATCAATGGCAAGCGATAGGGTCCGTCCAAAAAGGCGACACTTTGTGGGAAACAAGCTTTCACCTTTCCCGCGACGGTAAAGTAAACATTACACCAAGCTACAAGAGGATCGGCGCGGATCTGCCGGTTTTCATCGATTCGTTTTTCAACGAAATCCGGACGCAACAAACGATGGAGCAGTTGAACCAGGCAAAACCGCAGCGGGACCTTGCGAAAGCGCAGAAGACTCTGGCTGCAAATCCGAAAGACGAGGAGGCGTTGCGTCAGGTTCCTGGCCTCAATTACGGAATGAAGCGATGGAAGGAAGCAGTAGAGGCGGAGAAGACCCGGATTGCTTTCATTCAGCGCCAGACCAAACATGACAGTGATTGGTCCAAGACCCTGGCGGGGGCCTACGTCTCGCTATCGTGGTATCAACTGTTTGCTCGTGACTTCGCAGGTGCGCTGGCATCCAGCGAGGAGGCAACAAAGCTGGATCCCACTGATCTGGCCGCCCAAACGAATCATGCTCACGCGTTGCTCTTCCTCGGCCGGACTAAGGAAGCGGAAGCAATCTACCTTGGAAATGTCGGAAAGAAACTGAGTCCGGGGTCAGACCAATACTGGGAGCAGGCCGTTCTAGGCGACTTTAATGATCTCGAGAAGGAAAGGATCACTGACCCCGAGATTGCGCGGGTGCGCAGTTTGATGACCCGGGCGCAATACGAGCGGCTCCAGACACAATACGAGCATCAGCTCAAGACGAATCCGAATGACGAAACCGCACTGAGGCAACTGCCCAACATGTACTACAACCTGGGGCGCTGGAATGAAGCGGTGGATGCGGAGAAGACCCGGATTGCTTTCATCCAGCGCCAGACCAAACATGACAGTGATTGGTCCAGGACCCTGGCGGGGGCCTACGTCTCGCTATCGTGGTATCAACTGTTTGCTCGTGACTTCGCAGGTGCGCTGGCATCCAGCGAGGAGGCAATAAACCTGGATCGCGCTAATCTGGCCGCCGAAACGAATCATGCTCACGCGTTGCTCTTCCTCGATCGCGCGCAAGAGGCCGAGGCGATTTACCTCCAACATCGTGGCGAGAAGGTGTTCGCCGGCTCAGATGAAAAATGGGAGCAGGCGATTCTGACCGATTTTGACGATCTCGAGAAAGCAGAGATCACTCACCCGGGGATCGCGCGACTACGGGTAATATTGAAACCGCCGTCAAAATAGAACCGATTCGCCTCGCGATCCCCAAACAGAAAGAACGAGCCAACATGAATGAGCCGCTTCTCAGCCCGAAGCTAAACGATGGGGGGTATTTCATCTGCCGCGGTGAGCATCAGTACGGACCGTACACCCTCGCGAACATCCGACAGTTCGTCACCCAGGGCTCGATCCTTTACTCGGACTATCTCTGGGCCCAAGGCATGCCCAACCAGATCACCGTTCAAAATTTCCTGCAAGCGACTGCTCTCCCGGCCGAGCCCCCACCTGCTCTACCGGCTCCTAATCTCCCTGCCGGCGTCCCACACCAGGCACCAACGCCATCCGCAATGCTGAGCGCCTCGCCTGCGGCGCCGGCCGCCGGCAATGCGCTGACCTGGCCGTTCCATCAAAAAAAGTGGATCGCGAGCCTCTGGATACCTTTCCTGTGGTGGTTCCTTCCTGTCTTTCCGATCGGTACCTTCGCCGGCTTGGGTTGGATGCTGGATGCCATCGAGCGCCGCGCACACAGCGCTTCGAGTCTGCTCCCACGGAGCCGCGACATTGGCCGCATGTTTCTGGGGGGCCTGGTTCTCGTGGCCATGTACACCCTCTACTTCATCATCCCTTTACTTTTGATCGGTGCAATTTTCTCCTGGACATGGGCGGATATTCAGTTGCGTTTCTTGATTTGGATCTATCACTGGCTGGTAAGCGCGGTACAGCACACCCCTCACGAAGAGTTTGCGGCGTTTGTGTTGGGCCAAGAACGCAGCTACTTGTTCAGCGAGTTCGCTCCCATCGTTTTCCTGCTGCTTGCCACTCCGTTATTTGTCGTGGGGATGGTTCGCTATTCGCTCACGAGGAAGGCCGGAAGTTTTTTTAGAATTTTCTCCAATCTGGCTCTCCTGTTCCGCCATTTGGCCGGGGTTTTGTGGTTCATGATTCTTTCCCTCCTCTCCTACGTGGCTTTAGGAGCCGCGATCGGCCTGCTTGCTCTGACCGGCGTGGGACTGGTGCTTGCAGTTTTGCTCGTGAGCGCCGAATTCTGGGTTTTGGCCTACCTCGCCCGTAACCTGGCTTTCATGATATCAAAGAACAAGAGGCTCGCCAGGATCGCATAGCGGTACGGACAAGATTCCGGATATGCCTCCCTCAGTTGCTGCACGATCCAGGGTCCGGCTGGGTGTTCCGTGACATTGAAACGGATAATTCCGGATGCTCTCCACCCCCAACCGGTGCTATTCTACCCCTAGCACGAAAAGCGAACTACTATCAATCTATCGGTGAACGTCGATGAATGAGGTGACCGGCATTGAACCTTCGGCGCTATGAACCCAGGCCCATTGATACCTCGCGCGTCGTTCTCACCGGCGAAATCCAACGGCTGACCGAACTGCTGGCACGAAACGTCCACGAGATCTGGGCGCGCGGGCGCATGGCCGAGGGATGGTCTTACGGCCCGCAGCGAAACGACACGTTGAAAGAGCACCCGTGCCTGGTGCCTTACGAACAAGTTCCAGAGTCAGAGAAAGAATATGATCGCAGTACGGCGATGGAAACGGTCAAAGCCGTCATCGCCTTGGGCTACAAAATTCAGCGTGAGGAAGCCGGGTGAAAAAGAGCGTTTGATCAGGAAATCCGTGAGCAACGGCAGCGCAGCTCATTGACTGAATCGGGGTAGGGCACAAGGGAAATGGACAAGTCAGCCTCACCGGCAGAGGAGAGATCGGCCAAGTCTGTGCGATCTTTGCCATCTGTCCCGGAGACTATCGACGACATGGACGACTCCCGGGACATGCCCGCGGGTCAGCCGCTGCGCGCGATCCTGGAGCACTGCCAAGAGATTATCTATCGTGAATTCTCGAAGGCGGATCGTGAGGCGCTCGTAAAGCAGCGCAGCTATCGCGGTCGAGCCGTACGAACTGCTTATCTGGGATCCACAGCGGTGATCCTGGCCATTGCACAACTTGCGTTTCCGCCCAAGTCGACGCCCATTTTGTTGTGGTTCCCCGAGTACTTCCTGAAGTACTTCCTGCCTGCCTGTGAAATGTTGACGGCCGGCTTTGCCGTATTGATTATTCTTTTGGGAATCGGAACCTACTTGAAGGAGCAGTGGCTGCTGGCGCGCTATCGGGCGGAGCGTCTGAGACTCCTCAAATTCAAATTTCTCCTGGAACCAGCCATGTGGTCTGCCGACGACGCTGCGATCGAGCTTTGCAGGGGCGACCTTTGCGATCAAGTCCAGGAAATCAGCAACTCCAGATTTCCTGCTCTCGAGAGCTGGATTGCCGAAGGCACGGTGCCGTGCGTCCTGAAAGCTCCGGCACCCGGGTTGAGCGCGCAAGCCCTCGAGGAGCTGGTTGCTTATTACCGGCGCAAGCGGCTCAACTTCCAAGCTGACTACCTTGCCGGTGCGACCACACGTGCGTTCAAGAAAGACTCTCGCACGCGCCTGGTCCCGCCCGTCTTATTCTTCGGCAGCGTCGCGTTTGTGCTGGCTCATTTTGGGGTTGAAGTGAGCGCGGGGCTGGAAGTATGGGCCCGTCTGTTGATTCTGATGGCCGCCGCTTTGCCGGCTCTCGGAGCGGGTTTCCGCATCTATCGATCAGCCAACGAATTTGCGCGCAATGCCAGCAGGTTTGAGGCCAATCATAATGCGCTGAGAATCCTCTCCGAAAGACTGCGACACGCAAAGGACAGCATGTCGGCCTTCCGGGAGATGGGCTTTTGCGAGCAGGTGCTCGAGGCGGATCACCGTGAATGGCAGAGGCTCATGGTTGAGGCGGAGTGGTTCGGCTAACGCCGGGCCGCGGGAGCATGCCTGTGAGCGCATTGAGGATTTTCTTCTCTTCACGTGGGGATGTCGGCGAAGAGCGCCTGCTGGCGCAGCAAGTAGTGGAGCGCTTGCAGGCCGAGTTCGCTGCCTTTCTCCGGATTGAATCCGTTTTCTGGGAGCACGAGCCGTTGCGGGCAACCGCGAACTTCCAGGAACAGATTCCTCTTCCCGCCCAATCGGACATCGTCGTTTTCATCTTCTGGGCCCGGTTGGGAACGCGGCTGCCTGCGAACATCACGGACCCGACGGGAGCCGGTTCGCCTCGGGCACGGAATTCGAGTTCGAAAACGCCGTCAGCGCGCATTGCCAACGAGGTGTGCCGGATCTGCTTGTCTATCGCAAGTCCTCTGAGCCGGTTGCCGTGCTGGACAAACGCGTGATGGAGCGGCTGGCGCAGAAGGAAGCCCTGGATCATTTTTCGAAAAATGGTTCCAGGGCGCGGACGGTTCGCTCACGGCAGCCTTTCACAATTTCGAAAATCCCGCGCAATTCGAAGAATTGCTCGAGCGCCATCTGCGCAAACTCATTCAGGGGCGCATTCCTGCACTTTCCGCTGCGGCCATTGCCGAGCCGGTGGTGCCGCTCTGGACCCGGTGGATAGATATCTGAGATGGTAGCTGAGCCACCCCTCGGAGGCGAGACCTGATCATTAAGATTGCAGCTTGTTTAGACTATCCACAGGTCAGTGTCAAGGCCAGCGCTTCGGCCGGCCTGACCAAGAGGGTGCATGTACGTGCGTTGAGGCATGCCTTCGCGACTCATCTTCTGGAATCCGGCGCTAACATCCGCGTCATCCAGATCCTGCTTGGCCATCGCAGCCTGCGCACCACGGCCCGTTACACACACGTTTCCAGCGAAACCATTTGTTCCACATCCAGCCCACTCCACCTGCTGCCGAAGACGGTAGAGGAGATCCAGAAACTCAAGAGCGCAGAGCCGGTTCATTCCTAAAGCCCGATTGGCGGGAAGGCAGCGGTCTATGGGCAGGCCTGGACTTGAGATTGCCGACATCTTTCGTCTCCACGCCCCGACCAATCTCCTTTTATTCGGCGAGTTGCGGCGACGCGTTTCATTCTCCCTGCTGCATATTAGTGCTGTTGGGAACATTAGGGAACAATTGAGAGTGGCGAACAGGCCGGGACGGCCGAGCGCACATCCGGTTTGGGCGGAGTACTTCTACCTTCGAATGTAAACTCTGTGTTGCCATCGTCACGGCCTTGCTTACCGCGACGGCTTGTATATCGATTTGAACGCATACAGGTCTTACTTTGTATCGTTTTGATTGTGCCGTGGTTAGCCTATCGGCACGGGAAAAAAGTTGGCGCACAAGCGGGATACATTCAGGGACTGAAGGAAGCACAGCAAACAGAGACCAAACGATAATCGAATTTAATTCCGTGGAGCGCGTGGTGCGTTCAGCCTCTTTGCCCGCTCTCGAAGAATGCCTTCACATACCAAACGCGGTTTTCGTTCGAGCTTTCAGCAAGTAAGTCACGATCCAGGCATTGATCCCAACCGAGAGCAGGTGCCAAAACAGGTTGCCTTCGGATTCGACAATTAAAAATATGGAATGCACGATTGTCACGCCCGCCACAACGACGGCGAGAATGAGTCCCCATTTTCGAAGCCTCAACAAGCCATAGACCAGGAAAATAAAAACCGCCGTCAATGAAAACATGGCGAGCATCCCCATGCTTGTGTCGTTCACCCATTTTCGCTGCCCCTCACCGATCACAGGTATGAGCTCGGCGATCAAACTGAACAAAGGGTTGTCCGTCCCCGAGGCCATCGACGAAAAAAGGATCACAAAAACGATGGCCAAAGTGCCCGTCATGCACGCCCAGAACAGCGCATAGATTGCCAGAATGGTCACACCGGCCGGGCGTTGCCGTTTCGCCGCTACCGGCGGAGCTCCATATCCTGGTGCGCCCGGGGATGCGAAGTTGGGCGGCAGCTTTGTCGGCCCCGGCGGCGTCGGGGAGGCCGTGCTGATCGACGGGACCGGATTTGTGGGGTTTGCTGCTGGGACCTCAGCGATTGGCTTTCCGCATACAGTACAGAATCGACAATCAGGTTTGACGGGACTACCACACATGGCACAGAACATGATTGCAACCTCACGCTACGGGATTTGTATTCCAAGCTGAGTAATGACCGATGGAATGTTGTCAATGGCGGTGATGCGCCAGTGAAACCCGACACGCTGCATTCGCAAACTCACCAGCACCGGGCTGCCGCCTGACCGCTGGCCGACCTCGATGTCGAGACCGGCCGTTTTTCCGGAAATCGCCACCGTACGCACGCCTAGGTATACCAATTGGCTTCTGGCCAGGTCGTGCAGCACTTTGGAAATACTGGACGTAACTTGGCTCATGGTGGCATTGTCCGTTACCCACGATGGCAAGGACTGGATATTCCCGGTCACAACGAGTTGCTCGACGGATTGTGAAAGCTGCGGCAGGTAAACGCGCTTACCGCCGTCAATGAGCATCTTGTAGATTGTGGGGTGATCCACATGATGGTTCTGGATGTAGAAATCTACGAACTGGTCGATCCCGCTGTCCAGCACGGATTGCACGTCAACGTATTTGTCGAATGACGCCAAATCCTGCGCCATGTACGCCTGGCGTGCGTCATCAATGGATCGGCCAGGATCGGGAACGTAAAGTAAGAGAAA
>Ga0187878_1002890_pt1 | contig 14750 bp, 27 predicted proteins | sample June2016WEW_17_1_FD_132979 | JGI IMG/M metagenome (GOLD analysis project Ga0187878, IMG submission 132979) | Peatland microbial communities from SPRUCE experiment site at the Marcell Experimental Forest, Minnesota, USA - June2016WEW_17_150 | ecosystem: Environmental > Terrestrial > Soil >...
GACGACGGACGTGACGGGGGTGGCGGAGTTGCCGGAGGGGACGGAGATGGTGATGCCCGGCGACAACGTGAACCTGACGATCAAGCTGATCACGCCGATTGCGATGGAGAAGGGTTTGCGGTTTGCGATTCGAGAAGGCGGCCATACGGTGGGCGCCGGCACGATCGCGGAAATTCTGGAGTAAAGCAGAGAACCTATGCTTAACGAAAAAATCAGAATACGGCTGAAGGCCTACGATTACAGGATGCTGGACCAGTCGACGTCGGAGATTGTGGATATTGCCAAGCGGACAGGGTCTCGCGTTTCGGGCCCGATTCCTCTGCCCACGCTAAAGAACAAGTTCTGCGTGCTGCGCTCTCCGCACGTGGACAAGAAATCACGGGAACAGTTTGAAATCCGGACGCACAAGCGCCTGGTGGATATTCTCGAGCCGACGCCGCAAACGGTCGATGCACTGATGAAGCTGGACCTGCCGGCGGCAATCGACGTGGAAATCAAAGCCTTCGGAACGGAACATAAGTAGGGATACAAGGGATACATAAGAAGAAAGGAAGGGCGAAGTTGATTGACGATTGACGATTGACGATTAAAGGCCCCAATCGTCAACCATCAATCATCAATCGAAAGGCCCGTGACGCTCATGGTGGATGGACTTATCGGAGTCAAAGTTGGGATGACTCAGGTCTTTGATGAGGGCGGCAAGGTCGTTCCCGCTACGGTTATCAAGACCGGGCCCTGCGTCGTTGTCCAGAAGAAGGTCAAGGAGAAGGACGGCTACGACGCCCTGCAGTTGGGGTTGGTGGAGTTTATTCGCCCCTCGCGGGTGAAGAAGCCTCGCGCCGGACACTTCAAGAAAGCAGATATTCCGCCCGTCCGGATCTTGCGCGAGTTCAAGTTTGACGATAGTGAACAAACGCTCAAGGTGGGTGACCAGATCCTGGTGAACCAGGTTTTCCGACCGGAAGACAAGGTGGATGTGGTGGGCACCAGCAAAGGGCGCGGGTTTGCCGGCGTGATAAAGAGGCACCACTTTGCCGGCGGCGCAGCGACTCACGGATCCATGTTTCACCGTGCTCCTGGATCTATCGGCGCATCGGCCTTCCCGAGCCGCGTGCTGCCGGGAATGCGCGCGCCCGGACACATGGGCAACGCGCGCATTACCGTGCAGGGCCTGCGCGTGGTGCGCGTCCAGGATCAGGATAACTTGCTGGTCGTTAAGGGTGCGATTCCAGGCCGCAATGGCGGATACGTGATCGTAACCAAGGCATAGATGAAAGGTTCCACCCGCGGCAGGGGGAGGGAAATCGAGGTTCAGGAATGGCTGAGATTGAAGTAAAAAACCTCGCAAACGAGGTAGTCGGGAAGCTGGAGCTCTCGGACGAGGTCTTCAAAGCTCCGCTGAACGTGCCCCTCATCTGGGAAGCGGTAAAGCATTATCAGGACTCGTTGCGTGCCGGAACCGCGGCGACCAAGACGCGCGGCATGGTGAGCGGCAGCGGCAAGAAGCTCTGGCGTCAGAAGGGAACGGGCCGGGCCCGGATCGGCAGTGTGCGCAGCCCGTTGTGGAGGCACGGCGGCATCGTCCATGGCCCTCACCCGCGGAGTTACGTCTACGCCTTCCCGCGCAAAAAGTTTCGCGGCGCCATGCGCTCCGCATTGTCCGCCAGGTTCAACGAGAACTGCCTGACGGTCGTGGAGGGCTTCCAGCTCGAGAATCACAAGTCCAAGGAGCTGCAAAAAACACTGAATGGCTTCGGCGCCGGGCGAAAGGTACTCCTGGTTAACTCGGGCGAGAATCGAAACCTGGCGCTTTCCGCGCGGAACCTTCCCAAGGTAAAGCTCGTGCCGGGTCAAGGTGTCAACATCCACGATGTGGTCAATCATGAGTTGATCATCTTCTCGAAGGAAGCGATTCTGCAGGTGCAGGAGGTACTGAGCCGATGAACAAGCAAGCACATAGCATCCTGAAACTGCCTGTAATCACCGAGAAGAGCACCTTCCAGAAGGAAAAGCACCATACTCTGACCTTCAAGGTGGCGCGCGACGAGAACAAGATTGAAATCCGAGATGCAGTGGAAAAGATATTCAGGGTGAAGGTCGCAGCCGTCCGCACCGCCAACTTTCACGGCAAGATCCGGCGCCAGGGGCGCTTTGCGGGCCACAAGCCCGATTGGAAGAAGGCATACGTAACATTGAAGAAGGGCGAGAAGATGTTTGAATTCTCCGAGATGCTTTAATCTCGGCGGGAGCAGCTGGCATCATGGCAATCAAGACATACAACCCAACTTCCCCGGCGATTCGGTTTCGGACTACCCTTGACAACAAGGAGCTTTCCACGGATCGCCCGCTGAAGCGGTTGACCGAATCGAAGCGGAGAATCTCCGGGCGGAATAACAAAGGGCACATCACCATCCGGCATCGGGGAGGGGCACACAAGCGGCTTTTCCGAATCATCGATTTTCTCAGGGAAAAGCGCAGTATCCCGGCCAAGGTCACCGCCCTGGAATACGACCCCAACCGCTCTGCGCGCCTGGCCCTTCTGACCTACGCGGATGGCGAGAAACGCTACATTTTGGCTCCGCACGGATTGAAAGTAGGCGCTACGGTGGTTGCAGGCGAGGGGGCCGACATTCTGGTCGGCAATGCTCTTCCGCTCAAGAACATCCCGCTGGGCACCATGATTCACAACATCGAGCTCAAAATGGGGAAGGGCGGACAGTTGGCTCGCTCAGCCGGTGTGGCGGCGCAGCTTCTGGCCAAAGAAGCCGGGTATGCTCAGATCAAGGTTCCATCGGGCGAGACCCGCATGGTGCACCTCGACTGCTATGCCACCATCGGCCAGGTCGGGAATCTGGATCACGAGAACATCTCGATCGGCAAAGCCGGCCGATCTCGCTGGATGGGCTGGCGGCCGACAGTCCGGGGCGTGGCCATGAATCCGATCGACCACCCGCACGGCGGCGGTGAGGGAAAAACCTCCGGCGGGCGGCATCCGGTCAGCCCCTGGGGGTTGCCGACCAAGGGATACAAGACGCGGAATAACAAGCGGACTCAGCGCTTCATCATTAAGCGCCGGGGCAAGAGATAAGCGGAGCGTTGCATGGCTAGATCGGTGAAAAAAGGCCCATTTGTGGATGATCACCTCATAAAGAAGGTTCGTGCGCTCAGTGGAACCACCAGCCGCACGGTGATCAAGACCTGGTCGAGGCGCTCGACCATTACACCGGAGATGGTGGGAGCCACGATCGCCGTGCACAACGGCAAGAAGTTCATCCCGATTTACATCTCCGAAAATATGGTGAGCCACAAGTTGGGGGAATTCGCACCCACGCGCATATTCAAGGGGCACACCACGAAGGCCGCTGAAAAGGCGACCTCCGTCAAGACCTAGTTTTGATTCGAGATTAGAAATTCGAGATTGGGATGTGACATGCGGCGGTGAATTGAGAGGTTTTAATCTCGAATCTCGAATCGAATGAGGAGATATGGAAGCAAGGGCGACAGGGAAATACTTGAAGGGATCGCCGCAGAAGGCTCGTTTGGTGATCGACCTTATTCGCGGCAGGAAAGTGCAGGAGGCGCTGGCGATCCTGAAGTTCACGAAGAAGCGCGCCACTCGACCCGTTGAAAAGGTGCTGCTCTCCGCGGTGGCGAACGCCAAGGAGAAAAACGCGACGGCGGATGTCGACTCGTTCATCGTGGATCGGGCAGTTGTAAATTCGGGCCCGACCAAATGGCGGCGCCGCGTTCGTCCCGCCCCGATGGGAAGGGCTTACCGGCAGCAGCGCCGGTGCAAGCACATCACGATCACGATTAAGGGCAAGGACATAGAGAAGTAGGGAGGCACCTTGGGTCAAAAAGTTCATCCTTACGGTTTCAGACTCGGCATCAATCGGACGTGGCGCTCGCGGTGGTTTGCACGCAAGGATTATGCCGCCTTGCTTCACGAGGACCTCGGCCTGAAGGTGATGCTGAAGAAGAAATTTGCGCATGCCGGGGTTTCGCGTGTGGAAGTCGAAAGGGCCGCCAACAAGCTCACGATCATCATCTTCACTTCGCGTCCCGGAATCATCGTAGGCAAGAAGGGAACGGAGATCGAGAAGCTGAAGAAGGATCTTCAGGTACTTACGGGGCGCGATATTAATCTCAAGATCCAGGAAGTCAACAAACCCGAGCTGGATGCGCAGCTGGTTTCCGAAGGCATCGCTCAACAGCTGGAGAAACGCATTGCCTTCCGCCGCGCCATGCGCCGGGCTGTCGACAGCACGCTGCGCTTCGGCGCCAAAGGAATCAAGGTGCGGACCAGCGGCCGGCTCAACGGCGCGGAAATTGCCCGGACTGAATGGTACCTGCACGGCCAGCTGCCCTTGCATACGATTCGTGCCGACATCGATTACGGTTTTGCCGAGGCCCACACCACCTACGGCGTCATCGGTGTCAAGGTGTGGATCTACAAGGGTGAATTGTTCGAGATGCAGAAGCCCGAAGTCGGGCGGTGATTCGTTAGCAGGAGCAGAAGTCCATGTTGATGCCCAAGAAGGTTAAATATAGGAAACAGCAAAAGGGCAAGCGCCGCGGGAAGGCTTGGCGAGGCTCCGAGGTCACCTTTGGAGACTTTGGCCTGAAGGCCATGGAATCGGGCTGGGTAACCGACCGCCAGATTGAAGCGGGCCGCGTAGCGATTACCCGCTTTATCAAGCGCGGCGGGAAGATCTGGATCCGAGTGTTTCCCGATAAGCCGATCACCAAGAAGCCGGCCGAAACCCGCATGGGCAAGGGCAAAGGCGCTCCGGAAGGCTGGGTTGCGGTTGTGCGTCCAGGCAAGATCATCTACGAGATGGAAGGCATAGCCGAGGGCGTCGCTCAGGAAGCGTTGCGGCTCGCGGCGCACAAGATGTCAATAAAGACTAAGTTCGTAAAACGTTTCGGCATGGAGGAGGCATGAAAGCTTCCCAGATGAGAGACATGTCCAGGGAGGACCTGGTTCTGGAAGAAGCCGCGCTTCGCGAGCAGCTCTTTAAGCTCCGCTTCCAAGCGGCGACCGGGCAGCTCGAAAGCGCCTCGCGCATGAGGGGCGTGCGCAAGGATATCGCGCGGGTCCAGACCATCCTTCGCGAGACGGAACTGGCACAAGAGGCCAAGACGCAAGGGGCAGGAAAATGATGAGTACGGAGCAAGAAAAGCGGGGCATCCGGCACACCCAGGTTGGGATTGTCACCAGCACGGCTATGCAAAAGACCGTGAAGGTGGCCGTCGATAGACTGGTCCAGCACCCGCTTTACAAGAAGACTTTGCGAAAGACATCGACGTTCCTGGCCCATGATGCGAACGGTTCCTGCCACGTCGGGGATCGGGTGCGCATCATGGAAACCCGCCCCTTGAGTGCACGAAAAAGGTGGCGTGTGACGGAGATCCTGTCCAAAGCTACCTAAGCCGGCGGATCCCGGGTTGCTGAAGAGGAATCCGTAGGCGGAATGCGCAGCCGAAACAGGTGAGGTAATGCAGCCATGATACAGATGCGAACCATTTTGGAGGTTGCGGATAATTCGGGAGCCCGGAGAATCTCCTGCATTTTGCCGCTGGGAAACCAGGTCGGACACGTCGCCACGCTGGGAGATATCATCACCGCAAACGTGAAGGAGGCTTCTCCTGACGGCACCGTCAAGAAAGGCCAGGTGGTGAAGGCCGTGGTTGTGCGCACGCGCAAGGAACACCGGCGCAAGGACGGCACGTACATCCGCTTCGATGATAACGCGGCAGTGCTCATTAATGATCAGAAGGAACCAATAGGAACGCGCGTATTCGGCCCCGTAAGCCGCGAACTCAGGGAAAAGAATTTCCTGAAAATCGTGTCGCTGGCTCCGGAAGTGATCTAGTGGCCGTCGAGCGAGGATCGGAATCGATGAACAAAGTACATATCAGGAAGAACGATCAGGTTCACGTGCTGTCGGGCAAGGACCGCGGCAAAACAGGGAAAGTGCTCAGAGTTTTCCCGGACAGTGGCCGGGCCATCGTGGAAGGGCTGAACTTCATCCAAAAGCACACACGGCCCAATCCGCAAAAGAACGTCAAAGGCGGCATTCTCCCCAAAGAAGCCTCGATCCACCTGTCGAACCTGATGATCATCTGTAAGCGCTGCAACAAGCGTGCGCGTGTGGGAAACAGCGTGATGCAAGACGGCCACAAGGTCAGGGTCTGCAAAAACTGCAATGAGCTATTGGATGAGTAAAGGGCATATCCAGTCATGAGTAGATTGCGTGAGTTCTACAAGAAGGAGGCAGTGCCTGCCCTGACGCGGCAGTTCGGCTATAAGAACGTGATGGCTGTGCCGCGGCTCGTGAAGATTAACGTGAACATGGGCCTGGGCGAAGCGATCGCCAACGCCAAGATCCTCGACACGGCTTCTGAGGAGCTGGCGGCAATCACCGGGCAGCGCCCCGTGGTCACCAAGGCCAAGAAGTCGATCGCGGCCTTCAAATTGCGCCAGGGCATGCCGATCGGCGTGACCGTGACTCTGCGCGGCGACCGCATGTACGAGTTCTTCGACCGGCTGGTCAACACGGCCTTGCCTCGCGTCCGCGACTTCCGCGGGGTACCTACCCGTTCCTTCGACGGACGTGGGAACTACACACTCGGTTTGCGGGACCAGTTGCTCTTTCCTGAGGTCGATTACGGAAAAGCCGACAAGGCGCGCGGTATGAACATCACGATCGTGACCACGGCTGAAAACGACGATGAGGCCCTTTCATTGCTGGGCCTGATGGGCATGCCATTTGCAAAGAAGGAACAATAGTCTCACCAAGGTGCGAGGTCTGGAAGATTGCATTTCCCAAGAGGGTGCAACGATGGAATGTCTGGGAAAATACAGTATTCAGGACTTGGCGCCCGGTTTAGATAAGGAGTCACCGTGGCAAGAAATTGCTTGAGGGCAAAGGCGAGGCAGGTGCCTAAATTTAAAGTGCGCGCCCACAATCGCTGTCTGCGCTGCGGCCGGTCGCGCGGAATTTATAGAAAATTCCTGCTCTGTCGCATTTGCTTCCGGAACCTCGCATTGTCAGGCGAAATTCCGGGCGTCACCAAGTCGAGTTGGTAAGAGAATGCCAGGCTGTCTCGCCCGGCGATCCGTCGCTGGAGCGGAAGACCGGCCGCTGGGTGGAGAGTTGAACTTATGACCATGACCGATCCGATCGCTGATCTTTTGACCCGGATCCGCAACGCTATCGTCTCGAGGCACGAGACGGTTGATGTTCCGTCCTCGAAGATGAAGCTGGAGATCATACGCATCCTCAAGGACGAAGGTTATATCGCGAACTATACGGTTTCGAGCGAGCTAAAACAGGGCATGATTCGCGTTTACCTCCGATACGCGCCGGGAAGGGTTCCGGCGATCAGCACCCTCACTCGCGTGAGCCGTCCCGGGTGCCGTGTCTACGCGGGTAAATCCCGCATTCCGACGGTTCAGGGGGGGATGGGAGTGTGTGTCATCTCCACTTCACGGGGACTGCTTACTGGTAAGCAGGCCCAGGAGCAGGGGCTCGGCGGCGAAGTGCTCTGCACGATCAGCTGAAAACAGGATTGGATTGTAATGTTAAAGGTGCGTTATGTCGCGAGTTGGTAAGAAACCCATTAAGATACCCAGCGGCGTCAAGATCTCAATCAAAGACGGGGCGCTGGAAGTCGAAACCAATAAGACGAAGCTCACCAGTCCAATTCCGCCCGGCATCCACTTTAAGGTTGAAGGCGGAGAGCTTGTGGCTACCCGGGATTCGGATGAGAAGCCTTATCCAGCATATCATGGACTGGCGCGCGCTCTTGCTGCCAACAACGTGCGCGGCGTGACGGAAGGCTTCACCAGAATGCTGGACATTGTCGGGATCGGATTTAAGGCCGAGGCCAAGCCTAAGGCGGTCACTTTCAGCCTGGGTTTCTCGCATCCGATCGAGTTTCCCATTCCCGAGGGCATCTCGGTTAAAGTGGAAAAACAGCCGAGAACGATCCAGAACTATGTCACAACCTTGACTATTTCGGGTGCGGACAAGCAACTGGTAGGGCAGGTGGCCGCGGACATTCGAGCTTTGCGCCAGCCCGATGCATACAAGGGCAAGGGCGTCCGTTACACCAACGAGACGGTCCGGCTCAAGGTTGGAAAGAAGGGTGCATAATGATCACTCCAATTGACCGCGCCCATGAGCGCGCCAGGATTCATGCGAGAATTCGCCGGAAGCTCTCCGGCACCGGGAATCGGCCTCGATTGTGCGTCTATCGGAGTTTGGCGCACATGTATGCCCAAGTGGTCGACGATTTGGCCGGTACCACCCTGGTCGCTGCCTCCTCGCTTGAAACCGAGGTGTGCGGCGATAAGAAAAAAGCAGGAAACATCCTGGCAGCCAAGCTGGTCGGCAAGGCAATTGCGGAGCGGGCAAAAGCAAAAGGAATCGGGGCGGTCGTTTTCGACCGAGGCGGATACCTTTACCACGGCCGGGTTAAGGCATTGGCGGAGGCAGCCCGCGAAGGCGGACTGAAGTTCTAGGAGGCAGCTTGGAAAAGATCGATGTGGGCGGTCAGGAGTTGAAGGATCAGGTAGTATCCATCAACCGCGTTACCAAGGTCGTCAAGGGCGGCAAGAATCTGAGTTTTAGTGCCCTGGTAGTGGTTGGCGACCAGAACGGCTTGGTCGGGTACGGCATGGGAAAAGCAAAGGAAGTGCCCCAGGCCATCCGCAAGGGCATCGAGCAGGCACGCAAGAATCTGATCCGGATCCCTCTGAAGGGCCGCACGATTCCCCACGCCGTCGTCGGCCGTTATGGAGCCGGCCGGGTGATGCTCAAACCCGCATCCGACGGTACTGGGGTGATCGCCGGTGGACCCGTGCGCGCGGTCGTGCAGTCAGCCGGGATCTCCAATATCCTTACCAAGTCCTTAGGGAGTACCAACCCCCACAATGTAGTGAAAGCGACCTTCGCAGGGCTGAAAAGCCTGAGGGAAGTGGCTGAGGTCGCGAAACTGCGCGGCAAGCAGGTCGAGGAAATATAACTATGGAAGGCACAAAGCACAGCGAACCGACCGAGGGTGCAATGCTGCGGATCAAATACATCCGGAGTGCTATCGGAACGCCCCCGAAGCACAGGCTGATCATCAGGGGCCTCGGTTTCAAGCGCCTCAATCAGGTAATAACCAGGGTGGATACTCCCGGTGTCCGTGGGATGGTGGCCCAGGTGCCCCACCTGGTTCAGATCGTGGATTCGGAATAGGGTGAACAACCATGGCACTGACATTGAACAGTCTATCACCAGCGCGAGGCGCCAATCGTAAGCCGAAACGCGTAGGCCGCGGCATCGGCACGGGCCACAGCAAGACCGCCACGCGCGGATACAAAGGGCAGAAGTCCCGCTCAGGGACCTCGATTCGCCCCGGCTTTGAAGGCGGCCAGATGCCGTTGCACCGGCGCCTGCCCAAGCGCGGCTTTCGCAACCTGTTCCGCAAGGAATATGCGGTCGTGAATCTGGAAAGCCTCGCGGTCTTCGAAGCGGGAGCGAAAGTGGATCCAGAGGCCCTCAAGGAAAAGGGGATTGTCAAGAACTTCAAGGACGGCCTTAAGATCCTGGGCTCGGGGGAGTTGCCGCGCGCCATCCACGTTCGGACGCACAAAATCAGCAAGAGCGCGTTGGAGAAGATTCAGAAAGCGGGTGGCACAGTCGAGATGATCACCGGGCAGGTCAAAACTTCGGCGTAGGCCGAACGGTTGAAAAACAATGCCAGAAGAAAGAAGTCCGTTTTTCAGTTCGATAAAAAATATCGCCAGCATCCCGGACCTGCGCAAACGGGTTCTGTTTATGCTGGGTTTGCTCGCCGTCTACCGCTTTGGCGCCTTCATTCCGACGCCCGGCATCAACCACCTTGCCCTGGACGCTCTGTTCAACGCCCAATCGGGGACCATTTTCGGCTTCCTCGACATTTTCTCAGGCGGCAATCTCCGGCGTTTCAGCATTTTCGCGCTCGGCATCATGCCCTACATCACGGCGTCCATCATCCTGCAGCTGGCGACGGTTGTGGTGCCTTACCTGGAGAAACTCTCCAAGGAAGGTGAACTGGGGCGTAAGAAGATCACCCAGTATACGCGGTATCTGACGGTGGTTCTGACTCTGTTTCAGGGTTTCATGACCGCCATCGCGCTCGAGAAGTCGGGCACCACGAGCGGGCCCTCCATCGTGCTGAATCCGGGTTGGGGCTTCCGCTTTATGGTCATGATCACCCTGACTACCGGGACCGCCTTCATCATGTGGGTAGGAGAGCAGATCACGGAAAGGGGGATCGGCAACGGGATCAGCTTGATCATCTTTGCCGGTATTGTCGTCGGCTTGCCCCACGCCGTCAATGTGATCCTCACCAACCTGCAGCAGCGTACCTGGTCGCTTTTTACGGTAATCGTCTTGCTGGTGGTGATGGTCCTCACCGTCGCCGCAGTGGTATTCGTCGAACGCGGGCAAAGAAAGATCCCGGTCCAATATGCCAAGCGCGTCGTGGGACGCAAGGTTTACGGCGGCCAGGCTACGCATCTGCCTCTGCGCGTCAACTCCGGCGGCGTGATTCCTGTGATCTTCGCGGCCTCGATCGTGTCCATTCCTTCGACACTGGGCATGATGTTCCCGCAGACATTCTTGAAGAGCCTCCAATTGCAGCTGGCGCAGGGAATGCCGCTCTATAACCTGATGTACATCACAGGGATCATCTTCTTCTGCTTCTTCTATGTCAGCATTATCTTCAACCCCATGGAGGTGGCTGACAATATCCGTAAATATGGCGGGTACATTCCGGGCATTCGTCCGGGTAAGAGAACCGCGGAGCACATTGACCGGATTCTCAGCCGGCTCACCGCGGCAGGCTCCATCTATCTCGTGCTGGTCTGTCTCCTGCCCGAATTCCTGATGACTGGATTCAAGGTTCAGCCGTTGCCCCTCATCGGTCCCAAACTGGACGACTGGCTGACCGGTGCCGGGCTGAGCGGGATTACCACGGGGCTTGGGGTAACCTTCTATTTTGGCGGCACTTCGTTGCTGATTGTGGTTGGCGTGGCCATGGATACTGTCCAGCAGATCGAGTCGCAATTGATCATGCGCCACTACGATGGGTTCTTAAAGAAAGGGCGTATCCGCGGCCGGAGAGGTTGAGATACATGCCCGTGCGGCGGTGCTTATGGCAAGAAGAGCACTGATATTACTGGGCCCGCCAGGCGCGGGCAAAGGGACTCAGGGACATATGCTGGCGGCCTATTATGGATACCCCAGCATATCCACGGGTGATGCACTCAGGGAGGCAGTAAGGAAGCAGCCGGATCTGGGGAAAGAGGCGCAGAAACTGATGGAGGCTGGGGTATTGGTCCCGGACAGCCTCGTCGACGCGATCGTAAAGACGCGTCTTTTGGAAGGAGACTCAGAGGCAGGGTTTATCCTGGACGGGTATCCGCGTACGCTTGGCCAGGCTGAGTTCTTTGAAAGGCTGGCTACGCAGGAAGGCATTGAAATACGCGCCCTGGGTATCATGGTCGATGACGAGGTTCTGGTGGAGAGGCTGTCACGGCGTTGGAATTGCCCGAAATGTCACAAAGTATACAACGCGGGCTTGCAACCCAACCGCGCGTCGGGACACTGCAATGAGTGCGGATCGGCTTTGATCCAGCGCAAGGACGATCGCCCGGAGGTGATCCGTGAGCGCCTTCAGGTATATCACCAAACGACGAAGCCGCTCGTCGATTTTTATCAGCGGCGCGGGCAATACGTCGAGGTGAATGGGGAGGCTGAGGTCGACCAGATTTTTGACTCTATTGTCGCGATCCTAAACCGAGAGGAACAGAATCGAGCCGCGCTGTGATCGGCGGCGCGGGATGCCATATGCCCAAAGAGGATGCAATCGAGGTCGTGGGGACGGTAGTGGAGACGCTCCCGAACGCCATGTTCCGGGTCGAGCTTGAAAACAAGCACATGGTTCTGGCTCACGTGTCAGGGAAGATGCGAAAGAACTTTATCCGTATTTTGCCCGGAGACAAGATCCTGGTAGAGCTGTCACCTTATGACCTGACCCGGGGGCGCATCGTCTATCGGTACAAGTAGGACACGAGCTGATCCCCTGGGATCGGCTGCGCTGTGCGCGAGGAGAGCCAAGAGTCAGGGCGGGCGAATCGCCGTGGAGTGACTGTCATGAAAGTGCGTGCATCGGTCAAAAAAATTTGTGTCAAGTGCAAGGTAGTCCGCCGCAAGGGAGTGGTGTACATTCAGTGCCCCAATCCCAAGCACAAGCAGCGACAGGGTTGAGGCCGAACCCCTCACCCAAGGTTAGGGAGGTAAACTTTGGCTAGAATTGCGGGAGTGGATCTGCCACTGAACAAGCGGGTGCAGATCGGGCTCACATACATTTACGGGATCGGCACGAGCAGAGCGACCAAGATCTGTGAAGAGGCGAAGGTCGACGTCTCGATCAAGGTGAAAGATCTTACCGAGGACCAGGCTATCCGGATCCGAAACATCATTCAGAGGGACGGCATGGTCGAAGGCGATCTGCGCAAAGCCATCTCCATGGACATCAAACGGCTGATGGAAATCGGCTGCTACCGGGGCCTGCGTCATCGCCGGGGTTTGCCCGTTCGGGGACAGCGGACTCATACCAACGCGCGCACACGAAAAGGGCCGCGCCGGATTGTCGGTAAGAAATAACAAGTCGGCGGTGCAGGGAAATCGCGGCCGTTTCCGGGCCGGCACGAATCAGGAGTGAATCAATGGCGGAGAAAGCAAAGAAAACGGGAAAGAAGAAGACGGGAAAGAAGCGTGAGAAGCTGACCATCCCAAGCGGCATCGCCCACATTTTGGCGACCTTCAACAACACGGTCATCAGCATCACCGACCTCGAGGGAAACCTGCTGACCGCCTCGAGTGCGGGTGCAGTCGGTTTCAAGGGATCGCGCAAGGGCACTCCGTTCGCCGCGCAGCAGGCCGCTACGACCGCGGCAGCCGGCGCCAAGGACTATGGCATGCGCACGCTGCAGGTTTATCTCAAGGGACCCGGAGCCGGACGAGAGTCTGCCGTTCGAGCACTGCAGGCGTCGGGGCTTGAGGTGAAGAACATTCGCGACATCACCCCGATCCCACATAACGGCTGTCGGCCTCCCAAGCGTCGCAGGGTGTAGAGTCTGGAAGTCGTCTGTGCCCCTGCGAGGGGCCTTGGACGGGAAGTTTGAAAGAGGAGAAACAATTTGGCTAGATATCGCGAAGCAAAATGTCGGCTCTGCCGGCGGGAAGGGATGAAGCTCTTTCTCAAGGGGGACCGGTGCTTCAAAGACACCTGCGGGATCGAAAAGCGCAACTTTGTACCAGGCCAGCACGGACGTGACCGGCGCCCGAAACCCCAGCTTGGATATGGTCTGCAGTTGCGAGAAAAACAAAAAGTACGGCGCATCTATGGCGTTCTCGAGCGTCAGTTCGCCAACTATTTCAAGAAGGCCGACAAGAAAAAGGGGATCACCGGCGAGACGCTTCTGCTTAGCCTGGAACGCCGGCTTGACAGCGTCGTCTGTCGCCTGGGCTTTGCCACCTCGCGCGATCAAGCACGCCAGCTGGTCGCTCACGGGAACGTCCTGGTCAACGGAAAAAAGGTGGACATACCCTCACTGGCGGTTCATGCCGGCGACGTGATTACGCTGCGGGAAAAAACCAAAAAGGTGCAACAGATCCAAGATTCCGTGGCAACGGTCGGAGGACGCGGCGGCGTGCCGGCCTGGCTCCAGCTCGATGCCGCGGGCCTGAAGGGCACGGTGATGTCCCTGCCCAAGCGCGATGACTTGCAGATGCCCATCGACGAGCAATTGATTGTCGAACTCTACTCGAAGTAGAGACGGAACCGAAGGATTGATGATTGGCGATTTACCATGGACGATTGAAAGAAATCGTCCATAGTAAATCGTCAATCGTCCATGGATCCGGTTCGATCATTGGAGACGAATATGACAAAAGGGTTCCAGAAGCCTAAGAGACTCATTTGCGACCTCGAGACGTTGAGTCCGACGTACGGACAGTTCTATGCTCAGCCGTTTGAGCGTGGATTCGGCACCACGATCGGGAATGCTCTGCGCCGGGTTCTGCTCTCGTCGATCGAAGGGGCGGCGATTACCGCGGTCAAAATCGAAGGGGTGCTGCACGAGTTCACTCCCATCCCGAATGTGACCGAAGACGCCACCAACATCATCATGAATCTCAAGCAGATGCCGATCCGATTGAGGGTGGCGCACGAAAAGACGATCTACCTCGAAGCGGACCAGCCGGGCGAAGTCAAGTCAGGTAATGTCACGCCTGACCCTGACGTCGAGATTCTTGACCCGAACGTTCACCTTGCGACTATCGGCGAAGGAGGGTCGCTCAAGATCAAAATGCGTGTCAAGAACGGCCGAGGCTACATCCCTGCCGACGAAAACTTCGAGGAAGACCTCCCGATTGGGTTCATCCCGCTCGACAGCGTCCATTCGCCGATCAAGCGCGTCAACTACAGTGTCGAAGCCGCCCGGCTTGGGCAAACGACCGATTATGACAAGCTGGTGCTCGATGTCTGGACCAACGGATGCATTCGTCCGCAGGACGCCATCGCTCAGGCTGCGAAGATCATGAAGGATCACATGTTCATCTTCATCAACTTCGAGGAGCAACCCGAGGAAGAGGAAGAAGAGGTCGATCGCGATGCCGAACGGTTGTTCGACAACCTGAAACGCC
>Ga0187878_1002892_pt1 | contig 14735 bp, 13 predicted proteins | sample June2016WEW_17_1_FD_132979 | JGI IMG/M metagenome (GOLD analysis project Ga0187878, IMG submission 132979) | Peatland microbial communities from SPRUCE experiment site at the Marcell Experimental Forest, Minnesota, USA - June2016WEW_17_150 | ecosystem: Environmental > Terrestrial > Soil >...
CCTCGCTCGCGTTCCCCCCGGAACCGATTGGCATTATGGGGATGTGGTCCGGCTGCGCGGGCATTTGCAAACCCCTCCTGAAAATGAGGATTTCTCCTACCAGGACTACCTTGCGCGCCAGGGAATCCTTTCCTATATGCCGGATGCAGCTGCCACGCTCCTGCCCTTCAACGCTGGCAACCCTGTGCTGCGCCTGGTTTATGACTTCAAAGATCAGGCCATTGCCCATGTTTACCGTATCTTCCCTGAGCCCGAAGCCTCCCTCCTGGCAGGCATCCTGCTTGGAGACGATAACGGCCTTTCTGCCTCGCTGCAGCAAGCCTACAAAAACACCGGCACGGCTCATATCATCGCCATCTCCGGCTTCAATATCGCCATCATAGCGGGGGTGTTCGTCTTCCTTTTCAGCCGCCTGCTTGGACGCCGCCGGGGGGCTATCGCCGCCGTGATTGGGATCATCCTTTACACGGTGCTGGTGGGGGCTACCGCCTCGGTCGTGCGCGCTGCCATCATGGGAGGGCTGGCTATTCTTGCCGGACAATTGGGCCGCCGCCAGAACGGTCTTAACACCCTTGCAACCACCGCTGCGGTTATGGCCGTCATTAATCCCAATACGCTCTGGGATGTTGGTTTTCAGCTTTCTTTTGCCGCCACTCTCGGCTTGATCCTTTACGCCCAGCCTCTCCAGGACTGGTTCACCCGCCTGCTTGCCCGCCGCCTCCCCCTCCGAACGGCCCAAAACATTTCCGCTCCTCTCAGCTCGGCCATGTTCTTCACCCTGGCTGCCCAATTGACCACCCTGCCCATCATGGCCTACCAGTTCGGGCGCGTCTCGCTGGTTTCTATCATCGCCAACCCCTTTGTATTGCCAGTCCAGCCGGCGGTGATGGTCCTCGCCGGGCTGGCAGTCCTGCTCAGTTTCATATACATCCCTCTTGGACAAGTTGTCGCCTGGGTCGCCTGGCCATTTGCAGCTTATACGGATCGGGCGGTGGAGTTTTTCAATGGCTTTCCGCACGGGGTCGTTATCCTCGGAGATTTTTCGTTCCTGTTTGTTGTGCTGTTCTTTGGGATATTGCTCCTCCTGACCTTTGGCGGGAGACGCGTTAAAGAAGCTATACGTCCCATTCTTGCTCCTTCCGTGATCATAGCCGCTCTGGGAGTCATTGTTTTCCTGGTCTGGTCAGCCTTCTTCCAGGCCCCGGATGGGCGTTTACGACTGACCTTTCTAAACGTGGGTTCTGCCGACGCCATCCTGATTCAGACCCCTTCCGGACGTTCCATTCTGGTGGATGGTGGTCCCAGCCCATCCATGCTTGCTGGCTCTCTTGGACCACGCCTCTCTGCGTTTGACCGCAGCATCGACTGGCTGGTGGTCGCATCTACTCAGGACCAGCAGGTGGCTGCCCTGCCAACCATCCTCGACCGTTTCCCGGTGAGGAACGTCCTGTGGTCCGGGAACCTGGACGCTTCCTACTCTGCCGAGAACCTGGACCGCTGGCTGGCTGGTAGTGATATTCCGGTCACTCCTGCCTACCCTGGTGCCGAGCTGGACCTCGGAGATGGCGCCAGGTTGAAGGTGCAAAGTGTCTCGCCGCGCGGGTCAGTCTTGCTGGTGGAATGGCAGGGGTTCCGCGCTCTCCTGCCTGTTGGCATTAATTTCGATACCCTGTCCGCCATGGATAGCGCCAAGGCCATCGGCCCGGTGACTGCCCTTCTGCTGGCTGACTCTGGCTACGCACCCTCCAACCCGCCGGAGTGGATCGGCGGCCTGCACCCGCAGTTGGCAATATTAAGCGTGGCTGCTGGTGATCCAGACGGTCTGCCCGCTCAATCCGTAATCGACAGCCTGTCCGGGGTCACCCTCCTGCGCACCGACCGGAATGGCTGGATCTCACTCTCAACGGATGGGGTGGGGCTGTGGGTGGATGCGGAGAAAAAGTGACCAAGATGTCATTGCGACCGGTCACGTTTAGCGAGGAAAGCAATCTTCTGTCAGGTAAATAAACAAGTTAGAAAGGAAAGAGTCAAAAGTTTGGGTAAGTGAAGGATGGAGCGGAATCAATGAACTCCACTCAAGTTCTTCCTGAGTCCTATAAATTGGCTGGAGATTTTCGGCCGGGGAAATTCAAAAGGGCTGTTTGGGCAGCTTCCTTGTTTGGTCTTGTTATTCTGGTCGGGTCCTATGCCTTCTATTACTGGTTGGCGGCTGTTTTGCGACCCGGCTTTCAATCGATTCAAAACCTCCATTTTGAATTATCGTTAGAGCGGCTTTGGAGTGTGTGGAGGGTAATTGTTCCGCTTGTGATCCTCATCTTGGTGCATGAATTGATCCATGCGCTTTGTTTATGGATGATTACCGGAAAGCGACCGGTTATACGAGCGACTTTAAAAGGGACGGGGGGGTTGTATGTTAGGTTACCATCCTGGTATTTATCCCGTAATGCTTTCCTGGTTGTCAACTTGGCTCCGGTGTGTTTGATCACTTTGACCGGATCTCTTCTTTTATTGGTGGTGGTTAAAACTAGTATTAGCCTGTTGATTTTTTGCTTGGCGGTTCATCTTGCCGGAGCCACAGGGGATCTGCTTTCATCTGCTTTTCTTTTTCTTCAACCTGCTTCGACGTTCCTGACCACCGACGGCATGCTGTATACCAGAGGAACTGAGAACATGTCCAGATGGAAGGAAAGTCTACGCTCTGTTATGAATTCGGCTTTGGACCGACTAGAATAGGTCAATGTAAGATTAAGTTCTTAAATCCATACTCGGCTACTCCAGGCAAATAACGACTATTATAAAAAAATATATATCCGATGTATTTAGAGAAGAAGTACGGTAATGCGAATGAATATCGTCAATCTCGCTACAGGAAATACCCTGCTCTATTGTCAGAAGGTTGAAAGGAGCTGCACATGGACAAAAATCTGATCGCAAAAGCTTCCATTAGCATTGATGCACCTGACAAAAAGGTCTGGGATGCACTGGTGGATCCCGCTGCTATCAAGCAATACTTTTTCGGCACCACGGTTGTTTCGGACTGGCATCTTGGGAGTCCCATTGTCTGGAAGGGGGAATGGCAGGGAAAAGCTTATGAGGACAGGGGGGTGATCCTTAATATCATGCCCGAAAAAATCATCCAGTACAGCCATTTCAGTCCCCTTTCCGGTCTCCCCGATAAACCCGAAAACTATCACACGGTTACCATCGAGCTTACCGCCGCTGGAAGTCAAACTCTGGTCTCGTTGTCCCAGGATCACAACGCCACCGAGGAAGAACGTTCCCATTCAGAGCAAAATTGGGGAATAATGCTGGCTGGTCTGAAAAAGTTCTTGGAAGGATAGACTTATTCTGCGCAATTGGTTTAATCATTTGTTATAAGTATCTACAAAGGATTATCCATATTAAAAATCCACGGCTGGTTCGCTAACAGGATTTTAGGAAAAAATGAAGGTACTGCGTATTATTCGTAGGGTTTTAGCAGTGACAGTCGCACTTTGGGCATTGGCTCTCACGATATATTTTCTATTCTTCGCAAAAATATCTTTCGAAAGTTCCACTGCCTCCCAAGCCATTGGCGGACCGCTCGTCACTACGACCACTTCTGGTCAACTCCCCTGGCTCTCGCAGGCACAGCCAATTGCCATTGCCTTGATGTTCGCCTTCTCTCTATTGCTCGCAGGGACCGCTGTCGCAGTGTGGCGTGGCGTGTTGGTAGTTGCTGCTCCGCTCACCCTGCTCCTACTTGTTGCTACTTTCATTACTGGGTTCAGTATCGGTGGTCTATATTTTCTGGGAGTTGTCGTTCTGTTTTTGGAAGTGGTGCTCCTAACAATCGAGAAATTTGCGAGCCGGACTGTTCGTCCAATCAATTGACCTGTTGCCCTTGGATATTTGTGTAATCTCTTGCTATACCTCGGAAATCGAAGCTTTTTCCCCTTTGGTGAATATGCAATTTCCATCCTTTATTGCACGACCGTTGTTTACGCTTGTTTATAAAAGGAACCGCAGGGCTTCCCCCATTCCTCCAATTAAGCGCGTTGTTCAACCTCCACCCGCTAACCAGCAGGCGGCTTTTGATAATTTGCTCGATTCAACCTTGGAGCACGGACCCAATACCCCGGTAGATTGCCACTTGCCTTACCCGAAGGTGGATTTTCTAAACTACATCTGCGATTGGCGCAGCTATGTGGCACATGGTTCGCCCTTTCAGAGATTTACCACCCTGCAGCCCGTTCGTCTGACCCAGGATTCGAGCGAGTTTAGGAATCGCCGCCAGATTTTCTGCTCTCCCGATGGCACCTGGGCTCTTTGGTTCGCCATCCTGGATAAGTCAAAGATCCATATCACTGAAAACGGTTGCGTTCGCCTGGGTCACGGGCCTGGACGGATCAAGTTTTATCACTTCGACTTGCCCGCTGATAATAAAGAGAATCCTCCTTTTACCAACGGTATGGTTTACTTTGCCAAAGCTTCAGATTTCCCGGAGCATCGTCCCTATCCCGTTTTGGATTGGTTCGACGCGGAGATCGAAGAATGGGGCAGCGCCAATCTGGTGTTTCCTTTGGCGAAGCTGCACGTCGCACCATCGGATTTTCCTTACCTCGATAAAGTACAGTTTTATCTATAATCTTTACGCTGGCGCATTATTGATTCGTGCAGGGACATTGCTATGAGTAACCTCGCTGGGGGAGTGAATAGTGATCCCGATTAAGTCAAACAATCCGGTTTCCCCTTGATTTTTTGATGGATTATCGTATAATAAATTGGATATAAAAGGTTATTTATATCTGAATATACCAGGGATTACGCTTATTGAGGTGTTGAATGACTATAGATAACCTTACAGCCAATGGCAAACCAGTCGTTATATTCGTACCCGGGGGAATAATGCCTGGGGAGCTTGCTTATGTTCCATTATTGCAAGCCTTGGGGGATCAGATCCATCCGATCGTCAAAGATTTGGAGGTTTATGCCACAGATACGCCACCTTCTGGATACAGCTTGGATATGGAAGTTGAGGGCATCCGCCGCGTAGCTGACTCTGCCGGTATCAACCGCTTTCACCTGGTGGGTTATTCCGCTGGAGGTGCTTCTTCCCTCGCGTTTACTGCGAAATACCCCGATCGGCTCAACAGCCTGGCTTTGATTGAGCCAGCTTGGGTCGGTACTCCAACCCCTGAAGATGCTGCCGATTGGGCTGAACTCAACCGTGTGATGACTCTTCCGCCGGAAGAGCAGATGCAGGCATTCGCTCGCTGGCAAATGCTGCCTGGCTTTCAGCCACCTTCCCTTCCCTTACCGCCCGGGCCGCCCCCTGCCTGGATGTCCAAGCGACCCGCTGGCATGCAGGCTTTCTCACGTGCGTTCAACACTTACCAACTGGATCAGGCTCGCTTTCGGTTGATGGAAGGTCCGGTATATTTTGCCCTTGGTAGCTTGAGCACACGTTTTTATGAGCGTGCCGCGCACAGGCTTGCCGGGCTTTTCCCCAATTTTCAACTCGAGGAATACGCAGGTCGTAGTCACTTTGACCCACCTCAAAGAGCTGAACCGGAGCGATTTGCGCGAGCCATGCTCCCCATATGGTCGCGCGCTGAGGTTTCGTTAAACACCTATAGAATGAAAGCTTGAAAGCTATGTATATCAGTGTAACAACTGCCCGGCCAAAACCGGAACAGGCTGCAGAAGTTGAATTGTTCCTGGCAAATTTTCTGCCCCGTCTTGAGCATCTTCCGGGAGTGGTTGCCATCTATCATTTTGTCCGTCCCGAACACGGCGATGACATCACATTGATTATTTGGGAAAGTCATGAAGCACTCAAAAACTACCGTGAGGGTCCGTTGATGAAAGAAGTGGATGCATTTGATAAACTGCTGAATTTGCATCCCACCCGCGAAGGTTATCCTCTTGCCTATGCAGAAAGTGTTTCTTTAAAGTTAGGAATAGGGCAGCCCTGAGTAAGTTGCATAGACAGTCGTTCAATACCTGGACACGGCTGCTCTAAAATCATCCCAGGAACATAGAAGGTAATTGTAGACTTGCTGCGATTTCCAAAATAAAAGGAGGTTTATATGAATAAAATAACTTCGAAAGACGGCACCATCATCGCCTACGAAAAAAGCGGGACTGGACCAGCACTAATACTGGTAGACGGTGCTCTCACCTATCGTTCTTTCGGACCCATGCAGCATCTTGCAGAACTACTTACTCCGCATTTTATGGTCTACACCTTTGACCGTCGCGGGCGTGGAGAAAGCAGCAATTCCAAGCCATACTCGGTCGATCGGGAAATTGAAGATATAGATTCGTTGATCGACGTGGCGGGCGGTTCGGCTTTCGTTTATGGAATCTCTTCGGGGGCATGTCTCGCTCTCGAAGCAGCCGCAAAGCTCGGCAGCAAAATCAAGAAGCTTGCATTGTACGAAGCTCCTTATAGTTCCCTGCAAGGCGCCGCCCAGGCCTGGAAGGATTACAGGAAGCAGCTGGCTGATTTGTTGGCTGATGGCCGCCGCGGGGATGCGGTCGCCCTGTTCATGCAGTTCGTGGGCACCCCCCCGGAACAGGTGAATGGAATGCGCAGTGCGCCCATGTGGCCCATGTTCGAAGCCGTAGCGCCTACCCTTGCCTACGATGCGGCTGCCATGGGTACCGATCGTTCCGCCCCGCTTGATCGAGCGGCAAAGGTCTCTGCGCCTGCCTTGGTAATGGACGGAGGTGCCAACCTAGCGGATAGGCCCTTCATGCATGAAACAGCTGCCACGTTGGCAAAAGTGATCCCCCATGCCTGGCAACGCACACTGGAAGGTCAGACCCACGATGTCAACCCGGAGGTTCTCGCTCCGGTACTTCAGGAATTCCTTACCCAATGATGTCCGGGAGCTGCTATGACTCTAAAAGCTTATCTCGATAACATTCAAACCCAAACCGGTAAAACCCCCAAGGATTTTTTGGTCCTGGCTGAAGAGAAAGGGCTCCTCAAACAGGGTGTCAAGACCGGGCAAATTGTTTCCTGGCTGAAGGAAGACTTTGGTTTGGGGCAGGGGCATGCCATGGCAATTGTTCTGACATTAAGACAAGCTACCGAGCCAAAGGTAAGCAAAGGTGACCAAATCGCAAAGCAATTTAGCGGTAACAAAGCCAGGTGGCGAAAGCCTTACGACGATCTTCTGACCAAGGTAAATGAATTTGGACCGGATGTTTCGACATCACCCACCAATACCTATATCAGCCTGCTCCGGAAAAATAAAAAGTTTGCGATCGTACAGGTGATTTCAGATCGCCTTGATATTGGCATCAAGCTCAAGGAAACAAAAATTACTCACCCATTCGAAGCAGCCGGGGCGTGGAACAGCATGGTGACGCATCGTGTGCGCATCGATGATCCAAAGCAAATCGATTCAAATATAATTTCCTGGCTGCAACAGGCTTATGAGAAAGCCTGAGGGTAGGTTGCCATATTTCCGAGGAGTGTAATAATATGCAGAAAATTACCCCATTCCTTTGGTTCAACGACGAGGCTGAAGAGGCAATGAATTTTTATACCTCAATATTTAAGAATTCCAAGATCGGAACCATCAGCCGCTATGGTGACGTGGGCCCCGGGCAGAAAGGCAAGGTCATGTCTGCAACCTTCCAACTAGGTGGGCAGGAATTCATGGCTCTGAATGGAGGGCCGGAATTCACTTTTTCGCCGGCTATTTCGTTCTTCGTGAAATGTGAAACCCAGGAGGAAGTGGATGACTTTTGGGAAAAACTCTCCCAGGGCGGCGAAAAACAAAAATGCGGTTGGTTGAAGGATAAATATGGCGTTTCATGGCAGATAGTTCCCACTGCTTTAGGCGAATTGTTAAACGACAAGAATACCCAAAAATCTCAAAAGGTTATGCAGGCTATGCTTCAAATGGACAAACTTGACATCAAAGGATTGAAACTGGCATATGAGCAGGGCTAATTGAGCTTTTGTTTTGGAAGTGGGGTTGATCCCTCTTCTGGGCGTGAGCCTCATGACCCCGCCCTTTTTTGTTGGGCTTTGTTGGGAGAGGGGCTTCGCAAAGTAGGTTGTCCCCACCTTTGGGGGAAATCAGCCCTGCAAGGAAGCCCCATTTGGAACCCGACCCGGTCTTTTCTTTTTAGTGCATGAGCGCCAGAACATTGATTGGGTTGATTCGGAGGTTGCCTTATTTATTTGCATGCCTTCATACATAATTCAACTCACGCCATTATCCGTCAGGTGCACGAGTGCTATCAACACTTTGAAATTAAAGCAGGGCTGGTGCTCGGTTAAAGAGGCTTGTTTCTCCAGAACGAAAATCCCATCAAATTGAGGGTGTTCTCACCCCGTTGTTCGACCGCCTCTGCATCTAATTGTCCGGCCGGGCTCCTCGGATTGGCGTTGGGAAACACTCCTGTTAAATATGTAAACAGGTTGGGAATCTTTGTAGTAATATATATCATTGGAATCTGGAATTATCGTGAAAAAACCAGGAGGAACGAATAATGGCAGAACCAATGGATGCTATACTGGCTTTTCATAATGCTTTCCGCCGCGACATGGGTGTGATCGACACGGCAAGCCTCGATTCTGCACGCGGCAAACCTGGCCTTATGCCGACAATCGAGCGCTTCCGGTTCTTCAACGAGGTGCTGGTCTGGCACGCCCACGGAGAGGAACTGGCTATCTTCCCCGCCCTCGAAGCCGTCGCGCCTTCGGTCTCCGAGGCATACGAAAGAGATCACCGCGGCCTGGATGCTGCATTCGACACCTTGAACGCTGCAGTATCTGCACATGACGACTTGGAAATCGCCCGCGCCACTGCGGCATTCAAGTTCCATCTTGACCTCCACCTGGGCAAGGAAGACGCTCACTTGTACCGCCTCATTAGGGAGCGCGTGTCCATACCCGACCAGGGCAAGGCACTCGGTGTTATGGCTGGCGAAATCCCGCAGGACCGCTTCCCCGACGTAGTCGCATGGATGTTCCCTTTGTTGGATGACGACGACCGCGAGAACATGACGCGTATCTGGCAGATGGTATTGCCTCCTCCAGCGTTCGAGCAAGTCAAGCAGCTAATTAAAAAGACCCTCGGTAATGACTGGGCAGAACTGACACGTCGAATTCCTTCACTGGCGTAAATAGACCATTACCTGCTTCGCCGCGCAGCATGACTCGAGGTGAATCACCAACAAGGTGCCGGAATCCATCCAAATGACTATTATTTCGTCAAATATTCCCAAGCAACTCTCGGTCGGGCAGGGGGTTTGGTCTTTATGCAACCTTATTTCATTCTGGCAGGAGTCTATTCACTATGAAAGAAGACAGCTTTAAAGTCTACGGGTACCGCTGGATCATGCTGGTGGTGTTCATGTTCATCGTGGCGATCAACCAGATGCTCTGGATTACTTTCGCCTCGATCACAACCGATGCAGTCAAGTTCTATAGCGTCTCGGACCTCAGCATCGGTCTTTTATCCATGATCTTTATGATCGTCTACATTGTCGTCTCGATCCCGGCCTCGTGGGTGATCGACACTTACGGCGTGCGGGTGGCAGTGGGGATCGGCGCAGCCCTCACCGGCATCTTCGGCCTGATGCGCGGCCTCACCGCTTCCAGCTACACCCTGGTGATGGTTGCACAGATCGGGATCGCGGTCGGGCAGCCGTTCATCCTGAACGCCATCACCACGGTTGCCGCGCGTTGGTTCCCGATCCGCGAACGGGGCACCGCTTCCGGGCTTGGGACGCTGGCGATTTATGTTGGCATCTTCCTGGGGCTGGCGTTAACCCCCCTCCTTACCCTTCATTACCAGATCGGCGGCATGTTAATCGCTTACGGGATCGCTGCCGTGGTAGCCGCCCTGGTATTTATCATTTTCTCCAGGGAAAGACCGGCGACGCCGCCTTGCCCTCCCGGGATGGAAGTCCGCTCGCTGGTCCTCGACGGATTCAAACAGATTTTTCGGCAACGGAGCTTCATCCTGCTCCTGGTCATCTTCTTTGTCGCCCTGGGGACATTCAATGCTGTTACAACCTGGATCGAGAACATCATCGCCCCACGCGGGTTCACCAGCACCCAGGCCGGGATCGTTGGCGGGCTGATGATTGTTGGGGGCATTGTTGGCGCCCTGGTGGTTCCATCTCTTTCTGATCGCTACCGAAAGCGGGTTCCGTTCATAATCATAGCGCTTGCCGGAGCGACGCTGGGATTGGTGGGTATTGCTTATGCTACAAGCTACTGGCTCCTGCTGACCGCCTCTGCCACGATGGGTTTCTTTCTGCTCAGCGCGGGACCGATCGGGTTCCAATATGCGGCTGAGGTAACCTACCCCACACCCGAGGGCACCTCAAACGGGCTGGCTCTTATGATGGGACAAATTTCGGGGATCATCTTCATCTTTGCGATGGACGCCTTCAAATCCCCGCAAACCGGCTCGATGACCATGTCACTGGTCGTGATCATCGCCTTGATGATAATCAGCATCGTACTGGCTGTACTCCTCCGGGAACCCAAAATTTTCATCACCGAAAGCGATAAATCGAAGGAGATAGTAGCGCCAGAAGAGGCTCTCCTACCATAATAAATAATTTTTGAAGCACCAAGGCTCTTCGGAATTATCCGAAGAGCCTTTTAGTTTTCTGGTGCGACTCAATATGGAGCTCGGACCTACAGCGCACAATACCGATCGACCCGCCTGGCAATCACACCCAGGCTGTCTTCCCAGAACTTGCGGGAGCGGATGTCGATCCCGAAGCGGGCAGCCAAGTCAGCGGCGGAGGCTTCGCCGGTAGAGGCAAGCAGGTTTTTGTAATCTGGCACAAAGTCCGCGCCGCGCTGGCGGTAAATGGCGTACAGTCCCGTCCCGAATAACAGTCCAAAGGCGTAGGGGAAGTTATAGAAAGAAATCCCATCAAAGTAATAGTGCGGCTTCCAGGTCCACATATACTTGTGCAGGTACTTCTCATCCAGCCCGTCGCCAAAGACCGTTTTCTGGGAATCCAGCATAATGTCGCACAATTCCTCGGGAGAAAGCTCGGATTTTTCACGGCACTCGAAGACTTCCTTCTCGAACAGGTAGCGCGTATAGATGTCCATGATCACCTGGGTATCGCCAATCAACTGCGTCTCGATGATCGCAAGCTGTTCCTGCGGGTCCGTGGTCTCTGCAAGGACGGCCTCCATGAGGATCGTTTCGCACATGATCGAAGCAGTCTCAGCCAAGGTCATGGGCGTGTCCTGCTGGATCTCGGTCTTGCCGGCCTGGTAGGCGCAATCGTTATGGAAAGCATGACCGAGTTCGTGGGCAATGGAGCCGACCTGGTCGAGACTGCCGTCGAAGTTGCACAGCACACGGCTCTCCTTGACCCCGGGCACGCCCATGCAGAACGCGCCGCCGCGCTTGCCTTCGCGCTGTTCGGCGTCGATCCAGCGCTTGTCGAAAGCGCGTTTTGCAAAGGAAGCCAGTTCGGGAGAGAACCTCCCAAAGTTGGTAATGATGAAATCACGGCCATCGTCAAAGGTATATTTCTTCCCGACCTTGCCGACCGGGGCGAAAATATCCCACCAGGCCAGCTTTTTCTTCCCAAACCGGTTAGCCTTGGCCTTGAAATATTTGCGGAAGGTTGGGAACGAAGCTTCCATGGTCCCAAGCATGACTTCCAAAGTGGGACGGTCTATGCGAGCCATGTCAATGGCAGGATGTAGCGCGTCGGTGCGGCCGCGGTGATGGTTGAGGGTATTGGCTGACCCTTTCACGCCGTTCATGCAAGCCGCTAGCGGCTCCTCGACGGTTTTCCAGGCAGCCATTTCGGCCTCATACGCCCGGCGGCGCACAACCTCGTCGGGGTGCGAATGCAGATTAATTAAAGCCGGCATAGGCAGCTTTTGGATTTTTCCATCCAGTTCAAAATCCACAGTCAACTGCGAGGTGACGGTCTCCTGGAGCTTGCCCCAGGCGCTGGCGCCGCTCAGGGAGAGTTCGGCTGACAGAGCCTCCTCCGCCTCCGACATCATGTATTTGCTCTGCTCGGCGTTAGTGCGCAGCGAGAAGGCGTGCGCCTGGGCAGTGGGGTTGGCCTGGATGACCTTCTCCAGCACCGGGGAGAGCTTGCCCACCCAGGCCTGGAACTGGTTGCCGAGGTTTTGCATGCGCACGCCGACCATCTGGAATTCGGACATTTTCTTCATCGCCAGGGTATTATGCGAGTCGGTGGCGACGAACGATTGGAGATAGGCGCGCACGGTACCGGCGGTCTCGTACAGGGCGTTGAAGCGGTCAATGGCATCGCCGACCACTCCGGCCAATTCCTTGACCGGTGTTTTAGCGTTCGTCCGGGCCACATTTTCGGCAAACAGTTTTTCCAGCCCGTCGAGATGACCTTTGACGGTGGCGATGGCGGTTTCGAATTCCCTGGATTCGAGCGAAGGGTAAACGTTGGACAGGTCCCAATGGGGAGGGGTGGACATGGTTTTCTCCTTGAATAAAGTGAGATCAATATATTGCGAGAGTTACATTTAACGACTAAAGTCGTTACTACGTTTTAATAATATTGAGTATACCAAATCAAAGGATCGCTTCCGCGCATGGCTCTGACAGGTTTTATCGTTGGGCTTCGTGAGTTCCCTTTTATTCCGTTAGCGTCTTTTCACTTTGACAGTCTCAGGATATACTTTATAAAGGTAAAAGCTATTAATTGGTTATTATGATCGCAAATGTTAAGGTGCGTGGCATCGACGACCTGTGTCGTCGGTAGGCCCGATGACGGCTTGAGGCCGCCTCGGCTCAAAGGAGAGGACAAAGCAATGAAAGTAGCCGTTTTGCAAGATAACCTGGCCCGTGGATTAACCACCGTCTCGCGCGCGGTTTCGCCGCGCAGCACGCTACCGGTGCTTTCAAATGTCCTGATCGCAAGCGATGAAGGCCGCCTGCGCCTGTCGGCGACCAACCTGGAACTGGGCATCACCTGCTGGATCGGCGCCAAGATCGAAGAGGAGGGCTCCACCACCGTGCCAGCGCGCACATTCGCCGACCTGGTAAGCACCCTGCCTCCGGAGCAGGTAAACCTGAGCCTGAACGCCTCCACCCAGACACTGAATCTACGCTGCGGGACTTCGACGACCGATATCAAGTGCATCGATGCCCAGGAGTTCCCGCCCCTACCCGTGCCGGACATGGAAGGCGCCATCCTGCTGAACGTAGCCGATTTCAAGGACATGATCTCCCAGGTGGTCTTCGCCGCCTCGTCGGACGAGGCGCGCCCGGTGCTGATGGGCGTGCTGGTGGCGGTGGACAAGGATTCAATCACCATGGCCTCGGCAGATGGGTTCCGCCTGTCGGTGCGAAAGGGCGTGCTCTCGCAGCCAGCCGCGCAACCGTTCACGGCGATCATCCCGGCGCGGGCGTTGAGCGAACTGGCCAGGGTTGCCAGTGACGGCAACGAAATGATCTCGATGGTGATGCCCAAGGGCCGCGGACAGGTGGTATTCCGGATGAAGGACTGCGAGGTGGTGTCGCAGCTCATCGACGGCAACTTCCCGGATTACCAGCAGATCATCCCAAGGGCATACAAGAGCCGCACCATCCTCTCGACGCCGGCGCTGCTCAAGGCCTGCAAGCAGGCTGAGATCTTCGCCCGCGAAGGCTCGAACGTGGCACGCTTCAACATCAAATCGTCGGGCGAACTGGAACCCGGCTCAGTGGAAATCTCCGCCCAGTCGGAGGAGACCGGCTCGAACGAGACGGTGGTGGCAGCCACGATCGACGGGGTGGGGCTGCTGATCGCCTTCAACGTCAAGTACCTGCGCGAGGTGCTGGAAGTGGTCAAATCGCCCAACGTGGCGCTGGAGACCTCCGCCCCGAACGCCCCGGGGGTGGTGCGCCCGGTGGGAGACGATAACTTCCTGCACGTGATCATGCCGATGCACCTCGGATAATTATTTAGACTTCTCGGTAGGGACGCAGCTTCGACGACTCATGTCGTCGAAGTGGCTAATTGCGGCGTGACGCCGCCTTGGCTCATGCGCCCCTTTTTTAAACTTCCGTATGCCTACTCCCGCCCCCTCCTCCGCCCACTCGTCCGACCCGATCCTGGATATCTACCTCACCCTGCGGCAGTACCCGATCCTGCGCAACCGCATCCGGGCACGCATGAGGCGGGAGCTCTTCGAGCGGGGGATCGTGACGCCGGAGGCGTTCGAGGCCGACGTGCGGGAGAAGGCCATCCGGTCGCAGGGGCGGGAGGGGCTGCACCACCCGTTCAGCGAGGAGTCGTACGAGGTGTGGGAGAAACGGCTGGACCGCATTCGCGAGGCCCAGACGGATTTTTACTTCGCCTACAACCTGCTGTACGAGGACTTCGAGCGGATCGTAAAGGAGATCCTGAGGGAGCGGGGGGAGACGCCGGACCTGATCACGTTCAACCCCGAGCTAGCGCCGCAGGACCTGCTTTTCGAGCAGGCGGAAAACATCGAACGGATGCCCGCCAGGGAGCGGAAGCAGATGGAGGCGCACCTGCAGGAGATCAAGGTGGTGCTGATCCGCACGATGATCAGCGACCAACTGGCTTACCTGAACATCGCCCGCAAATGGTTCACGGTGGAAGACCTGAAGGAGATCCGCCAGAGGAAGATCGGGTACGGGAAGATCGGGGGCAAGAGCGCAGGGATGATGCTGGCATACCGCATCCTGCGGGACGAGGCCCCGCCCGAGGTCCAGAAAGCGCTGCGCATCCCCACCTCCTAC